>Ga0105357_10001021_pt1 | contig 15109 bp, 12 predicted proteins | sample GOMGulsemesocosm_4_FD_83660 | JGI IMG/M metagenome (GOLD analysis project Ga0105357, IMG submission 83660) | Methane-oxidizing microbial communities from mesocosms in the Gulf of Mexico - GOM15B Gulf of Mexico | ecosystem: Environmental > Aquatic > Marine > Cold seeps | place: USA: Gulf of...
CAAAATGTTCCGCCAGGCGCCGGAGAACGGCCTTTCTGAACTGTTGTCTACCCGAATTACCAGTGCAGACGCCATCTACAAAACGGAACTGGATAATCTGCACCTCATTCCACGAGGCCAGATACCACCAAACCCGTCAGAGTTGCTGATGCATGCCAACTTCTCGAGCTTCCTGGATAACGTGAAGGACGAGTACGACACCATTATTATCGACACCCCCCCGGTTCTTGCCGTAACGGACGCCAGTATTGTTGGCCGGCAGGTGGGCATGAGCCTTATCGTGACTCGCTTTGGCTTGAACAGCGCGAAGGAAATTGAAGTAACCAAACGCCGGTTCGAGCAAAACGACATTCAGCTCAAAGGCGCCATCTTCAATGCCGTTGTGAAAAAAGCCTCATCTTACGGCGCTTACGGCTATGGCAACTACGGTTACTACAACTACGAGTACAAGTCAGACAAATCCTGACATATCGCTCATTAGAAAGTGGCTGCTGTGCAAAACAGCAGTCACAGCGCGACCTGATTTTTGAATGTAAAAACTCCCTCTGCTCCCACTACAGCGCCCGCGGCCAAAGGAGCACCATCCTCTGCCGCAGTATAAGCCGCAACCAAACCAAAGGAACGCACGTATGAAAATCGCCGTCGCAGGGACTGGCTACGTTGGATTATCCAACGCCGTACTCTTGGCACAGCACAATCAAGTAGTCGCACTGGATATCGTGCAGAGTAAAGTGGATCTAATTAACGACCGTCAGTCGCCCATCGCAGATGCTGAAATAGAAGACTTTCTAAGCAACCGTACGCTGCAGCTCAAAGCAACAACAGACAAAGCAGCTGCCTTTGTAGACGCTGATTACATCATTATCGCAACGCCAACTGATTACGATCCGCAGACCAACTACTTCAACACCAAAAGCGTAGAATCCGTTGTGGCCGATGCTATGGCGCTGAATCCAAAGGCTACGTTAATCATCAAATCAACGGTCCCGGTTGGCTATACCCAAGAACTGCGCGATAAAACGGGCCATCCGAACATTATCTTCTCGCCTGAGTTCCTGCGCGAAGGCAAGGCCCTATACGACAACCTGTACCCTTCACGCATTGTAGTAGGTGAGCAGAGCGAGCGAGCGCATGCATTTGCCGAGCTGTTGAAACAAGGCGCGGTAAAGCAAGAAGTTTCCATACTATTGACAAATAGCACTGAAGCAGAAGCGATCAAGCTCTTTGCCAATACCTATTTGGCTATGCGCGTGGCCTACTTCAACGAACTCGATACCTATGCAGAAACCCACGGGCTGGACACTCGCCAGATTATCGATGGTGTGTGCATGGACCCGCGTATTGGCGACCACTACAACAACCCAAGCTTTGGCTACGGTGGCTATTGCCTGCCCAAAGACACCAAGCAGCTACTTGCGAATTATCAAGATGTGCCAAGCAACATGGTCCAGGCCATTGTAGAAGCAAATCGCACTCGTAAAGACTTCATCGCGGACTCAGTCATCAAGCGCAATCCCAAAACCGTCGGCATCTACCGCCTTGTGATGAAAGCAGACTCTGACAACTTCCGCGCCTCTGCCATCCAAGGTGTAATGAAACGAATCAAAGCCAAAGGTATTGAAATCGTAGTACATGAGCCCACAATCCAAGCTAAAGACTTTTTTAATTCCGAAGTCATAAACGACCTTGAGGAATTTAAAAAGCGAAGCTCGGTTATTATCGCCAATCGCTGTACTGACGAACTCTTAGACGTCAGAGAGCGTGTGTACACACGCGACCTGTTTGGCAAGGACTCTTGATAGGATAAGCCGAATATGAAATTTTTGGTAACCGGTGCGGCTGGCTTCATAGGCATGCACACAAGCCTTCGCCTCTTGAGGGACGGGCACGAAGTTGTTGGCTTGGATAATCTAAATAGCTATTACGACCCGGCCCTAAAAGTCTATCGCCTAAGCCAGCTTGAAGGTAAGCCTGGCTTTCGGTTCATAAAAATGGACTTAGCGGACCGGGCAGGAGTAGCTGCCCTTTTCGAAGCAGAACAGTTTGACCGTGTAATCCACCTTGCAGCCCAGGCCGGCGTTCGCTACTCGTTAGAGGCACCCTTCGAATACATCGATAGCAACCTCGTAGGGATGATGACCATTCTTGAAGGTTGCAGGCAAAATCGGGTAGGCCATCTCGTATACGCGTCTTCCAGTTCAGTGTATGGCATGAACAGCAAGGTCCCATTCAGCGAACAGGATAACGTTGACTTCCCGGTTTCACTCTATGCCGCAACCAAGAAGTCCAACGAGTTAATGGCTCATAGCTACTCACATCTGTATGGCATCCCTACTACCGGACTCCGCTTTTTTACGGTATACGGGCCCGCGGGACGACCAGACATGGCGCCTTGGCTATTCACAGAAGCAGTATTGAACGATAAGCCAATAAAAGTATTCAACCATGGAAATATGCAACGCGACTTCACCTATATAGACGACATTGTGGAAGGCGTTGTACGTATCCAGAACGTAATACCAGCCAAAAGCTCGCCCACCGGTGCGCCTTACAGGCTATTTAATATCGGCAACAACCAGCCAGTACAATTAGAGAACTTCATCCAGGCCATTGAGGGCGCATGCCAACGCAATGCAAAGCGAGTGTATATGGATATGCAGCCGGGTGACGTTCCAAAGACCTACGCTGACACTCAGCAGCTAGAACAGGTTATACAATATAAACCAAGCCACTCTATAGTTAACGGTATAAAACAATTTGTAGACTGGTACACAGACTACAAGAATCCGAAAAATTAGTATGAAACTCGCCTCTCTCCTCAAAAGATACTTCAGCGGCGACGCAGGCAAGGTTTTCAGGGGCATGGCCACTTTAGCCGCCGGCGCTGGACTGGCGCGCATCATAGGGCTAGCAGCGATGCCGCTGTTGACTAGAATATACTCGCCAGGCGACTTCGGGGTGTTATCCGTCTTCAGCGGCCTGATTTTGATCATCGCTCCAACCCTGACACTACGCTATACATTAGCGGTACCACTACCAAGAAGGGACTCCGCAGCGATAAACCTAATGACCTTGGCTGCGCTTTTGCTAATCTTCAACAGCGGTTTATTATTCGCTCTCTTTCTATGCTTCAACGAGCCCCTGCTTTCGCTCTTGAGAATGGAGCAGTTGTTTAACTGGTGGTACTTAGTGCCCCTAGCCTCTGCAGGTCTGGCCGCCTACGAATTGTTAACACTTTGGAACACTAGAAAACGAGCATATAAGACAATTGCCAAATCGCAATTAGCTCAAAACCTGACTGGGAACGTTATCAAGCTTGCATTAGGGCTGGCAGCTCTCAAGCCGGCCGGACTATTAATTGGACAGATAATTACCCAATCTGGCGGCAGCCTCATCCTCTGGCAGAACCTAAAGCCTTCACTAAAAAACAACTTCCGATTCACTAATAAAAGACGAATTATCTTCTTTGCCAAGTACTTCAGAGGCTACCCCACATATCGCCTTCCATCCCAGTTCCTTCTTGCGCTATCAGTTCAAGCCCCCCTTCTGATCACAGCGGCTTTTTATGATGCCAGCACCACCGGTCAGTTAGGCTTGGCCATAATGGCAATCACGCTGCCCGCTAATCTGATCGGTGACAATATGGCAAAAGCCTTCTACGCCGAGATTTCAACCATTGGAAAATCTCAGCGAGAAAGGATAAGAAAGATAACTAACACTGTTATTTACAGGCTTGCCATCTTGGGAGCGGCTCCCGCGGTAATATTATTTTTTTCGGGAGAATACCTTTTCTCATTTGCATTTGGAGAGAAATGGACCCTAGCAGGTCAATTTGCAAGCATATTGTCTATTTACCTTTTATTTCAGTTTATCCAAAAACCTGTCGCCTACCTAATGTACCTTTACAACGGCCAGAAGCAGCTACTTTTGATAAATATCCAGAGAGCACTGCTAACAGCGCTTTGCTTCTCTATCCCTCCTTATTTTGACGAGCCACCGACAACAGCCGTGAGCGTGTACTCTGTGTGCATGGCATTACACTACATGTTCAGCATATTCGTTGCCCTAAAAATGACAAACAAAGAGTTAGCATAATGAACGTAACCATACCAGGAAAGCAGCAAATCAATGGCACAGTGGACGTCTCCGGGGCCAAAAATTCGGCGACACGCCTACTCGCGGCCTGTCTTCTATCGGGTGAAAAATCTACGCTCCTCAACTTTCCGCTGTCGCTGGAAGATGCAAAAGCCAAGTACAACTTCATGCGAAACATGGGGGCAGAATGCATCGTAGACCATGAGACCTCTACCCTGCAGGTTCACCCTCTTGACGCTACGTTCGAAACGATTAGTAGCTTCGACCTGCCTATTAGAACGACGTATTTACTCGCGGCCGGCCCACTAGCAAGACACGGTCACGCAAAGATTCCTTATCCTGGCGGTTGTAAAATAGGAAGCCGGGGATACGACCTGCACATGCTCGTCTGGCGTCAGCTTGGTTGTGATGTCGTCGAAAAAAATGACTACATAGAAGTGACAGGAAAGCTGAGGGGCGGCGTAATTGACTTCCCTATTTCAACTGTGGGAGGCACAGAGAATGCCCTAATGTGTGCCTCAGTCGCAGACGGGGAGACCCTTATAAGGAATGCGTACGTAACCCCGGAAGTTATCGACCTCATTAATTTCCTACGAGAAATGGGGGCGCGTATTGAGCTTGAAGGTACAAGCCATATCCGTGTCAGCGGAACCGCGGGACTTCTTCGTGGCGCTTCCTACTCGGTAATGCCTGATCGGATAGAGGCATTGACCTGGATCGTTCTGGCCGCAGTAACGGGCGGAAATGTGATTATCAGAAACGTCCCATTCAGCTCTATGGAAGTCCCACTTATTCACTTAAGGGATGCCGGGCTTAATCTATTTCAAAACAACGACACCATCATGGTCACACCGGACTGCCTGGGCCCTCATGGTATTCAGCCTTTCGAGCTGGCATGTGGGACCCACCCCGGCGTCATCTCGGACATGCAATCTTTCTATACGTTCTTGGCGCTATTTGCCAACGGCCGGTCAGTAATTTACGACTATAGATACCCCGAGAGAATCGCTTACGCACAGCAACTGGCTAACTTTTGTGACAACGCAATTGAAGCGTCGCATGGAAAAATCATCGTGAACGGGGTTGCTTCACTCAAGGGTGCCAACGCAAGATCCACCGACCTAAGAGGAAGCATGGCGCTCATCATGGCAGCTATTTGCGCCGAAGGCACCAGTCACATCAGTGACGTAGAACTCGCTCTCCGCGGGTACAACAACTTGGCTAGTAAGCTTGAAAACTTAGGGGTTAGTTGCCAATGGGGTTCATAAAAAAGTCCCATATTCTCTCACCTGACCAGTTGGCTGAACTACAAAATCTGCTACCGGGCCGGGTAGAAACCAGCGTTCCTCTCAGCAAGCTAAGCCGATGGAAAATCGGCGGCGAGGCCGACGTTGTAGTCACGCCTACAACGTCGGTCGATCTCGTTACCGTAAAAACATGGCTTTACGAGAATGAACTGCCCTCTGTCGTCATCGGCAGTACCAGCAACCTCCTATTTGACGATGCAGGCCTTCGCGCGATTATGATTCACATGACGCCAGCATTCGGCAAGTCTGTTGTCAGTGGCGACCAGATATGTATCGAAGCGGGCACCTGGGTCCCCGGCTTGGCTAGGCTGGCGATGAACTCAGGGCTAACGGGTTTGGAGCATACCTGCGGGATACCTGGAACTGTTGGTGGACTTGTGTACATGAATGGCGGCAGTCAAAGAAGGGGAATTGGCGACTGTATCCAGTCTGTAGAGTCAATTAGCAAAGAAGGAAAATGCATTATTCGAAAAAAAGAAGAGTGCAACTTCGAGTATCGAAAATCTATATTTCAAGCCAACACAGAAACGATTTCAAGCGTAACACTAAAGCTGTCTCCCGGCCGAAAGGAAGAAATACGTAGAGACATGCTTAGCATTCTGAAATCACGGAGAAATAAATTCCCTCAAAAGGAACCCAACTGCGGATCAGTATTCGTTAGCAACCCCCAGATGTACGACGCTTACGGCCCGCCAGGCAAAATCATCGAAAAGTTGGGCATGAAAGGTGTACGCGTAGGTGGCGCTCTTGTATCACCTTTGCACGCAAACTTCATAATAAATGATGGAACCGCAAAGGCAGAAGATGTGTTGAACTTGATATCCCAGATAAAAGACACAGTACTGCGCAGTACCGGCTACGATATGGCCGTCGAGGCCAAATATGTCAGCCCGACTGGAGAGATAATCTCAATTTAACCAAACATGATAGGGCGAGCCGTGAGCATAAAGGTTTCAGTAGTCTGCGCTTGGTACAACAGACCCCAGTACATAAAAGACACATTAAAAGGGCTTCTGTCACAAACTTTGGAAAATTATGAAGTGATCCTTGTGAACGATGGCAGCCCAGATGCATCCGTTGAACAGATACTCAGCACGTATTCCGACACTCGGCTCACGGTTATCCACCAAAAAAATGGCGGCTTTGTATCGGCGATCAAGAAAGCAATCTCGCAGTCAAAGGGCGAGTACATTGCAATTCAAGGTGCGGGCGATGTATCGGATACACGCAGGCTAGAATTGCAATCACAGTACCTTGACCATAACGATGATGTTGTCGCGGTAGGGTCATGGGTAAAGAAAACCTTCGTCAGCTCCTTCGGAGACGAAACTGATGACGGCGCCATACGGCTAAATAAAGGAAAGATGGACCGAGCTGACTTCATGAAGCGCTCAAACCCGTTCACGCACGGGGAAGTGATGTTCAGAGCAAGCATATACCACCAGGCTGGCGGATATCGAGACCTATTCAAGCACGCACAAGATAGGGACTTATGGTTAAGGATGTCTTTCCACGGAAAATTCTCAATTATCCCCCAAGAGCTCTATATACGCAGATCTTTCGAAGCAGATGGCGTTTCCGCCGACATCAGAAAGTTAATACTCCAAAAAAAATTATCTGCCTTCGCGCGTCAGTGCGCAAAAATGCGTGAACGTGTAGGGCACGACCACGTTGACAAACACGGCCACCATGCCATGTTTTACTACGAAAGAAATAGCGACGTATCTTCTTATGTTGGACGTTCAATTCTTAAGTGTATTGCGAAGCAGCGGCTCGACGACGCGAGACGCTTAAAGCAAGAATTACACTACGAGCGCCACTCCCTAGAAAGCGTTCTTGCTCAGGTCGCCCTACCCTTATGCGCCAATAGCAATGTGGCGCTGACCCTGGTATCAAAGTTAATTTCTCTCAAGAAATTCTCCGATACAAACATCAAAAAAGCTGACTCAGGCCCCGAGGCATAGATTCAACGATGAACGACAAGAAATTGGTATCAGTAGTAATCCCGGCTTACAACCGAGAAAACACTATAATTGCCGCCATCGAGTCCGCACTTTCACAAGACGTGCCCAACATTGAGATCATCGTCGTCGACGACGGCTCAACCGACGGCACAAGGCAGGTAGTCGCAAACGCGAGCCTCCCCAACGTTGTTTACTTTTACCAAAACAACTCTGGTGCTAATGTCGCTCGAAACCATGGCATACAAAAAGCAACCGGCAAGTATATTGCCCTACTGGATTCCGACGACATATTCCTGCCCGGCCATCTAAACAATGCGCTTTCGATACTTAACGACAAGAATGATTCCGTTGTTTACTCACAAGTCTTGGTAGATCGCGGTGATGGAAAACAGTTTGTAAAACCCTCCCGCTCGATACAGGAGGGCGAACACATGTCGGAGTATCTTATTTGCTCCAAAGGCTTCCTTCAAACCTCCACGCTGGTAATGCCCGCGAGCATAGCCAAATCCACCTCATACCTGGAGTGGCTACCATACGGGCAAGACGTTGACTTCGCGCTCAGGCTGTCTCAAAAGAACTTGACCTTTCATATGCAGCCCTCACCATCGGTAGTTTGGAAGGATTATTCCGACTCTGGACGAATCTCGGCTAAATCTAACCCTGCCATCCGCGAGAAATGGCTATCAGAGGCTCGGGATCTGATGACGCCGCGGGCAAAGACTGCATATACCGGCTGGTATGTCGCAAAATCCTACGCAGAGTCAGGTCAGCGACTCAAAGGGCTACGGCTTACGACAACGTCGATTTTAAAAGGCGCGTACACTCCAAAATACGCAATCATTATTTTCCTTCAGGTTCTTCTCGCGGGCGGGCCCTATAGAAAATTGTCGGACTTTATTATCGCCTTAAAATCAGGGAAATTAGTAAAATCATGATGCAAAAGCATATCATCGGAGGAGTACCGGTCTCCTCTTTGACATGTGACCAGTTGGCCTCCCAATTGTTACACGACAAAAACGAAGGTGGAAATACGCCAAAGTTAGTATTCTCCATGAATGGGGAAGGCATTTCCGCCTATAACAGCAGCTGCGAGTTTCGTGCGCTTGTAGATCAAGCCGACCTAATACACCCTGATGGAATGTCCGTTGTATGGGCCGGTCGATTGTTTGCAGGTGGCGCATTCCCAGAACGCGTTGCAACCACCGATGCATTTCATAACGTAGCCCGCTTGGCCCAGAAAGAAGGACTCAGTTTCTTTTTTCTAGGTGCCACTGAGGAAGTGAATGAGAAAGCAGTGGCTAGTGTCCAACTGGCCTATCCAGGGCTAAAAGTTGCCGGTCGAAGAAACGGGTACTTTACTGACGCAGAGACCCAAGCCGTCTGTGACCAAATCAATGCATCAGGCGCTGATGTTGTTTGGGTTGCGCTTGGCCGGCCAAAACAAGAAAAATGGTGCGCTGAGAACAAAAGCAAGCTAAGCAACGTAACGTGGCTTAAAACCTGCGGTGGGCTATTCGACTTCCTGTCGGGCTCTAAGCCTCGTGCGCCTCAAATCATGCAGACCTTTGGCCTTGAGTGGCTATTTCGTTTAGCTAATGACCCCAAAAGATTGTTCAAGCGCTACCTCACAACCAACGTGCATTCGATCTATTGTTATCTTTTCAAATCGAGAAAAAACAAGTCATGATTAAGACCAAGATCAAGGAGCACATCGCAAGCCGACACGCGAACGAACATAGTTACTGGTCAGCGAGCGAGTCAAGTTCAATATATGCTGGAAGCCCTGAGGGTCTTGTCGATGTCCTCTACGCGTATGTTTTAACTGAAAACCAGTCGTTGATATCCGCAAAGGCAGCCCAGAGTTTTATCAACAAAATTTCAGAGACTAGTCTTTACGGCCGTCCACAAGGCGAAAGGGCGCCGTTGAGCGCACACCTGACCGCCTATGTTCTGGCCGGCGCGCGATTGCTAAAACAGCTGTTCCCAGATCTTGATGACGACCACCTTTATAGAAACTGGGACACCAGTTCCATACTGACCTCCGAATACTTACCAAAATGGCCCAAGAAGTGGAGCCATCACTCTTGGCGTGTCAGCCACTGGATCGGCGGCACGCCGTCCATTCTTTTAAACTTGGCAGCACGTCCTATGCTATCCGGCGTAGATAGCAAAGTAGTCGAGCACGTTCTTAGTGCCATTGAAGAGAAAATAATAGAAAAAAACAGCGGTCTACTTAAAGCCTACAAATCAAAAGCAATTCAAAAACTATTCAAAAAAGCTTACAAAATCAGACACGATCCAGTACTTGGAGAGCTTGGCGGCGTAGTGCACGTATTGTGGGTAAACCACTCACTAAACAGAGACTACGTTGCCACCGAAAATCTGTTCGCACTGACCGAAACACAACTCGTATCGCACACGCCTTTTATGGAGGCCACCCCTTACTGCTTAGACTTTGATATTATTCAGCTTTACAGAACCGCCAAGCCCAAAAGCGCAGAATTTTCTACAATCACTTTGGCGAGGGTGGCCAAATACCAAAAGGACTTGCTCCACTTCCTAACTTCCGACATACCTGCCGAATACACTCTCCATCGCATCCCTGGCGCATTAGCATCTATTCATGAGTGCGCGCTCATTTTGGGAAATGATAGCGTAGAAGGCATCCCTACAGTCGATATAATAAAATTAGCAAACTGGCTATGACTCTAAACATCCCCTACAGCCAATCTACAGAGCACCGCACTTCAAAAAGCACTGCTGCGCGGCAGCTCTGCATCTTGTTATGGTCGCTTCCGTTTATCTGGGTAATCGGCGGCGAACGGCTCTTACTGCCAGCCATTATCGTCGTCGCACTGGCACCCCACCTAAACCGACTGACGACAATACCAAGAAGAACCTTTCCATTGGTGGTTTTTCTTTGCGGCTACCTAGCATCCGCGGTCATGATCACTGATAAAAGTAGATATATCACCTTTACTTGGGACTTCATCATCTACTTATCATATACAATAACCATTTTAGCCATTGCCAAGACGATCAATTCTTTAGAAGACCTAAAGCAGCTACTAAGAACACTCTACCTGTCCTCAATAATCATCCACCTCATCGGGATTAGCTACTTTCTGATTGGACCACTTAACTTCCCTACCCCCCTTGGGTTCGTGCTACCAAGCGGAATAAAAAACACCCAAACTGGAAGAACAATTTCCATACACAGCACTGGCCGAGAGCTTTTCTTCATGGGTATCAACACGCGATTAAGCTCGATCTTTGTATCATCCATGCAGTACGCAGCAGCCGCGCTGATTACACTCCCGCTATACGTATACTACACCTACAACAATAAGGGCGTTTCAAAGCTACTTGCAATCATGGCACTGCCTCTGGCACTATCCGGCCTCTTTTTTGCCCAAGGGAGAACCGCTCTGGTACTGGGCGCCTGCGTGCTTTTGTTTTATCCACTTTACTTCTCTTTTACAAAAATCAAAGGATTAAATCTAGCCGGCCTTGTTTCTACAATCTTAATTGTTATCAGTACCTCAATCATTATTCTATTATTCTCGCTCCCCTACCTCACCAGCACCTTCAATGAACTATTCATTGAACAAAGGGCTTCAAGCGCGAAAGAGCGATTTGAGGTTTATGAGCAAAGCTCCCAGGCCATACTTGACTCGCCCTTGCTCGGGCACGGCACTCAGGAAACTGTAGAAGACTTGGCAGTTCCATTAGGAAGCCACAACTGGTACCTTGCGGTTCTGTTCAAACATGGTTTGATTGGGTTTATCCCACTTGCCATATTCCTGACGAGCGTACTGAGCACTTCAATAAAAAACACATTTTCAACTAAAACACCTGCACTCCGAAGCCTGTCTGTAATGTTGTTTTTTTCCACATCCGCTCATTTACTTCTCTGCCTGACTGCAGAGCCGGTAATTGACGCGGTACATGTATTTTTTTTGGCGATCATACATGGCTCTATCTTTTCAATGGCCTCAATCATTCGCCAAGAGCGCCGCGCAGCGGCATCTCACTCATACACAAAAAACTAAATATCTATGACAGCGCCAAATCCTTCCCCCTCCAAACCAAAGCGCGACTATCTTTATACTCTGGATATCCTAAGATTTAGTTGCGCGTTGCTCGTACTTTTTTTTCACTTGGGGTATTCGACTTGGCAAGAGCGCAGCGGGGCAGCCGAGATTGTCAATGGCAGTTACACCATACCTGAAGGAACGCTTTTCTGGTTCGGGTGGGTTGGCGTTCAGCTTTTTTTTGTAATTTCTGGTTACGTTATCGCCAATTCAGCGCAGTCAGCGACACCTTACACTTTTATCAGAAGCCGCTTGCACAGGCTTCTGCCGGCGGCGTGGGTCTGCGCTTCGCTCAGTTTGGTAATAGCGATACTTTTCGACACCCGTCCTATGGGGGATTTGGCAGTACGGTACATAAACTCCATTTTTCTAGTGCCAACAGGCCCTTGGATCGAAGGTGTATACTGGACGCTAGCGTTAGAGGTATTTTTCTATTTGGTAGTGTTCCTATTCATCGCATGCAACGCTGCATCCCGCATCCTGTTGTTTGCCAAAGCGCTCAGCCTTCTTAGCGCCACTACAATCCTCGCTGCCTTCGTCTTGAGGGCTACCGATTTAGACCACCCCGCCTTCTGGTCATTTTACGAAGGACTAGGGAAGCGTCTATTGTTAGTTCACGGTGTTTTCTTCGGTATTGGTATTTATCTGCAACAGAACCAGCAGAACGGTACAAAACTCACGAGCCCTTACTTTCTGATAGCCGTGACGGCTGCAGCATTGCAGATATATCTCGGCGCCACCAACCCCAGCATTCCCGATAGCCTCTTCATGCTAAACGGCGTCCTCCTTAGAACGCCTTGGCTGCCTCTAGGAACTTTCTTTACTTTTCTAATATTGATTCACAGCTCCCCTAAGCTCAACAAGTACTACAATAACGCGTCGCCCGTTACACTATCCATTTTGCGCACACTGGGCTTGTCAACGTACCCACTTTACTTGGCTCACTTTACTTTCGGGGTCATTTTGATATCGGTACTAACATCACTAGAGATTTCCCCCTTTATTTCCTTCGTCATTAGCTGCCTGACGATTATTGCTTTAAGCATTTTTATCGCAACCACTTTAGAGCCGGCCGCGCTACGCATCTTGAGGCGATTCACTTCTTTAACCGACCGGCATACCACATCGATAAACAAACTGTTTTCCTTTTCACGCCAGCGTTAGGTCTTATTCATGCAAAACATCACCTGCTTCAAAGCCTACGATATCCGCGGCCAACTCGGTACCGAGCTGAATGAAGATATCGCATATCGTATATCCCGTGCCTTCGCGCAGTTTCTCAAGCCTAAGCGGATTGTCCTTGGCGGTGATGTTCGGGTTACCTCCCCTGCCCTGAAAACGGCGCTTGCCAACGGCTTGCGTGACGAGGGTGTGGATGTCCTTGACCTGGGATTGGCCGGTACCGAGGAAGTCTATTTCGCGACCTTCCATTTGGGCGTCGACGGCGGTATTGAAGTGACTGCCTCACACAACCCTATCGACTACAACGGCTTCAAGCTGGTGCGCGAAGGCTCCCGTCCCATATCAGCGGATACCGGGCTAGCCGATATCCGCTCCATGGCGGAATCCATGAACTTCGATCTTGTCGACGGCCGCGATCCGCGCGTCGATGACGCTGCGCGCGGTAGCTACGAATTTGTGGATACACGCCCTGCGTTCGTCGAACATCTGATGGGATATATCGATATTGCGAAGTTTTCGCGACCACTTAAACTGGTGGTTAATGCTGGCAACGGCGCCGCCGGTCCCGCGGTGGACGCTATTGAAGCTGCATTCCAAGCAGCAGGCGTTCCTGTAACTTTCATCAAGATTTGTCATGAACCTGATGGCAGCTTTCCGAATGGCATTCCCAACCCAATATTGATCGAGAATCGCGACATGACGCGGAACGCTGTGTTGGAGCACAAGGCTGATATGGGCATAGCCTGGGACGGCGACTTTGACCGTTGTTTCCTGTTTGACGAGCAGGGACGTTTTATCGAGGGCTACTACATTGTCGGGCTACTTGCAGAAGCCTTCCTGCAGAAAGAAAAAGGCGCACGGATCATTCATGACCCCCGCCTGACTTGGAATACAGTGGAGCAAGTTGAGTCCAACGGCGGGGTCGCTGTACAAACCAAGGCCGGGCATGCCTTCATCAAGGAGCGTATGCGGGAGGAAGATGCGATATACGGCGGCGAGATGAGCGCTCACCACTACTTCCGCGATTTTGCCTACTGCGACAGTGGTATGATCCCCTGGTTACTGGTCGCTGAGTTGCTGTGTGTGAAAGCGAAGCCGCTGTCCGCCCTGGTCGACGAACGTATCGCGGCCTTCCCGTCCTCTGGTGAGATCAACCTTACGGTGTCGGATGCCCCGGCAGTGTTGGCAGCGATTGAGCGTGCCTACTCTGAAAACGCCGAAGACGTAGATCACACGGACGGAGTGAGTATTCGCTTTGCACAATGGCGATTCAATCTTCGTGCCTCCAACACTGAACCGGTGATTCGGCTGAATGTCGAAAGCCGAGGCAACGCCGGCTTGATGAAGGAAAAGACCGAGGAACTGTTAGCCCATATCAAATCCCTTTGATCACGGCGCTCCGCCAGGATCTTGCTTTCCAAGGCCTGGCCCCCTTGCTCTTGCTGCACAGACGTTATTGATACGGAATTTTTCAGGTATGAAAGCATGATGCATAACCAGAATGGCATTATCCGCTCGAACGAACCCATGCTTGCGGTGCTGCATCGCTGGCTGGATATTCTGGTCATCGGCCTGGCCTTTGTGCTGGTGCTCTGGTGGCAAGACACCACCCTGCACCGCGATCACTGGATCAGTTTGCTTGTCACACTCTTCCTGTTTTATTTGATCAATGATTTCAGCCAACTGTACGGTTCCTGGCGCGGTGAAGAATCCTTCAAAGAGCTTCGCCAGGTTGGCGGTAACTGGGCGGTGGCCTTTGCCGGTATGTTCGTTGCCGATTATTTTCTGTTTCAGAACACCCGCCTGCCCGACATGGACAAGATCATCTGGTTTTCCACCGGGCTGATCGCACTGCTGTTTTACCGAGTGGGGCTGCGGCATACCATGCGCCAATTACGCAGCCGTGGTTACAACACTCGCTCGGTAGCGATTGCAGGTTCAGGGCCGCTAGGCCAGCGCTTGGCAGACAACATCGTGAGCACGCCCTGGATGGGGCTGAATCTGATGGGTTTCTATGACGACAAGTCCAGCGACCCAGTGCCTTTGGCAGGTACACCCGTCTCTATTCCCACCAATGGCGATATGCAGGCATTGGTAAGAGATGCCAAGGCCGGTATCATCGACAAAATCTATATTACGCTGCCGATGCGGGCAGAGCTGAAGATCAAATGGCTGCTGGACGAACTCAGCGACAGCACTGCGTCGGTCTATATCATTCCTGATGTGTTTGTTTTTGATCTTCTGCACGCACGCAGCGAGTCGATCAATGGCCTACCCAGCATCAGCATTTTCGACACGCCCATGGACGGCGCCAACCGCATCGTAAAACGCATTGAAGACATTGTTCTGTCCTGTCTTATTCTGGCTCTGATCGCTTTGCCCATGCTGTTTATTGCCTTCTGTGTGCGCATGACGTCGCCCGGCCCGGCTCTCTTCCGCCAGAAGCGCTACGGCATTGACGGCAAGC
>Ga0105357_10001023_pt1 | contig 15096 bp, 9 predicted proteins | sample GOMGulsemesocosm_4_FD_83660 | JGI IMG/M metagenome (GOLD analysis project Ga0105357, IMG submission 83660) | Methane-oxidizing microbial communities from mesocosms in the Gulf of Mexico - GOM15B Gulf of Mexico | ecosystem: Environmental > Aquatic > Marine > Cold seeps | place: USA: Gulf of...
GCGTCTTGCTGGAATGATTATGTGTTAGAAACGCCTCATGCTGGTTTACAAGACACGAATGATCGTTACCTTGCAAATATTCAGAAAAATGGCACGTACTCCATTGTTCCTCGTATTGCCGGTGGTGAGATTACGCCAGATAAATTGATCGTTTTGGGTGAAGTGGGCAAAAAATATAACTTGTACACCAAAATTACCGGTGGCCAACGTGTGGATTTATTTGGCGCTCGCCAAGAAGAGCTTCCGCTTATTTGGAAAGAGCTTGTCGATGCCGGTTTTGAAACGGGTCATGCTTACGGTAAATCACTGCGTACGGTTAAATCATGCGTGGGTAGTACATGGTGCCGTTACGGTGTTGCTGATAGTGTAACTACCGCCATTGAATTAGAAAATCGTTATAAGGGTTTGCGCTCTCCACATAAATTAAAATTTGCTGTGTCAGGTTGTACGCGTGAATGTGCCGAAGCGCAGAGTAAAGACGTGGGCATTATTGCCACTGAAAACGGCTGGAATTTATATCTATGTGGTAACGGTGGCATGAAGCCAAGGCACGCTGATTTGTTTGCAACGGGTCTTGATTACGAGACGATGATTAAATACATCGATCGTTTCTTGATGTTTTACGTTAAAACGGCGGACCGCTTGCAACGTACGTCAACGTGGATGATGAATTTAGAAGGTGGCTTAGATTATCTACGTGAAGTGGTAATCGAAGATTCACTGGGTCTGGCTGAGACATTTGAGGGTGAGATGCAAACGGTTATCGACACGTATCAATGTGAATGGAAAACAACGGTTGAAAATGAAGAGAAATCTAAATCATTTAACGCCTTTGTAAACTCTGATAAAGGCGATAGCCAAATCGTATTTGTTCCAGAGCGCGACCAAATACGCCCTGCACGCAAAGAAGAAATTGCAGCGAAACTTAATTAAGCGATAACAAACGGATGAATACTCAAATGGCTAATGAATTGAATAATAATGAAGTTGATGTCTGCGCGTTAACGGATCTCACCGAAAATGCGGGTACAGCAGCACTGCTGGGTGATGTGCAAATCGCTTTGTTTTACGTTAAGCGAACAGAGCAAGTGTTTGCCTTAGACAACTACGACCCTTTTAGTGAAGCGAATGTGTTATCTCGTGGCATCATCGGCAGCATTGCCGATGACCTAGTGGTGGCGTCACCGATCTACAAGCAGCACTTTAAGCTAGAAACAGGGCAGTGCGTTGAAGACGAACAGGTGTGTATTGCAGCCTATAAGGTGCAAATAATAGATGGCCGTGTGATACTTGGTTTAACAAGTTAACGAGGACTGAAACGATGAACCCGACTTATTACACACTTGATGTTTTCACGGATAAAATTTTTCAAGGCGCACAAATCGCCGTCTTTCCAAATGCTGAGGCAATACCGGAAGAAAAATTAGGCAGTATAGCCAGAGAACTTAATTTGTCAGAAACAGCGTTTGTTTACGCAACAGATGGTGTTAATAATGAGTTTAAAATTCGGGTTTTTTCACCATCAGGTGAAATAGATTTTGCCGGGCACCCTATTTTAGCAATAGCAAATGTATTAGCTGAAACCGGGCAGGTAAGTTTAGACGATGACTTTACTAGCATCATCTTGAAACAAAATAGTAATGACGTTGTTGTTAATATTTCGGCCGATAGTAAGGGTAACCGGTTTGTTCAGTTCACTCTTCAAAGTATGCCGGTAGTTGATCGTTTCACACCGCCAGGCAGTGAATTAGCGGGCTTGCTTTCGATAGATGAAAAAGACATTGATCATACTAATTACCATACCCGCTTAGTGTCCGGTGGCTTACCTTATTTGATCGTACCGTTAACGTCACAAGCTGCTGTGCGTAAAGCACGTTTTGATATAAAAGCGTGGAGTGAGTCGACAGCGCCGAGTATGGCGGCACAGGAAATCCTTATTTTTAGTGCAAAAACTGATTCAAGCGACAGTAATTTTCACGGGCGATTACTTGGCCCTGGCGTCGGTGATCATGAAGATCCACCTATTGGCTCAGCGGTACCCGCTTTTACAGGCTACCTAGCGTCACACGATCATATTAGGGAAGGTACATACAGTTTTGCTATTGACCGTGGCACCTTTGAAACACGTAGAAGTCTTCTTCATGTTGAAATGGATAAACAAGCAGGGCGACCAGTGACACTAAGAGTAGGTGGTGATTCGGTACTTGTTAGTAAAAATGAATTACTGATAGGTTAAACGGAACAACATATGTTATTTGGACGTCATAAAAAAAATCCGATTAAAATGGTCGACAAAAAAGTCGATAAGTGGAGTTATGCTACCTGTGGCTATTGCTCAGTGGGCTGCTCGATTGAAATTGGCATTAATGCCGAGGGTAAAGTTGTTGGTTCGAGAGGTGTCGGTGGTGCAGACGTTAATCGTGGCAAACTTTGCGTAAAAGGTATATTTGAACACGAGTTATTCAGTTCATCGGGTAGGGGTGATAAACCACTTATTCGTGAAAGCATCCAAGAGGGTTACCGGGAAACTGACTGGGATGATGCTGCGACGGTGATGGTCAGTGAAATTAACCGTATCCAAGAAACACATGGTCGCGACTCGTTTGCAGTGGTATCAACCGGCCAGTTGTTAACAGAAGAATTTTATACCTTAGGTAAATTAACCCGAGGTGTTATCGGCACAAATAATTACGATGGCAACACAACCTTGTGTATGGCATCGGCTGTATCAGGTTATAAGCGCTCATTTGGTTCAGATGGCCCACCGGGCTGTTACGAAGATTTTGAATACACCGAGTGTCTGATGGCTTGGGGTTCGAACTTGCCTGAACAACATCCCATTATTTATTGGCGCTTACAAGAAGCGCGCGAAAAACGTGATTTCCCGTTAATTGTTGTTGATCCACGTGTCACCATGCTGGCACAAAAAGCCGATATACACTTGGCGATCACACCGGGTACGGACGTGGTGCTTCAGAATGCCTTAATGTATGTTATTTTGACCGAAGGCCTAGAAGACCGTCATTACATTGATGCAAATACGGTAGGGCTGGAAGAGCTAGAAGCAGAAGTACAGAATTTTGATCCAACGACTGCGGCGGCCATTTGTGGTATTGATGAAGATACCATCCGTAGCGTTGCACGTATTTATGCAAAAGCCGGTTCTGCGATGAGTATTTGGACGATGGGTATTAACCAAAGTACACACGGCTCAGACGGCGTTGTCGGTATTAATAATTTAAATTTGATTACTGGCAATGTGGGTAAAAAAGGCGGTACAAGCTTGTCTATTACCGGACAGTGCAATGCCATGGGCACGCGTGAATGGTCATCATGTTCCGGTTTGCCCGGTTACCGTGCCCTTGAAAAAGAAGAAGACCGCAAAGAAATAGGTGAGTTTTGGAATGTAGACCCGGACTTTTTTCCGACGAAAAGAGGCCTTGCTCAAACCGATATATTTTCTGCGATAGAAACCGGTCAAATCAAAGGGATGTGGTTGGTGGCGACGAACCCAATGACATCAATGCCCAATACCGAGCGTACTCGTAAAATACTTGAAAAGCTCGACTTCTTAGTGGTTCAAGACAGCTACGCTGATGTCGAAACGACGCAATATGCTCATCTTTACCTTCCAGCGGCAACGTGGGCGGAAAAAGAGGGTGTTTTTACTAATACAGAGCGCCGTGTGAATATTGTTCGTAAAGCAACGAAGACGTACGGTAATTCGAAATCAGATTTTGATATATTTAACCTATTGGCGAAGCACTTTGCAGCTAGCGAAAAGATGAATTTCCCAGATAAGCCGGCAGATGCTTTTGAAGAAATGAAAGCGCTTTCTAAAGGACGCTTAGTTGATATTTCAGGTATGAATCACGATCTAATTGAAAAGCAACGTGGTATCCAGTGGCCTTACACAGAAGAGCAAGCCAATAAAGGGGAGGTGCCGCCCAAAGGTGGGAAGCGTTTATATACAGAGCCCGCTACATTCCGTCATGCTGATGGTATGGCAAAGCTGATACCGTTGCCCTTTATTAATAATAACGAAGTGCCGGATGAGAAGTTCCCCTTTTGGCTAAATACAGGCCGTTTGGTAGAGCACTTCCACACGCGCACTAAAACAGGCAAATTAAGTAATACGAATAAGTACAGCCCCATTCCGTTTATGGAAATAAACCCTGATGCCGCGAGCGATCTTGGGATCAGGCAAGGGGAGTATGTTCGCTGTATATCACGGCGCGGTGACGCGGTAGTGATGGCTATGTTAACGCAGCGCGTACCCAGGAATATGGTGTTTATTCCATTCCATTATTTTGACTGTGTCAATCGCTTAACACTTGGGCTGTTAGACCCACATTCGCGCCAACCAGCGTATAAACAATCTGCCATTACGATTGAAAGATTAGAAGATCAACAAGCAGCTGCGCAGCTTAATATGGAAATGCGCAGCTTTTAATAGCTAGGTAAAAAACCAATACCCTTATGTTTGAAGTTAGAAGTGATGAACCAAAGTATGCGTTTCTTTGGGATAAAGAGACGAAAGCAAAAAACCTATATGGCGACTCCATTGAGTTAACGTCAGATGAGGACGATTTGCATGGCGTTAGTTTAAATATCAATGGCGATGCAGCCTTAGGTGAAAATCCAAATCGCTATAAGCAGCATGGTTTTTACCTAAATGCTGATAATTGCATTGGTTGCCACGCTTGTGAAGCAGCCTGTAGTGAAAAAAATGACAACCCCGGGCATATTGCGTTTCGTTCCGTAGGTTATGTAGAAGGTGGTACCTATCCAGAGTATCAGCGTCTGAATATATCAATGGCGTGTAACCATTGTGACGACCCTGTTTGCTTAAAAGGCTGCCCAACGCGCGCGTATACAAAATATGCCGAGTATGGCGCGGTACTGCAAGACCCAGATATTTGTTTTGGTTGTGGTTATTGCACATGGGTTTGTCCATACAACGCACCGCAACTTGACCCTGTTAAGGGTGAGGTCAGCAAATGTAATATGTGTGTAGATCGTTTGGAAGTAGGACTCAAACCCGCTTGTGTATCGGCCTGCTTGGGTAACGCACTTGACTTTGGTGTGATCGAAAATGTGCCAGAAAACCGTGCCGAGTGCAAAACAGAAATCCCTGGATTTCCAACGACAGACATCACGCACCCAAACATTCGTTTTCAGCAATCACGCCAAAATAAGCGTGAAATGACACGCACGGATTCAATGCCACTTAAGTATCACAAAGATGAAGAGGCGGGCAAATACAAACCGGTAGTTGACGAAAAGCACGGGCTTGAAAAGCAGTGGAACTGGCGAGCTTTGTTGATGACGCATGAAAGCTCCCACGTGATTTTTACACTCGCAACGCAGGCTATTTTAGGTGCATTTTTGATGTTGGTGTTGGGTCATATGACAGGTTCTGACGCCGTATTAGCAATTCAATCATCCAGTGCCTATATGCCATTATTGGTTGTTATGACTATAGTGCTGACGGTTGGGCTTTATAAATTGAATATGCATTTAGGTAAACCGCATCGTTTTTATCGTGGCTTTTACAACTTACGTCATTCACCAGTAAGCCGTGAGATTGCGGGTGTCAGCCTGTTTTATACCAGTTTGCTAGGGTTTGTTTTTTTTAGCTTTTTTGAAGTTGATATATTCATCGCTTTATTCGCCATATTAGGTGTGGTCAGCGGACCATTAGGTTTGTTTTATATGTACAAACTTTACCGCATTAAAGCGCGACCTTTTTGGGATCACTGGCAAACAGCAACTTCTTTTGTCGGCACTTGTTTTAGTTTAGGTGCTCTGGTTATTGGATTAGTGGTGCTGGTTGATGGCTCGCTTGTGGACTCATTTTATACAAGCTTAGTCGTATTGCTATTAGTGGGGCTTTCACTCGAAGCTATTGGACACATCGCCCACGCGAATGACCTTCAAGGAGGCGAAGGCGAAGGCAGTGCTTCTTGGTATTTACAAACAACGCGATTTGCATGGCCGTACATTATCAGTAATGTATTACTGGGCGTATCTATTGTGGCGACTTGTTTCTTAATTGACTCGCCATCGTCAGTCATTGGCTGGGGTATGCTGACGGTATCCTTATTAGCAACGGCGGTTATCAGGCGTTCATTGTTTTTTGCATTGGTAATTCCAACCACCATGCCTGGTGCATTCTTTTGGAAAAATAAAGGTTTCGAGGAACATGCGAAGGAAACGGGTTTAGCCAATATGCAACAGGTAGGCGTTCAATATGAGCAGCACCGTAGTTTCAAGCTTGGTGAATTAATAGAAACCATTAAAACAACCACAGCTAAAGAAGCGATTGACCAAGTGAAAGGGATTTTTGATTGGAAATCTGTTAAATAGGGTAAAAGCTTTGATGTATTTCTAATACGCTTACTGGGTATTTCCCTGTGTTAGAGACGAATAATTGTAAGCGACTTAAACGAGAAACAATATAACGCACAATAGGTTATTACTAGCGTGCAAACTTTTTAAATCCGACTATCAAGCTTAGTCGGAGTCTTGTTTTTTTGTAATCCGTCGAGCGGTTGTCGTTGCCTTAAACTTGGTTTTTTTTGCTATAAACTTATTAAATAAGTTGAACTTACATTTAGATTTCTTGCCGAACGAGCACATTAACAAGCTTTAGGAGGTGTCTCATGGGTACCACAGTGGAGCGTCATACTCATCCACATGTTGAAGAAGGGGTTAGTCATTTTTGGGAGAATCACCATAGGGTGAATATTGAATTCGCCAAATATGCCGGGTTTGCTCTGGTTGCTTTGGGTGTAATCGGTATACCTTATGCTGGCGAACAGTTCCTCATGTTTGTCTTAACACCCTTACAAAATGCAGGTCATATAGTGGCAGGTATGGTGCTAATCGGCTCAGTTGTATTGTTTGATAGTTCATTCGCACGATTGGCAAACCAAGTGGTTGGACCACTTTGCATGATTTTGGCTGCATATGGTTTATCTGGAATGACTCCTGCTACAGAGTTATTAAATTTAAATATGGGTGAAATCTTATTTTACATGTTTTTTGGTCTATTAACGGCATACATTGGCTGGGGTAAAGACCTATCCCATTTAAAACATTGGTGGCCATAGAGTAAAAAAATAACTGTAAATACTAATCAAGCCCCTTGTTTTTCAAGGGGCTTTTTTAATGAATTGAGAACACTATCTGCTAGCCCCAATAGTGTTTCTATATTGAGACAAAATTCCTTATGTGCAAGAGGGATGTCTTTCATATCACCCATCCGGAGAGATATTTCAAGTTGTTTTGACGATAATTTAAGTAACGGTGTTCCACAATATGCGGCAGATCCATGTACTTTATGAACAATCTCGGCAGCATCTTTATAGCTACTTTGTTTAACCAATTTAGAAACGCTATCGTTTTGTTTAGCCAATTCACTGAAAAATTTCTCAAGCATTAGGAGCATGAATACGGGGTCTGCATTCATGCTAGCTTTAGCTATGTCATAATCAAAAGGTTTGTTTGACAGACATGAGCGACTATTTTTTTGTGAGGATACGAAGGGTTGCGTTTCGCGATCGTGTTCATTGAGAAGCTGCTCAATCAATGTAAAAAATTGAACTTGGTCAATGGGCTTTATTAGATAGCCATCAAATGAGCTTATGTGGTGTGCTTTTTCTTCCCCTGATGTAATGTGAGCAGTGATAGCGACGGCGGGCGTTTTATAGTTCGGTTTTGTCGGTTTGTTGCGAATCTCAAACAACACTTCATTGCCCATTTTTAAGGGCATTCTTAAGTCCAATAGCATTAAGTCAAAGTCCTGCTGGTTAGCTAAATCAAGGGCTTGTTGCCCATCATTTACACAAGTAACGTTGGCATGTTGACGTTCTAATAAATTACTTAGTAACAAGCGGTTTATTTCATTGTCATCAGCAACTAATATTTTCTTTGCTGTTAAGTCAGGTAAGGGTGCAATATAGCTGCTAGGCCGACTCATTATGCTATAGCTGTCTTTAACATTAGTGAACGGTAAGGTAAACGTAAAGGTAGATCCTTGGCCTATTTTACTTTTGACATCAATTGTTCCATGAAGAGCATCAATAATTCGTTTGGTAATAACGAGCCCTAAACCTGTGCCTTGCCCACTGGTGAGGTTGCTGAGTTGAGAATACTCTTTGAAAAGTTGTTGGATATTCTCTTCAGTGATTCCAATACCACGATCGCAAATACTTATTTCTAGCTGATTGTTTTTTATTGGGCTAATCTTCAACAGGATAGTGACAGTCGAATGCTGACTGAATTTGATAGCATTGCCAATAAGGTTGGTGAGTATTTGGCCAAACTTTACGCAATCTTGGTTAATAAAATCAGGTGCATTATTATCATGTTGGTAGTCAAGTGTTACCCCGTTTTGATCAGCCTGAGTAGATAAAAGTAGTAAGGTATCTTCGATGGTTTTTTTGAGTTGGAAATTACTTTTATTGATAATAATTTTACCGGCTTCAAGTTGGGCAAAATCAAGTACTTCATTGATGATAGTGTGCAGGTTCTTTGATGAAAGATGTGAGGCGTTAACTAACTTAATTTGATCGTTATCGAGTTCAGTTTTTTGAATAATTTCGAGAAAGCCGATGATCCCATTTAATGGAGTGCGTATTTCGTGACTGATATGTGAAATAAAACGTGACTTTGCCTCAACTGATTTAACAATCTCTGCTTGAGCAGAAAAGAGTTTATCGTTTTGTAGTCGTAATTCGTGGGTAGCCTCTCGAACTTTTTTCTCCTGTATTTGTTGGTGCCCTTTGATTTGGTGGGCCATTTTATGAACACCGTTTGCAAGAATGGCAATCTCATCTTTTTTGCTGCTGATGGTACTGATTCTGGGAGGCGTGTAATTACCGTGGGTAATATGATTAACATCAGTTGTTAATTGAAGAATCGGTCGGGCAATAGTAGTACTGATGAATTTTGCTATAAACCCGATAATAATTAGTAGGAGCAAAGTGATGTAACAGGTGTTTAATAAAATATCTAGTTGGCGCTGTTGGATGGCGTTGTATGAGAAAGTGAGGGTTACATAACCAATAGTTTCGTCTGTTTCTGTAAGCCGACCAACCAATAAATCATCGAACTCATCAGCATGGCTTATGGGTTTAAGCTGGATGGATTGGACGATTTTTTTAGATGGTTTTGAAATCAACGTTGGTGTAGCGATTTCGCTGGTTGCGTACGCTAGAGTAGTGCCTCGTTTACTCGTTATGCTAATGGATATGAGGTCTGGTTCATTAATAGCGGCGCTAATGATGTTGTTCAGAGCGTCTAAATCACCAGAGAAGACACCATTAACACTGGATTCAGCGACTGAATTTGCTAAGTTCTCATTTGTTTTATGTAATAAATCATACATATCAGTTAAACGAGTAGAGGTCAGGTAAGTCGCGAGAATAACAGCGAGTGCGGCGGCGGGGATGACCCCTAAAAGTAGTAATTTATTTTTTAACTGGAACCTATCGAGTAGACTCATAAGTCATCAGTTGTTCTTTTAATTCGTTGTCACGCGGAAAGTGCAAGTTTAAACTTTTGGCAACATTTCTGTTGCTGATAACATCAAAATACTTTGGATAAATAACGTTGTTAGTGTTGGGCGAATGAGCATTATCTAAGTGTAGTATGCTTTCAGCTAGATGACGAGAAAGTTGTTCTAAACTGCTGACTGTGCCAGCGATAGCCCCAGCCTTTATAAAACCCTTTGAAAAACCGAGGATTGGCGTTCCATAGCGGTAGCTGGTTAACAGAATTTGCGGGAGAGAAGCCGCGTTATAAATTTTGGTGTCAGCGATCGCTAAAATGATATCAGATGATTTTGAAACGTCAGCTATTTGATAGCGAACATTTTCAGAGCTCGTCATGAACTCGTTAATTATTAATTGCGTGCCATTAGCGATGTTCTTTAATGGTTGTAGGTGCGTTTCTGATTGCTTAGTGATGATGACGCCAATATTCTTAAACGCAGGGTTTATTAATTTTATTAAGTTTAGCTGTCTCGTTGGCGGTTGGTCTAAGACAAAGAAACGGTGTTTAGCTAGGCTTTCCGTGCAGTGTGGTAGACACGGGGCAAAGTTTCTAGAGTGCGATAATGTGGTTAATGTGTGAAAAGTTGTTGTCTGTATGTTAGATGCTATTATCGTCCTAGCAGTACTATTGTCTAGGTTCACGATAAGGTCTGGCTGTTTTTTAGTAAGCGTAGGTATGGATAAGGAGCTTGCTGCTATTCTGCTTAAACTAAGATCAGGATCAATGGCTAGTTGCTTGGAGAGCAGATTGGCAAAAGTAGTTTGATAGTTACTATCCTTATCGTAAATAAGCACAACGTTTTGTGCCAATGAAAGTGCTGGCATACCTAATAACGTAACGCTCAATAAAACGTTTTGTATTATTATTCTAACGGATGAGTTAATTAGCACGGTATTCCACCTTGAAATAAATTAGGTTATCGGCTGTAGCAAGTTGGTGAAAGTCGCTGTTTCTATTGAGTGCTAATTGGAAGTCTAAGCTAATATCAATGGATTGTTTGTTAGCAAGTTTAATCAGTTTACCCGCTGAAAGGTCGATACGTTGGAATGAAGTTTGCGGGTCATTTTGTCCGCCCAAATATTGCATTTCACTCATGTAGTAATATTCAAACCCACTGTACCAACCGTTGTTATATTGGTGTGAAAATAACAGGTTGAAGTTGTGCTCAGGTATAGACTTTTTTAAACGCTGATTGGTTGCTTGATGAACGTGTGTGAAGGCGTAACCTAAATGGAGAATGTTATTGCGATGAGGTCGGTAGTTTATCTCAAGTTCTGCGCCGACTGTTTTGGCGCTATCTGTATTATCTAAGACGGCAATAGTGTTGTCTGAATTAGTATCGATTAATTGTTTATAGTGGTTCCTGAATAGCTTTACATCGGTATTAAACGTGTTTAGCCAATACACGCCATGATAACCCGCTTCAATGGAGGTGACAGTTTCGGGCCCTAAGTTGTCCGCAGAAACCTGCATTGCTGTGTCAAAAAAGATGATATCGTGCTCTTCAGTAATTACTGGGATCCTAAATGCTTTTGTAGCGGTTAATCGATAGGAATGGTGAGGAGATGTTAAATAATTAAATGAAATTCGCGGGGAAGAATGAGTGCCTGATAATTGATCACTTTCAATCAGTGCACCGCTGTTGAGAATGAGTTTGTTGGTTAGTTGTGTTTCCAAATTACCAAATAAACGCATGCGTGTATTGCTCTTTGTACTAGTTGAGTTAAGTCTAAAAGGCACGTAAACAGATTCATGTATAGCTGCAACCCCCCAAACTAAACGCTGTGTATCGTTTAACGTTAAAAGGTGTTCAACGTCAAGGTTCCAAGTTGTAGACTCGCTCGTGGCGTCAAGTATTCCTAAAACGGTATTGTATTTGTCTTTTCCGTCAAAATGATGAAAGGAAAGGCGGGTGCTAATTAGTTGTTCATCATATGTTTGATGCTCCCAAAAAAGTTGGGCGAAATGAGTTGATTCATTACGGTCACGTTTGGGGTCGAAAGCTAGAGCGGGTGAAAGTGGCTCTGGGTTTTGCGTTTGGCGAATGGAGTCCAGTGCCGAAAAGTTAAGTTGTAAGGTGTTGCGTGAATCTACACGTAAATCGACGCGAGCGTACAGAGCATCTTTACTAAAATCATCAGCAAGGTTCTTATAGCCTTCGCTTTTCTCCGTCGATAAACTCACCCGGTAATATAATTTGCCATCGGGTTGTGAGCCTGCATAACGAAAAAAAGCTTGTTCAGATTGGTTGTTATTTAGTCTAAAGCGTGTCGTTAAACTAGGTGCTTGCGATGCATGGATCGTTGTTATGTTGATAACGCCTTGAAATGCATTGGCGCCAAATGAAGCGTTATTGGGACCTCTAACAATTTCAATTCGTTCAATATCGTCAAGTGATATGGGCAGGGCGCTCCAAATAACACCGCCAAATATCGGTGAATAAACAGAGCTCCCATCAATAACAACTTGCACACCCTGTGGGAATTCAGAAGTAAGCCCTTGGTAAGCAACAACGGGAAAGTTACCACGAGAATTGCCGACCTGCATGCCAGGTACGAGTCTGAATATTTCTGATACTTGAGTCGCGCCAGAAGCATTAATTAACGCGCGGTCGATAACGGTAATGCTTGCTGGTGCCTCTGCCTGTAGTTGGGGTAACTTAGACGCCGATAACACAATAGGCATAATTTGGCTGTCGAAAAGAATACCTTCTTGCACTGGAGAGAAAGCGCTCGAAATGCTTACTGATAGGCTCAGTAATATAAAGGTTAAAAGTTTTGTTTTAGAGCTATCCATGACTGCTAAATAATAGAAACATCCTGTTAATCGATATTATAGCTGAGTTCTATAAAGGCACGGTTGTCGAGGTTAAACTCATTAAGGAAATCTTTGTTCTTATCCAAAGCAAGTTGTAACGTTAGACTTATATCGATGCTTTGCCGTGCCGCAACTGCAATGCTTTTTCCCATATTAAAATCTAAACGTCTCATTGGCCCTTGTGGGTTACCTGAATCTAAATACTCCATGTTACCCGTGTAATAGAAAGCGGCACTAGCCCATATTTCATTATTAAAAGTGTGAGCAGCTAAGATATTAAATACATCTTTGGGTATGGAAATAAGAACGTTTTTAATGTCGTTGTTACTGACTCTTCCAACGTTGGTGTGGTTATAAGCATATCCAACGTGTACTAAACTGTTTTCATCGGGGCGGTAGTTAATTTCAACTTCATAGCCATTAACGTTAGCATGATGGAGGTTGCTGAACGTTTTAACCTCATTACCAATATCAATAGAAGACTGAAAGAGTCCAAATAAAGTAATGTCTGCGTCAGTATCTTGATCTGTGGCATCTATAAGCTTGTCGTACTCATTGCGAAATAACTTGATATCTAGCGTTAACGCATTATTGAAAAATAAACCGTGGTAGCCTAATTCAAATGAACCAACAGTTTCCGGATCAAGACCTGACTCACTACGCAGTAAAGCTTGAGTTAAGACAAGACCAGGTGTATCTAAGGATTCTAATGAAATATTAGTGCTGAATTTATTTTCAGCCAATATGGGTGCTCTAATGGCGCTGGAAACGGATGCCCTAATACTTTGTGTGGGCGTGAGTAGATAGTTCAATGCCAACCTTGGCGATACGTCATCACCTGACAGTTGGCTGTGTTCCCAGAGAGCACCAGCATTGATAATTAGTTTGTCACTGGGGCGCCATTCGAAATTGCTGAATATTCGTTGTATGGAGTTATCGAACTTTTGCTTTGAGTCCATCCAATAAGGTTGATAAACACGATCATTCCGGCTTCCTAGCCCCCAAGAGATACGTAATTGATCGGTAGGTTGTAGTTGGTGTTCAAATTCAATGTCATACCGGTCGTAGTAATTTGTGTAATCGATATTAGTAACGACATTACCTAGAAAATCTAAGCCAAGATCAGTTGCATCAAAGAATGTGGCGACTCTGTCTTTTCTTAAATGCCGAGTGTAAGAGGCTTGTGTAATAAAGAGTTGAGTATCGGTTGTTGAATGTTCCCATTTCGCATGAAAGGAGTAGTTGGATTCATCCACATACCTAGGCGGGTCGAAGGGGTCCATCAGTGTGCCTGGTGTATGGGTTTCTTTAACGGTATTAACAGCACCAAAATTAAACTGTAAGTTATCTTGACTTGTTGCTTGATAGTCTAAACGTCCATTGAATGAATCTTGCCGAGTATCATCGTCATTTTTGGCATAACCGTTATCATCAGTATGTGACCCTGTGATTCGAAAATCGACGTCCTCAAATGAGTAGCCGCCTCTTAATAAGGTGCGTTGGTAACCCCTTTCACCGACAGTAGATTTTATTTGAAAGCCGTTGAGTTGGACTGAATGAGAGGTTGTGATGTTGATGACCGCTTGGAATGCATTGGAACCGAAAGATGACCCGTTGGCGCCTCGTATGACTTCAATTCTTTCGATATCCTCAATGGCCAAGGGGATGCTAGACCAATCAACTCCACCAAATAACGGGCTATAGACAGAGCGGCCATCTATTAGTACCTGCACACCTTGTGGGAATTCGCTGCTGAGTCCTTGATAAGCAACAACAGCTCTGTTGCCTCGAAAATGCGCAATATGCATACCAGGTACCAGTCGAAATAACTCGGGTATTTCTTTAGCGCCAGACAGTTTGATCATCTGCCTGTCGATAATGGTTATGCTAGCTGGGGCCTCCGTTTGTGGTTGTGCTAAACGGGTGGCTGATAAGACGATGGGAATGTCATCGTTAAATAAGGAGAGCTCATTAGCTGAGGCTTGAAGTGAAATGCTTAAGACAACACCCATCAGGCAAAGTGATGCGAAGGAATAACTTCTGTAATGCATTACGAATCTCTTCTTTTGGATTTTTTCAATATTAGCATGATGTTAAGGAAATACTGTATTAACTAATTGAATGAATAATTGGCTTCGACAAAGAAGCGGTTATCTAGGTTAAAGCCATTGATAAGGTCTGCGTTTTTATCAAGCGCGAGTTGTAAATTCACGTTGATCTCGAGAGTCTGCTGGTCAGCGACGTTGAAGCTTTTTCCAGCATTTAGATCAAAACGCCTCATCGGGCCTAACGCATCACCCGAACCCAAATTATCCATGCTGCCGGTGTGATAATAAGCAAAGCTAGCCCAGTAATTGCTCATGAAGCTGTGTCCAAGCAGTAGATTAAATGTTTCTCGGGGTACCGATTGTTTGATAAGTGCATTGCTGTTGCTGTGATTGTAAGCGTAACCGATATGGAGGAAGCTTTTACGGGTTGGCTTGTAGTTTATTTCTACCTCATAACCGTTAATGTCTGCGCTATACAAATTATCAAGGGTCTGTACGATAGGTAGCGCAGGGATTTGAGCTGAAGGGAAACCATTCAACGTTGTGGCGTCACAGACAGTGCAGACAAGGGTTTCGATGATGTGTTTGTATTCATTTCTAAATAGCTTGAGATCCAGCGTTAGCGCGTTATCAAAATATAATCCGTGATAACCCAGTTCAAGCGAGTCGA
>Ga0105357_10001024_pt1 | contig 15076 bp, 10 predicted proteins | sample GOMGulsemesocosm_4_FD_83660 | JGI IMG/M metagenome (GOLD analysis project Ga0105357, IMG submission 83660) | Methane-oxidizing microbial communities from mesocosms in the Gulf of Mexico - GOM15B Gulf of Mexico | ecosystem: Environmental > Aquatic > Marine > Cold seeps | place: USA: Gulf of...
CCTTTTTGTTAGCCGCGTACAAAAAACAATGGCTGCATCCGCAACTGTTTGCGATTGCCAGTCTCTTCCTGGTCTTGTTCAGCGCAGTGGGAGCGAATGCCCAGGCGTTGATACGCGCAGACCAAGGCGTCAGGCAGGGTACATTACTTGAAGATATTCAGAAATTCACCATTACCTCTGCCAAGACCGGTGAAAGTTATGTGGTGCTGGTCAAGCTGCCAGTCAGTTATGGCGCGGGTAAAAAAGACTACCCACTGCTGCTGACACTTGATGCCAACTATCTGTTTGGCACTATGAGTGAGGTGGCGACCATGCAGGCGATACGCAAAGAGGCACAGGAGCTTGTTCTGGTCAGTATCGGTACCAATGCAGGCCCGGCCAAGCATGGAACCCAGCGCTTGCGCGATTATATGGCGAAAGAGTTTGGTCCCTTTTGGACCTACCCGGGCCTTGCGGGAACGCCGACGGTTGCAGGCTTGGTGGCTGGCGTGAAGGCCGCTGGAAGATCCCCAGAGCAGGGTTTTGGCGGTGCCGAAATTTTCCAGCAGTTTATTCTGTCCGAATTACTGCCAAACTTGCAGAGAGCATTCCGACTCGACATGACCCAATCTGGTTTGGCCGGTCACTCGGGCGGTGGTGCCTTTACAGCTTTTGCCATGTTAGACGGTCGCTTACCTTTTACTCGTTACATAATTGGCAGCCCAGCGTTGTTTTATTCCCCAGAGGGTATGGATCGCAAGCTGGGTGAATTCCAGAAAAGCCTTGAGGGCAGGCAGGTGAGTGCTTTTGCGGCCTTCGGCGGTGCTGAACTCACCGACCCGGTGATCGGTGATGCTATGTCCTTCGGTCAGGCCAATATGCAGAAGTTGACACAGGCCAAACACAAGAACTTTGAGTTGGTCCTGACGACCTTTGAGGGCGAGTGGCACGCTTCTGTGTTTGCGCATTTGTTTAGTACCGGTTTGCATACCTTGTGGCCGGTATCGCAGGCTACAAGCGCTGATTGACAGGAACATGGGTTCCGCAGATTGCTGACAAAGTCCTCGCCCTCGTGCGGGGATTTTTTTAGTGACAAGTCGGTACTTTCTATTCGTATCTTATTTAATAGATGATTTAGGCACGATCTGATAGTCAGCAAGGTGCCTAGGCTGTGTAAAAACAGCCTAGGCACGAAAGAGACGTCGTCACCGAAGCCTGAATCAAAGCAAGCCACAAATCTTCCTGAAGACCCAAAAGTATTAAGACTCAGAAGCAACAAACCCCAGTAAAATACCGGGGTTTGTCAGTGATCAGTGGAGCATGGGTTCCGTGAAGTTTTCACGGAACCCTCTCTGCTTTTTCGGTTAAAAATCTCGATTAAACGTCAGGCCAACCGTTCTGGGTTTGCTTACGGCACCACCCAGCTTCCCGACGGCCAAACCGCCCGCGACTGGCACCTGTTCATTCAGTAGGTTATTGGCGAAAGCGGTCACCGACCAGTCGTTAGCCTTGACACCTGTTCTCAGATTAACAATCTCGTACGACGGCAGCTGAATCGTTCTGGCCAAGTTGTAATCAGCGCTGCGTTCATCGGTGTACTGATAACTCAACCTGACAAAGCCATCAAGTTCCTGATTGAGAGGAAAGGTGTATTCGCCAGAAGCGCTTAAGGACAGTTTCGGCACATAGGGGGCAGGGTCGCCTTTTTCTGCGCCAGAGGCGGTATTACCTTTGACAAACTCGGCCTCCAAATAAGCACCGGAAAGCGACATCAGTAAGTTGTTCATCGGCAGCGCACTGATCTCAAATTCAACCCCTTTACTCTCTTGCTCGCCCTGGTTGTTCTTATAGGCAAATCCACAGTGGGATAACGCTACCTGCGATTGAACATTCTTCCATTCCGACTGATAAGCCGTCACGTTGGCGGTCAATTTATTATCAAACCAAGAGGTTTTGGCGCCCAGCTCCAGGTTGGTGATGTTATCGGGTTCAAAATTCTGCCCGGCATCATTGGCCCCACAGCTTAGAGGAATTTGGTCGTTTATACCGCCAAAGCGGAAACCCGTGGATTTGGATGCGTAGATCATTGCATCTTCGCTTAGGTCATAGGATACCGAAAGCTTGTAGGTAGTTTTCTCGAAACTGTCATCGCCGGTGTTGAGCGTTTCACCACCGTTGAAAAAGCCGGCGTAGTGCTGGGAATAGTCTTGTTCCCAGTCCGACCAGCGCCAACCTGCAAGAAGCTCCAGCCTGTCGGTAGGCCGGTAGGTGAGTTCCCCAAAAAAGCCCAACTGCTCCTGCTCGTTAGAGGTGTCGCCATAGAATAAACTGTCCAGCGGGCCGTTACCGCCAACGCCAAAGGCCGTGGTCGGCGCACCAAAAACCAATTCAATGGGAGCGCCATAGGTCGCTTCGACAATATCGGTAAATCCGGGAACGATATACTCGAGATCGTACTGCAATTTTTGCTTGGAGTAATAGCCGCCTACCAGCCATTGCAGGTCACTTTCGGCGTCGGCAGAGGATACTCGTATTTCCTGTGAAAAATCCTCCTGAGCAAATTCGTGCACAATTGGTGAATCTTCAGCCTGCACGCCTACGAAGGCTACAAGAACGTCGTAAGTGTTCGATTCAGTAGAATATTCCCGGTCCAGGAAAGAGGTGGTAGAAACCAGATTGACCCAATCCGTTTGATATTCAACATTCAGGCTGTACACCGCCATTTCGTTGTCTTGTTTAGTCTCGCCAAAATGAGCGGTGGTCAGGTCGCTCACTTTTATGACGGAAGAGCCGTCGTCAGCATAGCTGATCGAGTTCGTGCTATCCCCCAGTTGTTGTTCCTGATAGAAAATGTTGCCTGTGATCTCAAGATTGTCGGTGGGAGCGTATCTCAAAGACGCTCTCAGATTACTTCGACTCAACTCGTTATCGTCGTCATCATCGAGTGTAATATTGTCAATGAAGCCTGGGTCTTCCTGATGGGTGGCGACCAAGCGCAGCGCCAGTGTATCTGACAGGGGAAGGTTGACCATGCCCTTGGTTGAATAGCCCGTCCCGCCCTCATCGACGGATGACACGCCAGCCTCAACCTTGGCAGCAAATTCTTCAAAATTTGCTTTGTTGGTAACAAAACGAACGTTACCCCCCATGGCACCATTGCCATACAAAGTGCCCTGAGGGCCACGAAGTACCTCAACCCGTTGAATATCAAAGAGCTCTATATTGGGGGTGAAACCCGGTGCGGAAAGTGACATATCATCCAGGTAGACACTGGTCAACGCCTGGTCCTGTACGGAATCCCCTTTAAAGCTACCCGCCGTAATACCACGCATGGAGATCTGGGGCGATCCATTTCCGTTGACATCAACGATGTTGACACTGGGGGCGAGCTGGCCGAGAGAGCTTAAATCGGTAATTCCGGAGGCCTCTATAGCACCTTGAGTAACAGCCTGAATACTCACGCTTAAATCTTGCAAGGACTGGGCATAACCGCGTTTTGTGGCCGTAACAACAATTTCTTCGAGCGAAAAATCTTTAGTGTCTGCGGTGTTGGCATCGGCAGCGTGCGTTAATCCGGCGCCAAGCCCGGCGAGTGCGTAAGAAATTCCAAGTGCGATATTTGTTTTTTTAAGCATCTGTCTTCTCCAGTATTCAAATAGTTTTATAGTGTTTTTTTGCTTGTTCAGCTGAGTCTAATCGCCCTATATATCCAAACTTGATTAGGGGTGGGGCTTTCATGCCACAATTAATCCAAGTGGATTAATGCATCTATCTTAATTTGCTCCCAAAGTTTTGTCAACTGGGTGAAAAATGAACACGAGTAGGGCGAATCTTGCTTGTTAGATTCGCAGTGTTGTGAATATAATGCGAATGTATTAATCTGGTTGAATTAAATTATCGCATGACAAGTCATGCTGAACAGGCGTTATACGGGTTGCAGCATCTGGACAGATCCTGACATTGAGCTGGATCGAAAACGGATTTGCGTAGATTAGGCGAAATTTTTTTATAGAAGGTAGTTGTGATGAAAACGAGTTATCAGGCCGTCGTGATTGGTGGCGGTGTCGTAGGGGCCAGTGTGTTATACCACCTGGCAAAATTGGGTTGGTCCGATGTCGCCTTAATTGAGCGCGCCGAGTTGACGGCCGGTTCAAGCTGGCACGCCGCCGGCGGTTTTCATACCGTTAACGCCGACCCCAATATGGCGGCCTTGCAGGACTACACTATTAATCTCTATAAAGAAATCCAAGAAGAGAGTGGGCAGGACGTAGGCCTGCACATGACCGGTGGTATCAATTTCGCCACCACGCCGGAGCGCTGGGAGATGCTGAAAGCCAATTGGGCTGCCTATCAGTCTATGGGTATCGAAACGTCACGGCTGGTGACGCCGGAAGAAATCGGAGAGCTTTGCCCAATTGTAAGCCTCGAGGGCGTGGTGGGTGGCCTCTTTGATGCCAATGAGGGTCACCTCGACCCCTACGGAGCTACCCACGCCTTTGCCGGTGCAGCCCGCAAGCGAGGCGCCGATGTGATTCTGCGCAATCGCGTTATCGAATTAAATCAACGGGTCGACGGCTCCTGGGATGTGGTCACCGAGAAAGGCACTATTCACGCGGAGCATGTTGTGAATTGTGGCGGTCTATGGGCCAAGCAAGTGGGTTTGATGGCCGGTGTCGATCTGCCCGTTACGCCGTTGGAACATCACTATTTGATCACGGATACTGCGCCTGAAATTGCCGCTCTCAGCAAGGAATTACCGCTGATGGTGGATTTGGATGGTTTCACCTATATGCGACACGAGGGCCAGGGGGCGTTGCTGGGTGTGTACGAGGTGGATCACAAGCACTGGAATATGGAAGGTGCGCCCTGGGATTACGGTATGGAGTTGATCCAGGAGGACCTGCCGCGTATCGAAAAAGAATTGATGATGGGTTTTGAACGTTATCCCTGCTTACAGGAAACTGGAATCAAGCGCTGGGTGAATGGTGCCTTTACCTTTACGCCAGATGGCAACCCTATCATGGGACCTGTGCCTGGAGTGCGTAATTACTGGACCGCCTGTGGTGTGATGGCAGGTTTCGCCCAGGGCGGCGGTGTGGGCCTGTCGCTGGCGCAGTGGATGGTCAATGGTGAGCCGGGCGCGGATATCTACGGTATGGATGTGGCGCGTTACGGAGGCTTTGCCGCCAACCGCGAATACCTGAAGCAAACCACGGGGCAGTTTTATTCGCGCCGTTTTGTCATGGCCTACCCCAACGAGCAACTGCCTGCGGGTCGAGCATTAAAAACCGCAGGGGCCTTTGATGCCATGACGCGCGCCGGGGCCCGCTGGTCGGCCAACTGGGGTCTGGAGACACCGCTGTATTTTGCCGAAGAAGGATTTGAGGAAATTCCCTCCCAGAAACGCTCTAATGCCCATGACATTATTGCGGCGGAATGTCGTGCGACTCGCGAAGGTGTGGGTCTGTTGGATATTTCTGCCTTTGCCCGCTATGAGGTGAGTGGTGACGGTGCCCGTGAGTGGCTCAACAAACTCCTGGCGTGTAAGTTGCCCGCAAAAGGGCGGGTCAAACTGGCGCCAATGCTGACAGAGTCTGGCCGCATGAAAGGTGATTTGACTGTCCTTAATTGGGATGATGAGACTTTCTGGATCATGGGTTCCTACTATTTGCGTGCTTGGCACATGCGCTGGTTCAATGACCACCTGCCTGAAACGGGTGTGACTGTGCGCGATATTGCCGATGACTGGGTGGGCTTCTCGCTCTCTGGTCCCAACGCCAGAGCCGTGCTTGAGCGGGTTGTTCGCAACGCCGATGTGTCTGCCGAGGGTATGAAGTTTTTGGCGTGTCGTGATTTGGAAATTGGCTTGTGTAATGCAAAAGTCGCACGTATTTCTTTGAGTGGCGAGCTGGGTTATGAAATCAACGTGCCCGCCTCTCAGCACCTGGCGCTTTACAACACGCTTAAAGAAGCCGGCAAAGATCTTGGTCTGGTTGATATCGGTTTTAACGCTATGTTGTCCCTGCGTATGGAGAAGAGCATTGGTATTTGGAATGCTGAGTTTACCAACGGATATACGCCTGGACAATGCGGCATGAATCGCTTTGTGGCGTTTGACAAAGGTGACTTTATTGGTCGGGACGCGGCATTAAAAGAGCGTGATGAAACACCGTCTCAGCAAATGATTGTTACGCTGGAAATTAAAACAGAGGAGGCCGAAGCGGCCAACCTTGATCCCATTTGGTTAGGTGAGCGTCGTGTTGGCTTTGTCACTTCGGGTGCCTATGGCCATTGCGTCGAGAAAAATCTGGCCTTGGCTTTTGTTGATCGTGATGTGATTGAGCAGGGGCTTGAGCTGGAGGTTCATATTGCTGGCATCAAGCGCAAGGCCACAATCATTGCTGATTCACCCTATGACTCAAAAGGTAGTTGTATGCGGGTTTAATTCGACAGCCAATGTGTTGATCATAAAATAAGTGGCTACGAAGGTTTGTTGGAAATAGAATCCACAGACCTCGTAGTTTTGCTCACAGGCTAGACAGCTTTAGGAATAATAACGATGAGTGCCTTTGCTCCGATTATTGGTTTTACGCTTTTTCTTGTTTTGTTTCTGGTGGTGGGCACCTTGGTGGCCCGACGATCCGCCGGTAGCCGTGAGGAATACCTTTTAGGGGGGCGCTCAAACGGTAAATTTGTTGTGGGTTTAAGTGCGGGTGCGGCGGCGGCCAGTGGGTTTATCATGGTGGGCGCCGTGGGTTCAGGTTATACCATGGGGCTCGCGGCGGTGCTGTTTCCCTTGAGTTGGCTGCTGGGAGACTTGTTGTTCTGGCAGTTTTTTCCTCGGCGTTTGTACAACACGGCCACGCATTACAACTGTTTTACTGTGCCGGCATTGCTGGATGCTAAAACCGCTGATCGCAGTGCCATGTCTGTAAGACGCATTGCCGGGTTTTTGGTTGTCGTACTGATCGGTCTTTACGCCACGGCACAACTGTTGGCGGCCGGCAAAACGGTTTCTGGTGCATTCGATGTTGATTTGACCGTGGGGGTGGTGATTGCGGCGGTAGTCATTCTTTTGTACTGCGCCAAAGGCGGATTAAAGTCCTCTATTATCAACAATTTTATTCAAGCCATTATTATTTTGCTTACCACTGTCACGATGTTAACCGTGGTGCTGGTGATGGCGGGTGGGCCGGTAGCGGCATTTGAGCAAATTGAGGCGCTAGACCCTGCACTGGTTTCGTTTGGCAATATAGGCGGCCTTATGCTTGCCGGTCTGGTATTGGGCTGGGCGGCAACCGCGTTTGGTTTTGATTTAAGTTCGCCGCAATTTCTTGTCCGGCTGTTTTCTGGCAAGAGCGATGATGAGGTCACGGCGTCTAAGTGGGTGTATTTATCGTTTATGCAGATCGCCTGGATCTCCATGTCACTGTTTGGCTTGATGCTAAACCTGTTTCTTCCTGATTTGGCAGACCCTGAACAGGGCTTAGCTGAGTTCTCTGCGACTTACTTTAACCCCTGGTTAGTGGGTATTGTCTTGGGAGGGATATTTTCAGCGATTGCATCGACACTGGATGCTCAGCTGCTGGTGATTTCCAGTGCCTTTACTGAAGATTTATTCCCCAAGTTTTTTACCCGGCTGATACGGCGTTTTGGTTCTGTTGTGCAAACCAGTATTCCAGTGCTGGTGGCGGGTGTATTGATTGTGATGGCAACTAATGCCGGAACCACAGTGTTTGATCTGATTATTCTGTCAGCATCGGCGTTGGCAGGGGCCTTTACTCCCATCGTATTGGTTGTGGTGTTTGGCTGGAAAACCAGTGCCTTTGCCTTAAAAGCCAGTATGCTGGCCGGTTTTTGTGTGTGTGCTGCTTGGCGTGTCTTGGGTTATAGCGATGTCTTGCTTGAGACCCTTCCCGGAATGCTGACGGGTTTGTTAGTGCATGCACTGGTCGTTATGGGCAGCAAAGTAGAGCAGAGTCAACACGAAAAAGGAGAAAACTCAAATGCTCTCTGAGCCCGCTAAGCTTTCAGACACCAAGCGCAGCTTAATGCTCACCGCACTCGATGTTTTTGCTGAACATGGTGTTGATGCTATCTCGGTTCGTTCCATCACCAATATGGCGGGGGCTAAAAACACCTCAGCTATCTACTATCACTTCAAGTCAAAAGAACAGTTGATCGAGACCTTGATCATCTATATTCAGGATTGGTTTGACCGTGAGCGCGAACCCTTGTTTGTTGCTCTGGAAGAAGCTGATGGGTCTAATGACAAAGCACTTCGTCAATTACTGAGCGCTATCGCGTTCCCGTTTGTCAAAGTGCTGGAGACTGAAGAGTGGGGCTCTTCCGCGGTGCGCTTTTTGGCGCGTATTGAATACGAAAACGTCCAAGCCCCCTCTGACGTCCTCAATAAACGCAGTCAGGAGGTTGTCCTGCGCACGATACGCCTGCTTAATCGCTGTGTGACACACATACCGGAGGTGCAGCTGAGCCAACGCTTCAATTATTTTCTCAATTCTCTGATTCAGGGTTTGGCCAGCCATAAGCACTTAAAAAACAGCTATCTGGGAGACCTGAGTGTTGACAGCTTTGAATCCCTCGCTGAGTTTTATATTGATTGCGGTGAACAGGTCCTTCTCGCGCCAGCCGATCGTTGTTAGCAAACTGACCGATGGGTAAAAAAGGGCGGGTCAGCTTCGTTATCATTCGCTTGTGTGTATTTTGAGATTCTGAAACTGATGATATGATCACTAGTTTTTATACGGTGGATACTTAGCAGATGGAAGGGGCCACATTTGGAGTGAGCCAGTCGTTGGCAGCTACAATGGTTACGAGGTGTATTCACACGGCCTGCCGGCTTACGGCGGAGTGAATACCACCGAGGGGCTGAATGTTCTTGAAGCCGCCGGCGTGAAGGAAATGGGTCACTATTCCGAGTCGCCAGAGGCGCTGTTTTGGCTGTCACAGATTACCCGAGTGGGTATGACCGGTATTTTTGTGGACGGTGTTTCGGTGAACGATTCTGCTGCACACCAGCAGATGCAAATAGCGGCGGTCACGCCCGGCGAGCGCCTGCCAGACGCAACCAACCCCGGTCTGGTGATGAAAGAGGCCAAGCCCTATCTCGCCTTTGGTTCCATCGGCACGGTTCGGAAAAGGCGTCCGCCCAGATCAAGATCAGACAAGGTAAATACTTGAATAATATCGTAGAGCCGGATCTCTGATCATGGCTGTGACAATCAAAGCCAGCGGCAGCTCATACATCGTGCTTCCTTCTATAAAGCATAGGATGTAAACTCTCGGAAGTTATAAAAAGATGAATACTTCCAATGGCTTTTGATTCGACCAGCTTGCCTGACACCCAACGCAACCTCCTGCTGACATCGCTCAATGTCTTCGCGGAAAGTGGTATTGATGGGGTCTCCGTTCGTGCGATTACCAAGATGGCGGGCGCCAAAAACACCTCCGCCATGTACTATCACTTCAAGTCTAAAGACCAATTGATTGAGACTTTGATCAACAATATCCAAGACTGGTTCGACAAGGAGCGGGATCCGCTTCTGGCCACGTTGGAAGAGACTGCTGCCCTCGACAAAAAGGCTCTGCGCCAATTGTTGGGTGTCGTTGCGTTCCCCTATATCAAGTTGCTCGAGACCGAGGAATGGGGCTATTCTGCGGTACGTTTTTTGGCCAGAATTGAGTACGAAAACTCCCAAGTGCCTTCTGATGCGCTGAACAAGCGCAGCAAGGTAACGGTGGGTCGCATCATGCACCTGCTTGAGCAGTGTGTTCCAACTATCCCCGAGAAGCGGCTTAAGCGGCGTTTTAATTACTTTGTCAATTCCCTCATTCAAGGCTTGGCGAACTATAAACACCTGGGAAACAGCTATCTGGGTGACCTGAGTGTAGACAGCTTTGAGTCCCTGGCCGAGTTTTACATCGACTGCGGCGAGCTGATACTGCTCGCACCGGAAGATCGCTGCTAACGCCTCTCTGAAAAACTCACATCTTCGTCATTGCACGGAATCACAATTGCGCGAGCGGAGTAACTGCCGCCAGATGCAGGTCGTCTTGCAAAGTGGGGTCAGATGAAACTTTTGGCGCTTTTTTCCAAGTGGCGCAAGTGGCGAGTGGGGCCAGGCGCCAAAAGTTTCATCTGACCCCACTAATTCCCCACTAATTTTGAACCTTCGGCTGACTTGCGATACCTTTTTTTTGGGTGTAAGCTGTATGGATTAATTTGAGGGTGTCAAAAATTACACCGATAATTTGTGGAGAAACTAAAGATGAAAGCAGGCATTTTAAAGCAGTCAATGGCGCTGGTTCTTAGTGTGATGGCGACTTTTGCAAGCGCAGCGCCCGACAGTGTGGATGGCGACCTAGTACAGATAAGTATGGTAAATCACGCCCACATTGAGATTGCTCAATCGAGTGAAAAAGTGTGGCAAAAAATAAAAAACGAAATCGCTTATGGCGATAAATTTGTTTCTGATGGATTTGTTGTTCGTCAAATAAAAGATGATCCGACGGCTATTCTGGGGGGCATACACATAGAGTTGAGGAAGGATGGAAAAGTTCTCGATGAACGTATTGCCAAGATCACTGAAATGGACGAACAGAACCAACGTTTCTCATTGTTTGCAACTTATATGACTCCGCCGTTTGAGGGCATGACTGTCAATGCCAGTTATTACCTCACTCCTACGCAGAACGGCGTTAGATATAGCCTGGATGCCTATGCGCAGATATATATCCCAACCCCTGAGGGGGCGAACCCACAGAAACAGCTTGCTGATTATATTGAAACAGCGACGAAAGGGGCGCAACAGTATCTGGATAAAGTGATGAGGGAGACCAAGAAGTCTTTGGAGGCGCAGTGAATCCAAGCCAGAGTACGGGCACTGTCTGAAAGTAAACTGCAGGGATTAAATGGTGCCGATTGGCTACAAAAGAGTGCCGATCTGCCACTTATGATCGCCGGTCAGTTGATAGGATAGAGCGGACCACCAACATAGTACCCTGACCGATCGTTTAGAGGGCGAGATAAATCATGCATAGACGTACTTTCCTCGGAGCTGCCGCATTGGGTGCCGCGGCGCCACTGATCGCCAAAACTTCAGACCCAGGGTCACAATGGCAGGCGGCGCAAGACGTCCAGCGCCAGGCACTGATTCGCCAGGCTGACTTTATGGGGACTAAAACCGGCGTCTCTGGCAACCAAGGTGTGGCGGTTACCACGCATCCCCTGGCCACTAAGGCTGCGATCGACGCGATCAAGGAGGGTGGCAATGCTGTGGACGGTGCCTGTGCAGCGGCCTTGATGCAGACAGTGGTAGAACCACACATGACCACCCTTAGCGGTGTCTTTTCCATGCTCTATTTCGAAAAGGCGAGCGGTAAAACCTACTACATGAACGGCTCCAACAACCGTCCCTTGGAACACAAACCCTTTGCCTTGAAAGATATGCTCTCGATGATGGGCAATGCCCAGGGTGTGGCTATCCCCGGCTTTTGGGGTGGCTGGCAGGCGGTTCAGGAACGCTGGGGCAAGCTCTCCCGCAAACGTTTGATGGCCCCTTCCATTTACTATGCCGACCAGGGTTTCGAAGTTCATCCCTTTTTATGGGGCGAAATCTTTGCCGAAATGGAACATATCGGCATCAATTCCCAGGGGCGGGAAATCTTTATGCCCGGCAACGCCATTATCGGCCAGGGCGAGAAACTTTATCAGAAGCGCTATGCAGATCTGCTGCGCCGTTTGGCCGAAGAGGGCAATGATTACTTTTATCATGGCGGTTTTGCAGAAAAATTTTCTCGGATCGTGCAACAAGCCGGCGGTGATATTACCCCCGAAGACTTCGCCCGCTATGAAGTGATGTGGCAGGAACCCGCTAAAGGAAAATACCGAGACTACGACGTGGTAGCTTCTCCGCCGCCTGATTTTGGTGCTACCAATGTTGCCGAGGTTTTACAGATTCTATCCCACGCAGATATTGGCAAGATGGGGCCAGCTTCAGAATCACCGGAAACGGCGTATCTGATGTTCAAGGCCTTGGACGAAGTCTGGGCAGAAACCCTGATTGCCAACCACAAAGGCAATAAGGTGCCCTGGCAGCAGGCCTTGGATTTGGAACTGGCGGCGCAGCGCTATGAAAAAATACTGAAGAACCCACCACGCAATACCGGTGATGTCCTTAAAATGGCGGGAATTAATTCACAGGAGCCAGGTTATGCCGCGGCCCCTCCCGGCAGTAACCACCTCACGGTAACCGATGCCGAAGGCAATGTGGCGACGGTGCTGCACTCCTGTATGGCGCTGCCCTGGGCCAACAGTCTGTTTGTTGACGGTACCAGTATTTGTGGCTCCGGCATTCATTATAGCTCCGGTGTGCCCAAGCCCGGCGAGCGCATCAATGCCCGCATTGTGCCAATGATGCTGTTCAAGCAGGGTCGTCCGGTCATGGCTTGTGGTTCGCCCAGTGTGTCTTTGTACGAAAACCTGATCCAGAACATCACCAATGTATTGGACTGTGGAATGAGCATTGAAGAGTCCGTCAATCGGCCGCGTTTTGGCGGTAACTGGGGCACGGGTGGACGTCTGATTGAAGCGGATATGGGCGAGAAAATGCTTCAGCAGTTAATAGCCAAACCGGGTGTGGATTTGAAAAAAGTCAATCCCCGCCATTGGGCGCACGGTTCCTTTGAGGGCATAGCCTTTAGCGGTGAAACGGCTTTCGCCTGCGGCGACCCACGACGTTCGGCCTTGGCCATGGCGGTGTAACAAGTTATTCAGTTTTTTCAGTACGTTTTAAAGCATTTTGTTAATAGATAAGGATAAAAAGATGACCTTTAGGAAAAAGCTACTAGGCTCAGTGTTGGCTGTGTTCTCCACTTCGGTACTGGCCTCCGTGGCGCCGGCGACCAACATTGATTCACTACAACACATCCAGTGTGGCAAGCTGCTGGACGTGGTTAACAAAAAAACCTTGAGCAAGCAAAATATTCTGGTGCGCAATGGTGTTATCGAAGCGATAGGTTCCAATGTCAAAGCGCCTGAACATGCCGAGCAGATTGATCTGTCGAGTCAAACCTGTATGCCGGGGTTGATGGACATGCATGTGCATATTTTTATCGACAGTACCAAGGCCAATCTGGATGTTCAGGGCCTGGTCAGTTCTTCTGCCGATCAGACGCTGATGGGCCTGCGCAATTTGCAGAGTCTGCTGAATCAAGGCTTTACCACCATTCGCATCCCCGGCGATCTGGAAAAAGCCTACGCATCCATTTCCCTGAAAAACGCCATCAACAGGGGTGAATTCGATGGGCCGCGTATGCTGGTGGCTCCTCACGCGCTATCGCCAACGGGTGGGCATGGTGATGCCAACTCTTTAGCCGCAGACTCTCACCTGCCGATTGCCATCAATATCGTCGATGGAGTCGATGAGATTCGGCGCACCCTGCGAACCGAGTTCAAATACGGCGCCGACTGGATCAAGGTTATGGCGACCGGTGGTGTGATGTCCCAGCACGACGACCCCAACGTTGCGGCCTACAGTGACGAGGAGTTCCGCGTCTTCGCCGAGGAGGCTCATCGTCACAACAAAAAAATAACCGCCCATGCCCATGGTGATAGCGGTATTCGCGCCGCGGTTGAAGCGGGTTTTGATTCCATCGAACACGGTACTTTGATGGAAAAGTCGACCGCCAAGTTAATGGCCAAACAAGGCACCTACTACGTACCAACGCTGTACGTTCTAGACTGGATTTTGGAAATGGGGCAAAAGGGTGGCATCACCGCCAACAATCTGGAAAAGGCCAAGTTGGTCGCCATGAAACACGCTAGCTCGGTGGCGATGGCCTACAAGTATGGTGTGAAGATGGCGCTCGGCTCCGATCCGATTTTCCCCATGGATCAGGCAATTCGTGAATTTGATGCGATGGCCAAGCGTATTCCCGACAACTGGTACGTACTGCAGATGGGCACCATCAACAGCGCCGAAATGCTGGGTCTGGAAGGCAGTATTGGCAGCCTGGAAGTGGGCAAACAAGCCGACATCGTCGCTAGCTCTAGCAGCCCCATCGACTCGATGAAAAATATCGAGTCCGTGAATTTCGTCATGAAAGGCGGCAAAGTGATTCGCGCTAACTAGAAAAAGGACAAAGTGGGGTCAGATGAAACTTTTGGCATCAGACCCCTCAAGCATCAATCAACGGTCGCCCCATTTGTGCTGCCGTCACTCGCCTTCCATACAGGGCTTCTATTTCTTCTTTAAATCTATCGCTCCCTAGAGCCAGTCCTTTATTCACCGCAGCACGCGTTTCATCAATAAGCCTTGTATCGATTTTTTCACTAACGAGCTCTCGATATACGGCTAGCCTAGCCTCTGTGTCTTGATGCAAATTTAGGTACTGCTCATGGGGGGAGTGCATTTTCCACTGTTCTCCCAGAGCATGACAGTGATAGCTTGACCATCGGTATCGTGACGGACCTTCGACCATACCAGCCCTTACCGGATTGAGTTCGATGTATCGCTGACACGTCAGAAAGTAGCGCTCGGATTCAACCAGACTTGCTCTAAATCGTCCTTCCCACAAGGTGCCGCTGCGTTGATTTCTGCGATTGAAATACCGAACATAACGACGTCCTAGGGCTTGCATCATCTTCGAAACACCGCCACGGAAAGAAGGCGTTAACAGAAGGTGAACGTGATTGGTCATAAATACCCAGGCATGTATTGAAACCGAAAACTCGTCGGCGTATTGGGCTAAGTAGTTAGCATAAATTGCGTAATCTTGACCTTGCTTAAAACACGCTTGGCGATTGTTGCCGCGTTGAATGACGTGCTCGGGAATGCCGGCGGGATCGATACGAGGAAGTCTTGCCATGATTGCCTCCGTGTAATCATGTTTGCACCTGTGATTTTACAACAGAGTCGCTTACGCTCCTACCGGGAAAAAAGTGCCAAAAGTTTCATCTGACCCCACTAACTGACCTCTGTGCCTGAAAATAGAAGGCCACCGATCCCAACAGTCCCATCACCATACTGGGCGCGATGGTAAGCAGAATCGCGGCCGTGCCCATGATTTTGTGAAC
>Ga0105357_10001025_pt1 | contig 15075 bp, 14 predicted proteins | sample GOMGulsemesocosm_4_FD_83660 | JGI IMG/M metagenome (GOLD analysis project Ga0105357, IMG submission 83660) | Methane-oxidizing microbial communities from mesocosms in the Gulf of Mexico - GOM15B Gulf of Mexico | ecosystem: Environmental > Aquatic > Marine > Cold seeps | place: USA: Gulf of...
CCCTACCTGCATCTAGCCTACCCCGACAGCGTGCAGTCGATGCGGATCCGCAGTTCGGCCCGGGTCTCGGTCGATCTGGTGACTGCCGTCAGCCGCGCCGACGGCAGCCAAGGATCGGCACGCATGACCGATATGAGTGTCGGCGGCGCGCGCATGCTGTCGCCCAAGCCCTTTGCCCAGAAGGAAGAAGAGGTCAAGTTGTCGTTCCGTATCAATCCGGCCGGGCTGGATGTGTACCTGACCATCAATGCCAAGGTGCGCGCTGTCAGCAATGATGAAACCCAAGAGGGGAAGATTGCCACTGGGGTGGAGTTTGTTGACATCAGCGAGCAGGATCGCCTTTACCTCACCAATATGGTCTATCAGAACCTGCTCAAGGATAACCTGTGAAGCCGCGGCTTTACTGGCTGGCGACTGCGCTGCTGGCCTGGCCGCTGGTCAGCCCGGCTACGCCAGCGCAGCAGCTTACCCTGGGTGGCAAAGCATTTCAGTTCAGTGTCGCAGCGGACCCGGAAACGCGCCGCCAGGGCCTTATGGGGCAGGAGCTGGCGCCGCAGACCGGCATGCTGTTCGACTTCCCGGCGGGTACGCGTCCGGCAATCTGGATGTACAACATGCAGATCAGCCTGGATCTGTTGTTCGTCGATTCCGACGGGCGCATTCAGCATGTGTTCGCCGAGGTTCCGCCGTGCCGGCAAAAGCCCTGCAGTATCTATCAGGCCAGTAAGCCGCTGCGCTACGTGCTGGAGGTGCCAGCGGGTACCGCTAAGACCCTGGGCATCGAGCCGGGCGACCAACTGGATATGAGCCGTCTTCCGCTGTCTGCGCCGACGAACTGACTAGGGCGCTGGCTGCGCCTGCCAGACCCCGTTGCTGACTTTCTCACAGTAGGCTTTCAAAACCGGCGCATCACCGGCGTCGCTGTAATAGTGAATCGACTGCTGATAGCCAACTCCCTCCGTGTGTGCGCCTGTACAGCTGCCATAGGCGCCTTCCGGGCAGGCCTCGATCATGCTGATGGCGAAAGTCCGGTCGGGTATGTTTGGATGGCAAAAGTTGTTTGAAAACAGCTGCTTGGGAATAGTCATGTTCTGCTGGCACATGCGGATTGGCACCTGTTGATCGGTTGATTCGATCAAGCAGGCTTCAGCCCAGGCGGATGAATTGACCAGCAGTAGAGCCAGCGCAGGTAACAGGTAAGCGAATCGGGGCATGTAAGGCGGCGTCGGTGAACGGATCAGAGCTTACCTTACTGGCTCAGTGTAGCTGCCCGCAAGCCCTGCTCCAGAGCGCTTAACTGAGTACTGTCGGAGATGATCAGTTCAATCCGGTTGTCCTGACGCCAAGGGCTGTCTGTCCACGCCATGGCGGCCTCAGGCAGCAGATTGAAGGCCTTCCAGCCCTGATCGGTGTTGACTATGCCCTTGGCACGTTGCCAACGGGCGTCTTGCAGCCAACTCTGCAGCATCGCCAGACTGAATTGCTGCTTTGGCGACATGCGCCATCCCAATGAGTAGGGTGCTCGCTGCAACTGGTGCGCGCAGCGCCAATGCGCGGGATTCGGCCAAAGGTCAGGCAGTGCGGGAGTGTCCGCAGCGTTAGGCAGCTCCAGTGTGGCAGCCTGCGCCGGGTTTTGCGGTACGGCCTGCCATTCCAGCTCACCTTGCGAGGTAAACACCACCTTGGCTGTAACTGGTAGTTGTTGCTGCAGGTGGTGCCGGGTGTTCACGTCCAACCCTTCTGCCTTGTTGCACAGCAGCAGGCCGGCCAGCGGTAGTGCCTGCTGCTGCGTTTCGGCCAGCGCCTGCCCTGCTTGCAGGCTGGCGGCATCCAGCACCATCATCAGGGGCTGCAAGGCAAGCACGCCGCGCCAGGGCGGCTCAGCCAATTGCTTTATCAGGGCCGCGGGGTGGCCGAGGCCGGAGGCTTCAATAAACACCCGGCTCGGCTTCGCCTTGCGCAGCAGGCGGCCCAGGCCGACCTGGAATGGCAGGCCATTGACGCAGCACAGGCAGCCACCAGGAATCTCGCTCAGGGTAACGCCGTCCACAGCGCTAGCGCCCAACAAAGCCATGTCGAGCCCCAGCTGGCCAAACTCGTTGATCAGCAGGGCCCAGTGCTCATTAGCCGGGCGCTGGCGCAACAGGCTTTGCAGTAGCGAGGTTTTGCCGGCCCCCAGGGGGCCACCGATCAGATGGGTGGGTATCTGCTTCAGCATGGGTGGCAGGTTTTGATGGTCACGGTTGGTTCCACGTGGAACCTTTTGCTATTGATCATAACCTTTTGATAAACAAGGTTAATGTATGCGATGGATAGTGGCGCTGCGCGGCGCTGCGTCGTCCGCACGTGGCGAGCCCTCCGGGAACGGGTGCGGTGCCAGCTCCAGATGCAGCAACTGTTGGCCATGCAGGTCGATGTAACCGTCGTAACGGTGCTCGCCGGTGACGGTGAATTCAAAGGCATAACGGCGCACCAGGCCCGGCCGACCGTGACGGTTGCGCGCCAGGCGTACGCCGCACAGCGCAATACTTTCATCCAGCAGCTGCACGTCGCTGCGCTTGCACTCATGGCGCACCAGCTGCATGGCACGGTCTCGCAGCCCCAGATTGCGTAATAGCCACCAGCCGATCAGGATGAGCAGCATCAGTAGCGCGACGTGGCCTAGATTGAACACCGAAAAGATCCTCTATTCACTTACGCGATGGCCGCCAGTATGCCATGTATTGACGGTGCTCGACGCCCTCAGGTGTCGCCTTGCCAGGTGCGTATGCAGTTGCGTCCTGCCGCCTTGGCGGCATACAGCGCCTGGTCGGCGTGCTTGAGCAGGGTGTCGGCGGTGTCGTCGTGGCTCAGCTCTGCAACGCCCGTGCTGTAACTCAACTGATAGCGTTGCTGCAGGTAGGCGCAGGGTTGGTGGCTCACACTGGCGTGCAGGCGCTGAAGTAAGGTATGCGCCTCGCCCAGGCTGGTGTGCGGTAACAGCAGGACAAACTCCTCACCGCCAAAACGGGCAAAGACGTCGGTGCTGCGCGCCTGTTGTTGGCACTGACGGGCGAACTGCAGCAAAGCCTGGTCGCCACCCAAATGGCCCAGGCGGTCGTTGAGCTGTTTGAAGTGATCCAGATCCAGCATGGCCAAACACAGGGGCGTTCCGTGCCGTTTGGCTCGCGCCATTTCCTGCAACAGCTGTTCGTGGAAGGCGCGGCGATTGAGTATGCTGGTCAGCGGGTCACGGGTGGCCAGTTCCTGCAGCTGGTCCGCCAGCAGGTGGCTGCGGGCGAGTACGCGTTGGGTCGTCATCAGGGTGCAGCCGACAAACCCCATGACCAGTGCTGGAATGGCGAAATTATAGGGTAGTAGATAGCTGAATGACTGGTACGGCTGCACATAGGGTTGGTCGTGCCACCAGTCGTGGTAGCCGAGATACCCGCGCAGCAGGGTGACCAGAGAGTAAATCACCAGACTTATGCCGACCAGCCATTGCGCCGGGCGGGTTTGCGGATCCTGACGATTACGCAGTAGCAACCAGACTGCTTGCGCCGGCAGCAAGCCGGCGATGCTGGAATACACGCCCATGAGGAAATCGGAATTACCCTCAAACAGCCAATAGTGGGTATTCACCAACGCCATCAGGCCGGCACTGGCGGGCACTGTCCACCAAGGCAGAGGACGTCCCATGAAACGGAAAATACCCAATAAAAACAACGCTTCGCCTGCCAGTTGCGCTGCATTGCCCAGCACATTGAGCACCGGGCTGTGGGTAATGATAAAGCCGATAAACAGGCCAATCCCGGCAATCAGTGACCAACTGCCGGCCATCCAGAAGCCGGGACCCTGTTCACCTGGCACCATAAAACGCAATGCCGTGGCGCTGATCGCAACAGCCAGCAGCAGGCAAATGCCGAGTAACATCGGAGAGAAGTACAGCACACCCATAGGTCAGGCCAGCGTCCGTTTGGCGTTTGACAGGGAGTATATAGCCTGTGACGGGGGAAGTGGTTACGGCTCAGCGCGCGGGGTGGGCCAGCTGCATTTCCAGCACGCGTATGCAGCTGGGGCTGGGGTAGTGCCAGCGTACGTTCAGGTCCCAGAAGCGTGCGCCATACTCGCGGCCGGGCTCGGGCTGCTGGTAGGCGGGTTTGGGATCCTGCGCCAGGCATTGCTCGATCAAGGCTATGAGGTCGTGCTGCAGGCGCGTGCCATGATGGCGCGCCTGTTCCAGCGCGGGGGCCGACCACTCGACGGTGATGGCCGGCGGCGGTGTGGGGGCCAGCTCGTTGCGCGCGTCGGGCAGGCTGTCGGCGTAGGGTACGTAGGGTTTGATATCCAGTATCGGGGTGCCGTCGAGCAGATCTATACCGGATAACAACAGCTTGCCCTCGGCGATACCCTCAAGCTTGACCACCGATTGTCCCAGCGGATTGGGACGATGGGTCGCACGGCTGGCGAACACGCCAATGCGGCGGTTACCGCCCAGCCGTGGCGGTCTGACGCGCAGGTGCTTGGGGCCGCTGTCGGCGGCATGGAACACGAACAGGAGCCACAGGTGGCTGACCTGCTCCAAGCCTTCCAGCGCTTGGGCTTGATTGTAGGGCGCGAATAGCTCGAGCGTGGCGGTAGCGGCAGGCGCCAATTGCGGTTGCCGCGGAATGGCAAACTTCTCGCTGAAGCACGAGTGAACGACGCCAATGGGCTCGAAGCTGTAGCTCACCTCAGACACCCGACAGCGGTGGAATCGCATCAGGGCGGTCAGCAGTGACCAGATGACTACAGTCGGCGACGTCAATGATCTGCAGATTCTCGGCTTGTTGTGCGCTGGCGCGCATGGCTGCGACCTGCAGCACCCGGTCCTTTGAGGGGACCAGAATGGCGCCGTACTTCACGTGCTGATAGATATCGCTGCCGGTGCTGTCCATCCACTTCGCCAGATCATCCATATTGGTTACGAAGGTATGGCCAAAGCGCGGATTGAACGGCAGCGCCATGATCAGTTCGCGTTTGCGCGGATTGTCCAGGGGACCAAAGAGCTTAGCGTTGGCCGGGCTGATGGGCTGTTGCTGCCAGGCAAATAGATAAAAGGGCGCGAACCAGCGCGCCAGTGGCGGCACGGGCTTGTAGGGCTTGCCCTGCGGTAGCACCGGCGCCTCCAGAATAACCTCAACCTGCTCGAACAGGTCGGGGCGTTGACGGGCAGCCTCCAGGGTCACCGCGCCGCCGCGCGAGTGGCCGTGTACACGCACGCGGCTGCCGGTGGCCAAGTGCTCCAGCGCCTGATTGAGTACGCCGGCATCGTAGGCGATGGTGCCTGGGCGCCCGGCCGGCGGCTTGATCCAGTCGGCCTGGGTGAAGCGGGGCTGGTTGACCGGCAAGTGGTAGTCAGCGCTGGTCAGCATGATCAACTGCAGCTCGGGGTTGCTGTAGTGCTCGGTGAAATACAGGAAGTTCTCGACGAAGCCGTGCATCACGATAACACTGCCGGCGGGCGCATCTTTACGGCTCCGCGCGACCACGGCCGAGCCGATCTGATACAGCTCGCCGGTATAGTCGATGGCCTGTTTCTGCGGAGATTCGCGCCGCAGTAACCAGCGGCGCAGGCTGGTGACGATGAGCAGCAGCAGACCGATCAGGCCAATCACAAATTGCATTGAGTTCAGCTCCGATAACGATGATGACAGTTCGACAGCATAACGGATTGCCTCAGGGGAATGTGCCACCCGGCTGGGCGATTGTGTAACGGCAAATGGACAACCGGCCTAGCCTGTTCAAGGCCCGTCGTAGAGCTTTACCTGTGCGGCTTTCAGCTTATAGCTGGCATCGGCCAGAGCGTTGCTGGTCTGGGCGACCTGTAGCAGACCCTCGACCAGAAGCGGCTGGTATATGTCGCTCAGATCTATCCCGGCCGGATAGTCGACCAGAATAATCTGGTTTGGTGGGGGCGGTGGTACGTGGATGCAGGCGCCAGCGTAGGGCACCAGAAAGAACTGGGTATAGCGGCCGCTGGCATCGCTCTCGATCGGCACCGGGTAGCCTCCGATGCTGATCTGCTGTTGATTCATGGAGGCCACCACTCGGGTGGAATACATCACTTCGGGCAGGCTTTTGTTGTCCTGACGCAAGCTGGTGGTGAAATCACCGTTGGCGTCCGGGCCGTTGCCATGATCCAGCTCGGGCATGTCAAGCATCGCCTGGTAGTCTTCCGCCGGCAGCAGGTCGAGCCAGTCGACCTCGCGGGCCTCGCGGGCCTCGCCGGCGCTGACCAGCGTAGGCAGCGTCAGTAGACACGAAAAGAAGCAGGGCAGCAGGCGTTTCAGCAGCATGGGTGTATTCCACGGCGGGTGAGCAGGGTGAGACCGACGCAGTCTGCGGCGGTTCCTGCCGACGCGCAAGCGGCCGGGGCTATTCAGCCCAGCGTTCCTTGATTTCGACAATAGCGTCCAGGCTGTCGAGAAAGCAGTCTACTAGCTGCGGGTCGAAGTGCTTGCCGCGCTCACTGCGGATCAGGTCCACCGCTTTTTCGACCGGCCAGGCTGCTTTGTAGGGGCGCTGGCTGGTCAGGGCATCGAACACGTCGGCAATGGCCACGATGCGGCCTTCTACCGGTATGTCTTCGCCCGCCAGGCCCTTGGGATAACCTGTGCCGTCCCATTTCTCATGGTGTGAGAGTGCGATGCGACGGGCCATCTGCAGCAAGCTGGCATCATGCTCGCCAATGATTTGCGCGCCGATTTCCGGATGCTCGCGCATGATCTGCCACTCCTGCGCATCCAGTTTGCCCGGCTTCTGCAGCACCGCATCGGGAATGCCGATCTTGCCGACATCGTGCATGGGGGCGGCGTGCAGGATCTCATCGGCATCTTCCTCGCTGAAACCGGCGGCCAGGGCGATAATGCGCGAGAAGTGGCTCATGCGGATCACATGCAAGCCGGTTTCGTTGTCCTTGTATTCGGCGGCCATGCCCAGACACTGCACTATGTTCAAACGGGTCTCGCGCAGCACGTCGGCACGTACCAGTGACAGGTGTGTGCGCACCCGCGCGCGCACAATCGGGCTGCTGACCGGTTTGCTGATGTAGTCCACGGCGCCCAGCTCAAAACCCCGAATCTCGTCTTCCACGTTGCTCAGGGCGGTGACGAAGATCACCGGGATGCTGTCAGTCAACGGGTTGGCCTTGAGCTGTTCGCACACCTGATAACCGGTCATGCCCGGCATCATCACATCGAGCAGGATCAGGTCGGGCCGTTCGGTGCCAGCCAACTCCAAGGCACGTTCACCGTCGCGGGCAAACAGCAGGCGATAGTCGTCTTGCAGAATGTGTCGCAGCACGTGGAGGTTGGAGGGCTCGTCATCGACCAGCAGCAGGGTACGGCGGGTATCTTTCAGGGGCATGGCATCAGTCTTCGTTCGGGGACGCGCTCAGCTCGGCTTCAAGCTGTTGCACGGCCAGGACAAAATCAAAATCGTTGAGCGCCTGTTGCACCAGATCCAGGCGTTCAGGGGCAATCAGGCCCTCAAGCTGCAGCAGGCGCTGCGCGTTCATCTCGCCGCGTTTGAACAAGGCAATCAGGCTGCTGAGCAACTGGCTGCGTTGCTGGCGCTGGGCGCTGTTGAGCGGTAACGACGGTGCCTTGGCAGTGATACGGTCAGCGGGCAGGGCGGCTAGGGCCGCCTGCAGGGCATCGTGCAACACCTGCACGGCAGGGATCAGGCTGCTGGCGGTTTGCTGCGGCAATTGTTGTTCCAGCTCAATGACCAATCGTTCCACGCGTTGCAGGCCGAGGTTGCCGGCACTGCCGCGCAGGCGGTGCAAGAGCGCGGCGGCTTGCGCTGTATCTGCTTCTTTCAGCAGCGCGGTCAACTGCTCGGCGGTATGCTGATTACTCTGCAAAAACTGCCGCAGAGCCTGCTCCAGTGCGCTGCGATTGCCCCAGCGTTGCTCGGCATCAGGCCAGTTTATCGGTCCGCTGTTGCTGGCCGTAACCTCGCTGTCAGGTGCGGCGTCGGCAGTCTCATCTGGTCGCAACACGCGGAGGATTTCCAGCTGCAGCTCTCGCCGATCGACCGGCTTGGAGGCAAAACCATCCATGCCGGCGGCCTTGGCGGCTTGCCGGTCCTTGTCCAGTACGCTGGCGGTTAGCGCTATGATGGGCGTGGGTGTCCGTCCCAGATTGGTTTCGTAACGGCGAATGATGCGCGCTGCTTCGAGGCCGTTCACCTCGGGCATTTGCATGTCCATCAAAATCAGGTCGAATGCTTGCTCGGTGATGCGTTCAAAGGCGCTCATACCGTTCTGCGCGCTTACCACGTGGTGCCCCTCGGACTGCAGCATGATTTCCATCAGACGGATATTGTCGGCAACGTCGTCGGCTACCAGGATTTTAAGCGGTGGCAGGTTGACGCCTGTGCTGGTGCGGACCTTGCCGAGGGCCTGGGCGGGCGCCAGCGGCACCAGCACGGAAAAACAGGAGCCGTGTCCCGGTTCGCTCTCAACGCTGATATGGCCCCCCATGAGCTCAACCAACTGGCGGGCGATAGTGGTGCCCAGCCCGGTGCCGCCAAAACGGCGGCTCATCGAGGCATCAGCCTGGGCGAAGGGCTCGAAGATATGGCGCAGGCGTTGCGCATCGATGCCGATGCCGGTATCGCGCAGCCGGATGCAGATGCCGGCATCGGCCTGGCTGACCTGCAGGTCGACCTGACCCTCGAGGGTGAATTTGATCGCATTGCCCAGCAGGTTGGTCAGCACCTGGCGCAGGCGCAGGGCGTCGCCGCTGTAATGGTGCTGCGGCAACTGGTAGTCGAAGTTCAGCTGCAGGCCCTTGTGCGAGGCTTCCAGACGAAACACATCGAGCAGCTGCTGGCACAGATCAAATAGCGAGAAGGCCTGGTTCTCCAACTGCACGGCGCCTTTTTCCAGCTTGGCGGTATCGAGAATGTCATTCAGCAGCCCCAGCAGTGAGCGGGCGGCGTTGTGCACGGTTTTCACGTGCTGTTGTTGCGCTGCGGGCAACTGGCTGTCGTGCAGCAATACCTCGCTGAAGCCGATGATTGCGTTCATCGGTGTGCGAATTTCGTGGCTCATGTTGGCCAGAAAGGCGCCTTTGGACTCGGCCGCCTGCTCGGCGCGCTCCTTGGCTTCCAGCAGATCCACCTCCATGCGTCGTCGCTCGCTCAGGTCGGTGGCCAGCATCACCACCTTGCGGGGCTTGCCGTCGGCGTCGAGGATCGGGTTGTAGTAAGCCTGAATGTGAATGGTGTGGCCTTCGAAGTGGCGCAGGCTGAACTCGCCCGTGACGTACTCACCGTTGCGCAGCCGTTGCCACAGGCGATGGTCGTCGTCCGCCGGTTCGAACAGCAAGGTATGGTGCGCGCCCAGCAGGCTCGATCTGGGATAGCCGCTGAGTGCCAGGAAGGACGCGTTGATCGACAGAATGCGCGCGTCCAGGCTCAGTTCCAGCATCCCCTGGGCGCGGCTGATGGCATGCACTATGCCCTCGAACTCAGCGTTGCGCAGTTTGCTTTCGGTGACGTCGATCATGACGCCGTCGATCCACTGCGGGGTGCCCTGTTCGTCAAAGATGCCGCTGGCGCTCTCAGCCACCCAGCGCTCGCCGCCGTCACGATGACGAATGCGGTACTCCACGCTGTACTTTTCCCGGCGCTCGAGCGCTGCCATGACCTCGTCATAGCAGCGCTGCTCATCGTCCGGGTGAATCAGTTCGGCAAAACTCTTGCGGCCGCCGACGAAATGCTCGGCCGGCCAGCCGCACAGCGCGGTTACCGCTTCGCTGATAAACAGCATGGGCCAGTCGTCGCGGCAGACAGCGAAAGGAAACACCGGGTATGTTGGCAATCAGCGAACTGTACTGCTGCTCTCTTTCGCGCAACTCCTGCTCAAGCGCAGCGCGCTCGCTGATATCCGCGGTGAAACCGACCAGCAGTGCGGCGCCGTTGACCTTGGTCTGGCCCAGTGCCAGACGTACCGGAAAGGTGCTGCCGTCACGCCGCTGCCCCATCAGCTCGGTGATGCTGTCGAGCGCTTGCGGCTTCTTTCCCGACACATAATCCTGCAGAAAGCGCCGGTGGTTTTCGTGGGTATCCGGTGGCATCAGGCTGCGTATGCTGCGGCCAATGATCTCCGCCGCCGGCCAGCCAAACATCCGCTCGGCCGAGCGGCTGAAGTCCTTGATGATGCCTTGCTCATCGGTGGTGACGATGCCGTCGATGGCGGTATCGATGATGGCGCGAATCTTCGACTCGCGCGCGCGCAGCTGCTGGTAGAGCTGGCTGAAACGCACAATGCCGTTGACGATGCCGACCAGCCCGCCGAGCACCAAGGCGGTAAGCGCGATAATCAGCCCCAGGGTCAGATGCTGGCCGTAGTCTGGCCGGTAGTCGCTCGGTGCAACACCGGTGAATCGTGCGGCAGCCATGCCGCTGTAGTGCATGGCTGAGATGCCCAGGCCCATCACCACGGCCGCCAGTAGCAGTGCGCGTGGCGACTCCTGCGGCAGGCCAAAGCGAATCCACAAAGACAGCACGGACAGACTGATGGCAATAACTAGGGAGGCGGCAAACCAGCCGGGATCGAAGTGCAACTGCGCATCCATACGCATGGCCAGCATGCCGCTGTAGTGCATGCAGCCGATGCCGGCGCCCACCAGCAAGCCGCCGAGCAGCAGCTCGCGACGGCCAAGTTCGCGTCGCGCCAGCAGGGTCAGGGCGAGCAGCGAGGCGGCCACGGCGGGTAGAATCGACAGCACCGTGATGGCCGGATCGTAGGACACCGGCGTACCGATGTCATGCGCCAGCATACCGATGAAGTGCATGGCCCATATACCGCCGCCCAGGGCAGCACCGCCGCTTACGAGCGCGCCGTTGCGCGTGGAGTGGGTTCTCGCCTCGCGTGCCAGCCCGGCCACCTGCAGCGCCAGCCAGGAAGCGGCAATGGCGATGACGATCGACAGCACCATCAGCGAGTGATGGTGTTGGCCATGCAGCAATGGGCCGGGGTTCAGCTCGGCGTGGTAAAACCAGGACCCTGTCAGCAAGGGCTACTCCCGCTCCGTACGGTGGCTCGCTGGCGAGCGACTGCGTTCGTGACTCGGTATCAATGGGAAATTGAAGGCACATTGTCATCATAGAGCGCGTTGCCCAGCCTGCCTAGCAGGTTGGTAGAAACGGCCTGGTGGCAACCAGGGCCGGTCATATGGCGCTCAGTACAGCGATGTCAACGTTTGCCCATCGGCTGTGGGCCTTACAGGTTATCGGCGCTGTCGAGATTGGCTTGAGTACCGCTCAGCAGTTGCCGCCAATGCAGACGAATGGTCCGCAACGACTGTTCGCCGCCCAGCTGGCCGCGAAACAGCAGCACACTGCCCAGCACCGTCGAGTACTGAATCAGCGCCATGGCCCGCGCGGTACCCGGTGCCACCAGCGGAGCCAAGAGCTCGGCACTCTGGTCGACGCGAGCGTTGTCGACGCGGGCGACCACTTGTCGGGCGTAGTCGTCGCGCTGGGCATAATCGCGAATGGCGAATTCCACCTTCATGCGCTTGAACTCCACCGCAGGGCCCTCGAACATCAGCTTGAGCACGCGGTCGACCTCTTGCTCCGGCGTCAACGCCGGATCCTGGCCCGGTTGCCAGTAGCGCAGCCCTTTCATGCGCAGCGCCTGCCACTGATCGAGAAACAGGTGGATAAAGCTGCCAAGGTCGTCGAAATGCCAGTAAAAGCTGCCGCGCGTTACCTTCAGGCGCTTGGCCAGCGGCAATACCCGCAGTTGATCAAAACCGCCTTCGAGAATGGCCTCGGTGGCGGCATTGAACCAGTCCTGCTGGCTGAGCACGGCACGGCCGGTAGGGCGGCCGCGGGGCTTGGGTTTGCTGGTGACGGGCATGGCAACTTTCTCGTTGAAGCGCGAAGCCGGCATTATAAGTCAGACGAAGGCGGCGTCATATCGCTTTCCATACACAGTTGACAATACACATGTGTATTGAGATTTTGATTGCCAGGACGCCCCCAGTCGGGCGATTGCGAACCGAGTCAGGAGTTACGTCATGTATCAGCAAACCGAACGGGGTCTGGATCTGCAGAAGCGCGTTGCCGCCTTTATGGATGAGCACATCTTCCCCAATGAGCAGGCCTACGAAGAAGAAATCCGCGCCAACGAAAAGGCCGGCAATGCCTACACCACCGTCAAGCTGATGGAGGAGCTCAAGGCCAAGGCGCGTGCCGAAGGTCTGTGGAACCTGTTTCTGCCGGAGGCCGAGCACGGTCCGGGGCTGAGCAACATGGAATACGCACCCCTGGCCGAGCTGATGGGGCGGGTGCCGGGTATGTGGGCGTCGGAAGTCTTCAACTGTGGCGCGCCGGACACCGGCAACATGGAAGTGCTGGCGCGCTACGGCAGTAAGGAGCAGCAGGAGCGTTGGCTCACGCCGCTGCTCAATGGCGAAATTCGCTCTGCTTTCGCCATGACCGAGCCGCTGGTGGCCTCCTCTGACGCGACCAATATCGAAACCCGTATCGAACGTGATGGCGACGAGTACGTCATCAATGGCCGCAAGTGGTACATCTCGGGCGCCGCCAACGAGCGCTGTGAAATCATGGTGGTGATGGGCAAGAGCGATCCCGAGCACCCCAACCGTCACCAGCAGCAGTCGATGATTCTGGTACCGATGAATACCCCCGGCGTGACTGTGCTACGCGATATGGGCTGTTACGGCTACATGGACCCGCCTTACGGCCACCCGGAAATTGTCTTTGATAACGTGCGGGTGCCGGCCAGCAACATGCTGCTGGGCGAGGGCAGGGGCTTCGAGATCGCCCAGGGCCGTCTGGGGCCGGGCCGCATTCACCACTGCATGCGCGTGATCGGCCAGGCCGAACGTGCGCTGGCGCTGATGTGCGAGCGTTTGAGCAAGCGCGTAGCCTTCCACAAGCCTTTGTCGGAGCAGGGTGTCTGGCGTGAGCGTATTGCCGAGTCGCGGATCATGATCGACCAGGCGCGCTTCCTGGTGATGAACGCGGCCTATCTGATGGATACCGTGGGCAACAAGGTAGCGGCCAAGCAGATTGCGATGATCAAGGTGGCGGCGCCGAACATGGCCTGCCAGGTGATCGACTGGGCGATTCAGGCGCACGGTGCCGGTGGTTTCTCCTCCGACTTCCCGCTGGCGCAGCTGTACGTCTACGCGCGTCACCTGCGCACCGCGGATGGCCCGGATGAGGTGCATCGCAATGCCATCGCCAAGGCGGAGCTTAAGCGTTTCTTGTGATGTGCTGAGCGGCAGGCAGCCCTGCGGCACCACTCGGTGCTGCGGGTTTGATCGTTCCCACGCTCTGCGTGGGAACGCTGGCGAGGACGCTCCGCGTCCGTTTTTGAGTTGCATTGCCGGAAGGAGTGTCTTCTGGCGAGACGTTTTTCGCCTTGACGGCGAGCCAAGGGGGGGCGCTTGCCCGGCCCCCCTTAGCGATCCCCCGGGGCACCCGGCTACGCGGCCCTGCGGGTTCGCTGCGTTGCTCGAACGACCGGGGGTGCTCGCAAACTCGGCGCTGCGCACCTCAGACATCGCGAGCACCTTTTTCCCGGTAGTTCTGCGCTACTCGCCCGCGTAGACGGGACCTTGGTTCGTGCATTCTGAGAGTTTGGTTAATTCCGGGAAACCAAAAAGGCGCAACACAGTTGTGTTGCGCCTTTTTCATTGCGCAGCTTTGATCAATCCTTGATCAGCGCCTCAACGTCAGCAATCCGCGTTTTCAGCGTTGCCATATCAGCACAGCGCAGCGTGGCGTGGCCCACTTTGCGGCCGGCCTTGAAGGCCTTGCCGTAGTGGTGCAGATGGCACTGCTCGATGGCCGTGACGGCCTCGACGGAGGGAACTTCACCGATAAAATTCAGCATCGCGCTTTCACCCGCCTTGGCGGTCGAGCCCAGCGGCAGGCCGGCGATGGCGCGCAGGTGGTTCTCGAACTGGCTGCACTCGCTGCCTTCGATGGTCCAGTGCCCGGAGTTGTGCACGCGCGGTGCGATCTCGTTCGCCTTTAGGCCGCCGTCCACTTCAAAGAACTCGAATGCCATCACGCCAACGTAATCCAGCTGATCCAGTACCTTGCCGACGTAGGCTTCAGCCTGGGCCTGCAGTGGATGCGCAGTACTGGCCACCGACAGTTTGAGAATGCCGTTCTCGTGGGTGTTGTGCACCAGCGGGTAGAAACGGGTCTCGCCATCGCGGGCGCGTACGGCAATCAGCGAGACTTCACCGGTGAAGGGCACGAAGCCTTCCAGAATGCAGGGCACGCTGCCCAGTTCGGCAAAGGCGCCAGCCACGTCTTCGGGCGCGCGCAGGACTTTCTGGCCCTTGCCGTCGTAGCCCAGGGTGCGGGTTTTCATGACGGCGGGCAGACCAATGGCGGCAACGGCGGCGTCCAGATCGCTTTGCGACTGGATGTCAGCAAACTCTGGCGTGGGTATGCCGAGGTCGCGGAACATCGACTTCTCGAACCAGCGATCGCGGGCAATGCGCAAGGCTTCGGCATTGGGGTAAACCGGTACGAACTGCGCCAGAAAGGCGACGGTGTCGGCCGGTACGCTTTCAAACTCGAAGGTGACGACATCGACGTTTTCAGCTAGCTGGCGCAGCGCATCCTGATCGTTGTAGTCCGCCAGAATATGCTCGCCCAGGGCCTGCGCGCAGGCATCCGGGGCAGGGTCGAGGAACACGAACTGCTGGCCCAGCGGAGTGCCGGCCAGAGCGAGCATGCGGCCCAGCTGACCGCCACCGATTACACCGATTTTCATGATCGCTTCCTCAGGCCTGACGCGGGTCGGCGTTGTTCAGTACGTTCTCGGTCTGCTGCGCGCGGAAATCCTGCAGCGCCTGGCTGAACTCGGGGTGCTTGCCGCCAAGGATGCTGGCTGACAAGAGCGCCGCGTTAACCGCGCCGGCTTTGCCGATCGCCAGGGTGGCCACCGGCACGCCGGCGGGCATCTGCACGATGGAGAGCAGTGAGTCGACACCGGAGAGCATGGAGGACTGCACCGGCACGCCGAGCACCGGCAGGTGAGTCTTGGCC
>Ga0105357_10001029_pt1 | contig 15060 bp, 14 predicted proteins | sample GOMGulsemesocosm_4_FD_83660 | JGI IMG/M metagenome (GOLD analysis project Ga0105357, IMG submission 83660) | Methane-oxidizing microbial communities from mesocosms in the Gulf of Mexico - GOM15B Gulf of Mexico | ecosystem: Environmental > Aquatic > Marine > Cold seeps | place: USA: Gulf of...
GCGGTGTGGTCGGCCACAAAGACGAACAGAGTGTTGGCAAACCACGGCTTTTGCCGCGCCTCACGCAGGAACTGGCCAATGGCATAGTCGGTGTACTTCACCGCGCCTTCACGGCCACTGCCGGAGGGAATGTCGATGCGCCCTTCCGGGTAGCTGTAGGGCCGGTGATTGGAGGTCGTCATCAGCTGCAGAAAGAACGGGCTGCCCTTGGCGAAATCGGCATCGGCCACTTTCAGCGTCTGCTGATACAGGTCTTCGTCGCTCATGCCCCAGGCATTGGTGAAGGTGACCTCATCGTCCGGCACGCTGGCCTGATCGACAATGCGGTAACCATTGCCGGCAAAGAAGGCATTCATGTTGTCGAAATAGCCGCGCCCGCCATACATGAAGACGCTGTCGTAACCCTGCACACTAAACTGCTGGCCCAGGCTGGCGAAGCCACTCTCGCGGCCTACCCGTTTGACGATAGAGCGGCCCGGAGTGGGCGGGATAGACAGGGTAATGGCCTCCAAGCCCCGCGTGGTGCGGGTGCCAGTGGCATACAGGTTGCTGAAATACAGGCTCTGCTGGCGCAGTGCATCAAGCTCGGGGCTAAGGCCGCGGGTATCGCCTTCGCTGCCAAGATACTTGGCACTCAGGCTTTCGACGGTCACCAGTATCACGTTCAGCCGTCTGGGCTGACCGGGGTTGTCGATCTGCCGGCGAATACTCAGCGGATCCGACTCTACAAAGTGCGCATTCGGCTCGCGCACCTCATCACGCAATTGCGAAGCAACCTGCTGCAGAGGCAGCACCGGATAGAACTGCTCGTAATCCAGCTCGTTGTTGCGGAACGCCGCAAAAAACTGGTAAGGCCCGTTAGCCGCCAGCTCATGCTGGTAAGCGTTGCCCCCGCTGCTGCGCGGAAAGCCCTGCCCCACCACCGCGAGACTCAACCCGAGCAGCAGAGCCCAACCCATCACCAGCGTACCGCGCTGACGCCAGGCCAAAATGGGCGCCGCGGCCACGCTGCGCATCGCGCCACGCAAGGCCAGCGTCATAGCGATGGCGGTCAGCGCCAGCACGCCAAGCAACGGGTAGACCGGATAGGATTCGAGGATGTTGTTGAGCACCTCATCGGAATAGACCAGATAGTCCACCGCGATGAAGTTGAAGCGCACGCTGAACTCATCCCAGAACAGCCATTCCGCCACCGCCGTGAACAGCATGATGAAAATGCTCAGAGTCAGCACTCCCTGCAGCAGCCGCTGGTTCCAGCGGCTGTGCCAGAGGCGGGCCGGGCAGAGCAGCAGGAAGAGGGCCAGTGGCGCAAGCGCGTACAGCAGAAATACCAGGTCGTAGACCAGACCCTCGGTATAGAGCGTCAGGGCACCGCCAAGCGTCAGCTGTGCCTCCTGCACATGGGTCAATAGCAGCAGGCTGCGCGTCAGCACAAATACAGCCAGCCAGAGCAGGGAAAGCAGAACGAGGAAACGGGTTTGCGCAAATTTTAGCGGGTGCATTGTATGATCCGGGTTGATGACACTGGCGCAAGTGTGGCCATACTGCTGTCAGCAGAGCGTCAACTCTCCGTGAAAAAAACGTTAAATATCCGCCCTGCTGCCGAGGTCGCTGCATGCGTATTCTGGTAATCGAAGACAACCGCGACATCCTGGCCAACGTGCTGGACTACCTGCAGCTCAAGGGCTACACCGTGGACTGCGCGCAGGATGGCCTCTCCGGCCTGCATCTGGCGGTGACGGATCACTATGATCTGATCGTGCTGGATGTGATGCTGCCCGGCATGGACGGATATCAGTTGTGCCAACGCCTGCGCGACGATGCCCAGCGCGACACCCCGATCATCATGCTGACCGCCCGCGATCAACTGGATGACCGCCTCAAGGGGCTCAACAGCGGTGCCGACGACTATCTGGTAAAACCCTTTGCCCTTTCCGAGCTGGTCGCGCGGATCGAGGCCATCCTGCGCCGCAGCCAGGGCGGCGCACGGCACCAGCTGCAGGTGGCCGAGCTGATCTACAACCTCGACACCCTGCAGGTCAGCCGCCAGGGCAAGCCGCTGAAACTCAACCCGGTCGGCCTCAAACTGCTGGAAGTGCTGATGCGCAAAAGCCCGGCGGTGGTTCGCCGTGCGGTACTGGAGGAAGCCCTGTGGGGCGAGGAGCTACCCGATAGCGACAGCTTGCGCAGCCACGTACACCAATTGCGCCAGGTGATCGACAAACCCTTCGAGCAGCCCCTGCTGCACACCGTGCACGGCCTGGGCTACTGTCTGGCAGAGCGCAGCGATGAACGCTAAACAGCCCCTGGTACGCCGAATCGTTATTGCCTTCACGCTGATGACGCTGATCGTCAGCGGCACCTTCTCGCTCGGTATTGTCGCTATCGTGCATTTCATCGAGGCGCATCTGGTATCGCAGGAGATGAACGAGGAGCTCGACAGCATCCTGCAGAAGGACCTTGCCCTCGGCCTGCCCCCGCGCCTGGACCTGAAAACCCGCCTGTTTGCCTCACACATGCCCGGCTACGACATACCGGCCAGCTTCATCGGCCTGGATGAAGGCTTCAACGAAGTAGTCAACGAAGAAGGCGCCTACTACGTCTTCATCCGCGATACGCCGCAACAGCGTTACCTGCTGGTGCAGGAGCAAGCCGAGTTCGAAGCCAGGGAGAACGCGCTGTTCGCGGTGGTGTTTGCCGGCTTCCTGCTTAGCGGCCTCGCCGCCTGGCTGCTTGGCTGGCTGATGGCCCGCACCATCATCGCGCCCCTGTCGCGGCTGGCCCGCCAGGTAAGACACCGTGATCAACTGCTGACCCTGGCCCCCCATCTGGCGCCCGACTATCCCGACGACGAGGTCGGGCATCTCGCGGCCGCCTTCGACGAAACCCTTGGGCAGTTGCGCAGCTCCCTGGAGCGCGAGCGGCTGTTTACCAGCGACGTGAGTCACGAATTGCGCACACCGCTAATGGTGATAGCGTCGTCGGCAGAGCTGCTTGAGGCCAGTTCACTGGACGAGCGAAAAGCTCGGCAGGTCAACCGCATCAAGCGCGCAACCGATGAAATCAACGAGCTAGTGGAAACCTTCCTGTTGCTGGCACGCGCAAACAGCGCCGCCCAACCCCTGACCGGCGGCGCCACCCTGGCGCAGGTCGCGCAGGAACAGGGCCAGCGCTGGGGGCCGCGCTTCGGCGAAAAAGGACTGGACTTTCAACTGCTGACAGAAGGTCAGGACAGCGCTCTCTATCATGCCGGGCTGCTGGCGACGGTCATATCGAATCTGCTACGCAACGCTCTGCACTACACCGAGCACGGCGCTGTGCGCCTGGTGCTGGAGGCCGGCGGCTTTCGCGTCGAGGACACCGGCCAAGGCATACCCAGCGGCCAGCAGGACAGTATATTTCAGCCCTTCATACGCGGCTCACAGGCCCGTGGCGAAGGGTTGGGGCTGGGCCTGTCACTGGTCAAGCGCATCTGCGCGCACCAGCGCTGGCAGGTACGGATGTACTCCCTGCCCGCCGGCGGCAGCTGCTTCGCAGTCAAACTCGGCTGACCTGCCTCCGGCGTGCCAGTCGATTGCTGATTTTGGCTTTTCACGTTTTTTTCACAACCCTTTGACAGTCGTTTGACCTGACCCTGCTTAGTCTGGCCCACATGAACTCTTCGAGGGCCTCGTGATGGCAAAATCAAAATCGATCGAACTGGCATTCTCCGACAAGTACGACCGCAACCACGCCTACCAGTATCTGCAGAAACACCAGACCGGCCTCTCGCGCCGTCTGTCCAGCTGGCGCGACATGCAATTGGCGCGTCGCGCCCTGCACGATGCTGGTGATCCGAACCTGGTACTCGACCTGCCCTGCGGCGCCGGGCGCTTCTGGCCTCTGCTGGCCGAAGCTCCCAACCGCGTCATCCTTGCTGCCGACAACTCCGCCGACATGTTGCAGACCGCCCGGCAAGGTCAACCGGCCCACGTAGTAGCGCGGGTCAAGACCTTCCAGACCTCGGCCTTCGATATCAATCTGGGCGACAACGCCGTCGACAGCATTTTCTGCATGCGCCTGATCCACCATGTGGCCGAACAGGAACATCGCCTGGCCATGCTGCGCGAGCTGTGCCGGGTCACCCGCGATACCGTGATCATTTCGCTCTGGGTTGATGGCAACTACAAGGCCTGGAAACGCAAGCGGCTGGAAGCTCGCCGAGCAGCCCGCGGCAAGCGCACCGACAACCAGAACCGCTTTCTGGTACGCCGTGACACCATCGAAAGTGAATTTCGTCAGGCCGGGTTCAACATAGTCAACCACCATGACTTTCTGCCCGGCTATGCCATGTGGCGTGTGTACGTTCTGCGCAAGGTGCGCGCATGAAAGCCCTGTCCTGGCCGCAAGACGGCGCGCTCGCCAAGGCTGCTCCCTCGGCTTTTGAGCGCTGGTGGAATATGCAGGGTGAATGGGTTGAAGAACGGAACCAGCGCCGCGGCGGCGAAAGTGGCGTGCAATTATTACCTGCGCAGCAGCCGGGCAAACCGCCGCTTTACAGCAAGCGCCAGATCGGCCACGTGTTTCGCTCGCTACGCCACCCTCTGGGTTTGCCAACGGTGGTGCGCGAAGAGCAAGCGCTGATTGCCTGCGAAGCACTGGGCGTGAGGGTACCCAAGCGGGTATTCTGTGAGGCGCGCCAAGAGGCTGGCCAGTGGCAGGCGCTGCTGATCACCGAGGAGCTGAGCGGCTTTGTCAGTCTGGATAATTGGTACGCCGAGCACGCGCAGCAGCTCTCCGCCAGCGCTCGCCGGGCTGTGCTGCACCGCTTGGCGCTGGTACTGCGCAGGCTGCATCGCGGACGCAGACAACACGGCTCTCTGTATAGCAAGCACATCTACATCAGCGTGGATGCCACTCAACCAGCCGTTGCACTGCTGGATTTGGAAAAAAGCCGTCGCCGCTTGTTTCGCCACAAGGCCATGCAACATGATCTGGCCCAGCTCTGCCGCAGGCGCGGTGCCATGCCCGAGACAGACTGGGCCTACCTGCTGCAGTGCTACCACAACCCAAAAATGCAGCACTAACCGACATCAGAGGCACCAGCAATGCGACCCGAACCCAACACCGGTGAAGAAGCCCTGGCATTGAAAAGCCGCGGCGGCCTTGGCCGTGTGTTCAAGGCAACCGGCTATTCCTTTGCCGGGTTGCGTGCCGCCATCATTGGTGAGGCGGCGTTCCGTCAATTGCTGGTGTTGAGCGCGGTATTGATCCCACTGGCCTTTGTATTACCGGTCAGCAACCTGGAACGCGCTGTACTGTTGCTGGTGGTGTTCGTAGCACTGATAGTGGAGCTGCTCAATTCGGCAATTGAAGCGGTAGTCGATCGGGTGTCGCTGGAGCTGCACCCGCTGTCGAAACAGGCCAAGGACATGGGCAGCGCGGCGCAGCTGGTCTCCTTGCTGATGATCGTCACCGTGTGGCTGGTCATACTGCTTTAGCCTCTTACGCGGCTGCGATCCGATCACCGGCAAAAGCGCCAAACCTAAAATCGCAGGTTAAGTCATTTCCACTTGAGCTTCCGCTTCCTCGGGTATCACCAGCGACAGGAAGATCGCACTCAACCCTGCCAGGGTAATGGGCGTTGCAAACACCTGCTTCAACAGCGACGGCAAATGCTGAGTCGCCTCGGGGACCAGCGTGACACCCAATGCCAGGCCAAAAGAAACCGCCATGATATAGACCCGCCGCAGGGTCATTTCCTGCGAAGCCAGAATACGCACGCCGGCCACGGCAATGGTTGAAAACAGCACCAGGGTTGCGCCGCCCAAAACCGGTTTTGGAATGATCAAAAAGAACGAACCCACGACCGGAAACAAACCCAACAGCAGCAGGAATCCACCAGCCCACAAACCCACATGCCGGCTGGCCACGCCAGTCATTTGAATCACACCGTTGTTTTGCGAAAAGGTGGTATTGGGGAAGGTATTAAAAATGGCCGCGATCGCAGAGTTGACGCCATCACCCAGCACGCCGCCCTTGATACGCTGCATGTAGAGGTCGCCTTTCACGGGCTCCCCAGAGATAACCGAGTTGGCAGTCAAATCGCCCGAGGTTTCAATCGCCGTCACCAGATACAGAAAGGCGATGGGAATGAACAATACAAAATCAAAATCGAAACCGTACTTAAAGGGAATTGGCAGGGCAAAAAGTTGAGCAGAACCAAGTGAAGACCAGTTGACCAGCCCAAGAAAGCACGCGACCACAGTGCCAATAATCAACCCGATCATGATCGCTGAGATACGCAACATCGGCTTGCCAACAAAGGTCATGACCAAAATAACCGCAACAACAAAGGCGCCCAGCAAGAGGTAAATGGGTTTACCCAAATCCTCTCCAGCCCGAGCACCGCCAGCGAAATCAGTAAAGCCCGATTTAATGAGGCTCAAACCGATGATGGTAATAACGATGCCGGTTACGGTTGGTGTAATCACCCGTTTCAATTTATCCAGAAACTGCGAGAGCACAATTTCGACAACGGAGCCGACCAGACACAGGCCAAAGATCATCGCCAGAATATCCTCAGGTGTGCCGCCTTTGCCCTTGACGGCAAAACCGGCGGCCAGCACCGCGCCCAAAAACGCAAAGCTGGTCCCTTGCAAGCTGAGCATGCCTGAACCAACAGGCCCAATCTTTTTGCATTGGATAAAGGTCGCAATGCCGGAAACAAAAAACGCCATGGCGATCAGGTACGAGGTATAGGCTCCCAGGCCCAGCGCGCCACCAATAATCAGCGACGGCGTCGCAATACCGACAATTGAAGCCAATACGTGTTGCACAGCAGCCAGTGCAGATTTTGCTGGCGGGGGTACGTCGTTCAAGCCGTACACCAAAGCAGTCGAGGTTTTGCTCATGGTTCATTCATCCCTGGGTTATGGCGGTTTCTTGTTACACCCGCTTGGGTGGAAGAAAGCAGAACGCCAATGTTCACTAACGGAGCAAGACCTGGGAATGCCTGCTGTGCGCTGCACAGAAATCAGGCAATACAATAAAAAACCCCCCTTCAACACCGGTTTAACCCCGTTGTGAGAATAGCTGCGATTTCCACGCCAATTCCGCCGATTTGCTTTAAATCACCAACAAACCGGGCGGGCAACTGCCGTGAACAAGTCAACGCCTGTCGTCCGCCCCGCAAACAGCTCGCTCCGCCTAGCTCACTTAACCTCAGCCAAGTATGAAGTCCAGCGCTCAACGCGAGGTCAGCTTCTGCTGCCTACCGCGGAACATTTTGCTGCGTTTCAGCCGCCGCCAACCTATTACAACGCCAGTTACACTGATGATCAGCCCGCCGAGGCTGAAACTCACCATCAGCACATCCCACACCGGCCGGTTCTCCAGCAGCGGCAACCAATCCCAGCTGTGCAGCAAAGCAAACAGCACCCGTGAGGTTCGTTTACCGCTACTGGCCTGGCTGAGAATCTCACCGGTGTACGGATCAATGTGCAGCCAGGTTTGTGCTGCATCCGGGTACTCTGCGCGCAGCACCGGCAGCGGCTTGGCCAGGTGCCCCAGCATGCTGTGCTCGGTGCGTGGGTAATAGTAGAAGTCATAGGCATTGAGCCACTGCATTTGCGGCGCCTCGGCGGGCCACACAGCCGCCGCGGCGTGTTCCAGCAAGGCAGCCGGCACACGCTCGACGACCGGCCCGCCGCTCAGGCTCACCCGCGTGGCGCCTTGGGCGTTCTGCGCTACCACCAGCGCCTCACCAGCAACCTGCCGCCACACCAGCTCGACTGGTATCAGCCCACTGCGCTGAAAGCGTTGCAGCAGGAGCGCCGGGTTGTGCTCGAGGTACTCGGGGGCCAGCGTGCCACCGGCATAGGCTCGGGTATCCAAGGGAACAGCCGGGCTGAATACCGACCAGGGGTTCATCGACATCAGGCCGCTGAAAACCCAGGTCACCAGCAGGCCACCTGCGCCCAAGCCGACCAGATGATGCCAGCGGCCAGCCCCCTTGTACGGCGAGTGCGCGCCACCACGGTAACGCCGCTTGCCGCGCCAGCGCAGCACTCCCAGCAGCATACCCAGCAGCGCCATCACGGTGGCCGCCAGCGACAGATAGACCACGGTGTTATGCCAGGCCGGTTGCAGCCAGTTGCCGCGCAGCGGGTAAAGCCAGTGAATCCAGGCACCCAGCCAGTTCCAGCGCCGCTCCGTGAGCGTGACATCGCGCACCACCGCGCCGCTGCGGCTGGAGATGTACAACAGCCGCTGCTGGTCATCGTGCAGCTGCACATGGTACAGCGGCCGGTCGGCATCCAGACTGCGCGAATGCGTCCAGGGGTCCTCATCAATCAGGCCCTGTGCCTGCATTGGCGTACGCGGTGCAAACTGCTGGGCGGCCTGCAACGCCTGCGCGGCGCTGAGGGTGCTGACCGGCTCGCCGCTGCGGGCGTTAACCACCCGCTGCTCACCACCGGTATAGCTGAGCACGTAATGCGGTACACCGCGCAGGCTGGTCAGGCGGACACTCTGCAGCGACTGATCAGGCTCGACCAATGCCGCCAGATCAACGCAGCAGTTTTGCATCGCCAACGCCGGCAGGTGCGCCAAATGCTCGCGTGGCGTGAGCTTGGGATAGCCCACGTACATCATCACCACGCCGGAAAAAAACCACATGGCCATGAACAGGCACAGCGCTATACCCAACCAGCGATGCCAGAGAAACAGATAACGTTTCATCACCCTCTCCCGGCCGGCGTCAGAAGCGCGCTTGCAGCGCCACTTCAAGACTGCGTGGCGCACCGAGGTAAAGCATGCTCGAGCCGGCCTGCCGCGCGTACACCTCATCGGTGAGGTTGCGTCCGCGCAGGCTCAGCTGGGTATCGTCGGCCAGCTCATAGCCGACGAAAGCACCAAAGAGCGTGTAGGACGGCACCGACAGGGTGTTGGCAGCATCGGCGTAAACATAGGCGACGTGGCGGGTATCCATGCCCAACTGCCAGCTTGGCGCGACGTCATAGGTCAGCCACAGGTTGGCTACCTTGTCGGGCACATTGGTGGGCGTGTTGCCGGCGCGTGATACGGCTACTCCGGCGACGTTATCGTTGAACTCGTCGTACTCGGCGTCGACCCAAGCAAAGTTGCCCTCGGCCAACAGCTTTGGCGTTACCCAGAGCGAACCAGCAACCTCGATCCCGGTGGACGACTGCTGCCCCACCGGCAGGGTCTCGCCAGGGTTGTTCGGGTCATTGGTGGCCAGGTCCTTGCGCGTGATCTGGTAGAGCGCCACCGTCGCTGAGCCACGTCCGTCGAGAAAATCAAACTTGCTGCCCACCTCCCATTGCTCGCCGGTGGTCAGGTCAAAATCCTGGATCTGACCAAAGCTTGCCGTGGTCAGTACGCCCGACGGTGGATCTGCTGCCGTGCTGTACTGCACATAGACATTGGCGGCTGGCGTCAACTCGTAGACCAGGCCAATGCGACCCGTGGTGTGTTCGTAGGTCTGGCCAAACGCGGCCGGGTTGCTGGCCGACGGCGTCTGATGATTGGTTACCTGCAGATCAATCCAGTCGTACCGCAGGCCGGTGAGCAGGGCGAGCCGCTCGGTCAGCTCGGTACGGTTTTCCAGATACAGCGCCCAGGTATTCAGCTCGTTACTGCGCTGCGGTTCATGGCCGGGTGTCATGCCGGGAATGTCGTAGAAATGGCCGGGGGCGAAGTTGTCCGGATCGACCACGTCATACACTGCCGAGACCGAACGCGGGTAGCGCGTTTGCACGTTGTGACTGTATTCCAGCCCCAGCGACCAGTCGCTCTTGCGGTCGAACAGACGGCTGTTATGCAACAGTTCGACGCGGTCGCCGTTGACCTCCTGATCGTGCCGCTGCAGCAGCGCCGCCGAGCGGCTGATCTGGCTGTTGTCCGCCGTATAGGTGTAGCGCTCCAGATTGCGGTAATCGCGCTGGGTATTGTAGTGATAGAAGGTGTTGCGCAGCCGTGTCTGATCGCTGAGCCAGTACTCGGTGATCGAGCGCAGCCAGCGCACGCGCTGCTCGTAGCGACCATCGTCCACGTTATAGTTTTCAAAGCGGCGGCTCTCGTCAATCTTCATCTCGCCGCCGATGGGCTGCAGCACTGGCGTGCCCCAGTAAGGGCTGTCGACCTGTTCATTCTGGTATTCCAGCGCCAGGGTGTGCGACAGCCGCTCGCTGAATTCGGTGCGCAGCGACAATGCCGAGGTAAAGGCACTGCGCTCCTCGCGGTCGACATAGCCATTGCTATCGGTCTGGCTGACGTCGAGACGCAGAGTATTGCGCACCGGACCATCGTTGAGCTGCTGGTTCAGGCCGAAGGCCAGCTCGCGGCTGTCATAGCTGCCGTATTGGATACGCCCTTCGCTGAAAGTTTGGCTGGGGTCGGCCAGCTTGCTGATGTAGTTCACCGAACCGCCGACGCCACCGGAGCCATTGAGAAAGCTCGAGGCGCCCCCGATGGCTTCAACCCGGTCGTAGATCCAGCTGTCGACCGGGCGCGCGGCGATGGCGTCATATTGCAGGGTGATGCCATTGAACATCTGCGTCACCTGCGAGCTGGTAAAGCCCCGCCAGGAGATAAATCCGGCAGAACCTGGCGGGGCTGCCGCCGTGACGCCGGGAATGCCGGCGAGAATGTCCTGGGTATTGTCCGCGCCACGGGCGCTGATCTGCTCGCGGTTGACCACGGACACCGAGGCGGGTGTTTCTCGGGAGGTGAGGTCCAGCCGCGAACCGGTTTCTGCTGGTACATCCAGCTGCAGTCCGGCAGGGTCCTGCTTGCTGCCGATGACTTCGAGCGTGGGTAATTCCAGGGCGTCCTGCGCAAAAACATATGAGACAAGCGCGCACAGCATCAGCACGCCGGTAGAGCGAAGAAAAAGTGATTTCATTGGGTCTTTCCTGACAAATCCGTTTGCTCACTCCCCCGCAGCACAAGATGCGAGGAGAGCAAGAGCGTGAGTACCGCCAACGGGGCGGGGAAAAGTCAGAACAGCGGCGAGGCCCTGGGGTTGGCAGGCGGCCAGGCATAACGCGGATACAGGCGCTGCGCCGCCTGGCGCAGCGCTGTTGGTCGGTCGCGGCGCAGCGTGAGCAGCCAGGCCAGCGCAAACAACATGCCGATGGAAATACTTATTGCACCGCAGACCGGGCACTTGAAGGCCATCATGTTGCTGGTGGCACTGGCGCCATCCTCGGCGCTGAGATCGACACCGCTGCCGTATCCCAGCGAACAGAACACAATGCCCACACCACTCAACTGCATGCCCGTCACCTGTCCATGCAGCAGACCACAGGTCGGCACATTGAACAGGATGCTGAAATACAGCAGCCAGGCAAAAAGGGCGCGTTGGGAGGGTGTTAGCGTCATGCTGGCAAGTCTAGCAGTAGCTCGGCCAGCGCGGAATGAGGTGCCCCGCTACGGAATGTCGCAAGCTGCGCAGTGCGGGGATCAGGCGGCGGCCACCGCAGCACCGTCCTGCAGGTGGCTGTCTATCAACGGCGCCACCCGATCGGCTGCCTCAACCACAACCCAGTGCCCCACCTCCGCAAAGCGTTCTATTCTGGCGGCGCCAAAACGCTCGGCGTAGCGCGCAGGAATATAGGGATCGCGCTGGCCCCAGAGCACCAGCGTGGGGTGGTCTGCAGTCACCGCCAGCATGCGGGTCTCCCAGCCGGCGAAGTTGGCCGGATCAGTGGCGCGATAAAGCCTGAGCACTTGCTGTCGCACCTCGGGAGTGAAATGACGATAGGCCTCGGCAATTTGCTGTTTGCTCAGGCCGGGGCCGCCCGCCCGTAGAGAGGCACTGAACATCAGCTTGCCCAGACCCGGAATGCCCATCAACGCCATCGACAGCTCGCCCAGACGCCGCGTGCGCCAGACACGCCCCCAGAAGTGCCAGCGATAATCCTGTTGAAATACCGTATTGGTGATGATCAAACGGCGTACACGCTCGGGGTAGGCAGTGGCAAAAGCCAGGCCGTAGACGCCGCCAAAGTCGTGCAGCAGCAAGTCGACCGGCCGATCGACCTGTGTGGCATCGAGCACATGCCCGACCCAGTCAGCCATACCCTGCAAGGTTACTTCGGCGTGATCGGCGCGGCTCTTGCTGGCGCCAAAACCGGGTAGATCGGGGACGATCAGGCGGTAGTTGCCGCGCAACTTGGCGATCAGCGGCAGCCACATGACGTGGCTATCAGGATTGCCATGCAGCATCAGCACCGGTTGCCCGGCACCTCGCACATAGACTTCAGTGGTTACACCGTTTGCCTGAACCTTCATCGTTATCCATAACCGGGATCAAGCCCCGTTTCCGTGAGGCGCGCTAGAGGCGCTGGAAGCAGATCAAAACCGGCTGAAGATGTCGCTCACGACGGCCACAGGGGCGCCAAACAGATCGGCAGCCGGCAAGGGCGACTGCTGCGAAGCAAAGACGGAGGCGGCGCCAAACACCAGGGCCAGAGCCAGTGGGACAAACCAGGAAGAGCCGGACTTGATCATGCTGTTTTCTCCTTCATCCCGACTGTGCAGGATGCAGAAATATTATTTTTATTTACTGGCAACAGTTTGTTGCATAAAACGCACGACGTCTAGCCACAAAGCGCCAGATAGCTGTCAATTCAGGCCAAGTACCGCAACAAAGCGCCAAAATAGTTAGTAGCGAGCTGCCATACAGGTCATTTGAGCGCGGCATCAGCCTCCACAGAGCACTGCGTCTCAGCGGTAGCAGTATGTTGAGACTCAACGCCAAAGCAATGCTCTGCCTGCTTTGGCGTGACAGCCAAATAACGATGAGGCACAGTAAAACCCTGAAGTTACTATAGGTTTATACGAGAGGGGACAACATGAGAATTGGCAGGTTGGCCGAGTTGACCAGTACCGCCGTAGAAACCGTACGCTACTACGAAAAAGAGGGACTGCTACCGGAACCGAGTCGCAGCGAGAGCAACTACCGGCAGTATCACGCGCGGCACCTGGAACAGCTGTTTTTTATTCGCAACTGCCGGGCCTTGGACATGACGCTGAATGAAATTCGCGAGTTGCTGGCTCTGCGAGAGCAACCGCAAGCCAACTGCGGCGACGTCACCGATTTGATCGACGAGCACATCGACCACGTCAGCCGCCGCCTGCAGAGCCTCACGCAGCTGCGTGAGCAGCTTATTGAGCTGCGCCACCGCTGCCGCAGCGCCAGCGACGGGGGGCACTGCGGCATTATTCAACAGCTGGAGGTCAGTGGCGCCGTTCAACCCGGCGAGCAGGACTCCCACGTAGCGCGCAGCCACGGACACTGAGCATTACTAAGCCGCTCGTACCTCTTTTTCCAACTCAGCCTTGAGCGCCGGATCCAGTTTGAGCTGGCTGGCCAGCTCCTGCAGGTAACTGCGTTCCATAAAATTCTCTTCGTCCACGATCAGTACACTGGCCAGGTACATCTCGGCGGCCATCTCTGGCGTGCTCGCGGCACTGGCAATATCAGCCGGGTCCAGCGGTTTGTTCAATTCCTGATCAAACCAGCGCTGCATCGCCGGGTCGCTGGTCAGCTTGGCAATTTCCGCATCAATCAGCTGGCGCTCGCGATCATCCACGTGCCCATCAGCCTTGGCTGCGCCAATCACCGCACGCAGGATGGCATGGCAGTGCTGTTCTACCTGCGGTGCGGGCAGGCGATCTACCGTCTGTGGCTGGCCTTGCGGCGCCGCCTGATTATTCTGCTGCCAGCTACTGTAGGCTTTGTAGGCGACCAGCCCAAGCGCGGCCAACCCACCGTACTTGACCGCCTTGCCGCCAAACTTGCGCGCCTTCTTGTTGCCCAGCAACAGGCCGACCGCGCCCGCCGCCAGGGCGCCACCCCCGGCACCGCTGAGCAGGCTGCTCAGCTGGCTGTTGCCAGCGCTGCGCTGCTGGCCCTGGCCCCGCGCCGCAGCACCACCCTGCCCACCGAGCATGTCGCTGCCGGCTTTCAACAACTGATCCAGCAATCCACCTGTATTCATTCTGCTCTCCACATTTGACCGCAATTGACAGTTCGACTCAGCGGAGCGCGCAAGGCTCCCCTGACTGGCCGGCAAGTTGTTGCTACATTTTTCCAATCCAGCCGAGCAGAGTTATTCACACTAGGCTTAACTGAACCTGACATTGCAAAGGACATCACAACAATGAACGAGGCCACGGGCAAGACCCTGCTGGTGTTTGGCGGCAGCGGGCTGGTGGGCATGGAGGTGCTGCGGCAGGCGCTGGCCAATCCGGCGGTGAGTCAGGTAGTAGCGCCCACTCGCCGCCCCTTGCCGGTCTCCGTCAGTCATTACGCCCATCTGCTCAACCCGCAGGTCGATTTTGAGGCGCTGCCGGCAGCAGCCTACTGGTGGCAAGCCGACGCAACGCTCTGCGCGCTGGGCACAACGATGAAACAGGCAGGCTCCAAGGACGGTTTTCGCCGGGTCGACCGCGACTACGTGGTCGCTGCGGCGCGGCATAGTCTGAGCGCCGGCACCCGGACCTTCGTGCTTAACTCCTCGGTGGGTGCCAGCCCACGCTCGGGGTCGTTCTATTTGCGGGTGAAGGGCGAGGTAGAGCAGGATCTGAAAGCCATGGACTTTCGCTCGCTGACGCTGGTGCGGCCATCGCTGCTGGATGGCGGCCCTCGCGCAGACGACCGTCCAGGAGAGGTGTTCGGCCTGCTGCTGTCACGCGGGCTCAAGCCGATCATCCCCAAACGCTACCGCGCGATCAAGACCAGCGATGTGGCGGCCGCCATGCTGCAGGCCGCCTTGATGGCACCGGTCGGCCAGCAGGTGATCGAATCCAACGCTATCCCGCGCCAGCGCTAAGCGGGCATGGTGGTGCGCGCGGGACAGCCCTGAGCGCGGAAACGCCCTGAGCGATCAGGGCGCCAGGGTTACCACGTCACCGCGCAGCGCAACACCGGCGATAACCCCACCGGCATGGCACTCGTACTCGGTGGTGGAGATCATCGGGTTGGCCTTGTAGTAGCTTTCCAGATTGACCACCGCGTTGCCGCCTTCACTGCGCACCCGGTCCTGGAAA
>Ga0105357_10001031_pt1 | contig 15048 bp, 15 predicted proteins | sample GOMGulsemesocosm_4_FD_83660 | JGI IMG/M metagenome (GOLD analysis project Ga0105357, IMG submission 83660) | Methane-oxidizing microbial communities from mesocosms in the Gulf of Mexico - GOM15B Gulf of Mexico | ecosystem: Environmental > Aquatic > Marine > Cold seeps | place: USA: Gulf of...
ATTTAGCACGTAGTTTAGATAAAGATATACTGCTTGTTCTAGAAGGTGAAGAAACGGATTTAGATAAAAATCTTGTTGAAGCGTTAGCGGACCCTTTAGTACATTTGGTGAGAAATTCCGTTGATCATGGGATTGAAATGCCTGATGCTCGTGAAGCGATGGGAAAACCGCGTCAAGGTAGCGTAGTTTTATCAGCCTCTCAAGAGGGCGATCATATATTGTTAACCATTAAAGATGATGGTGCAGGTATGGATGCTGAGAAATTAAAAAGTATTGCGATTGATCGTGGTGTACTTGATGCTGAAGCCGCAGCTAGAATGCCAGATAAAGAAGCCTTTAGTTTGATTTTCGCTCCTGGTTTCTCTACCAAAACCGAAATATCTGAAGTTTCAGGCCGTGGCGTTGGTATGGATGTGGTGAAAACTAAAATCACCCAGCTAAATGGTACCGTTAATATCGACTCAGAAATGGGCGTTGGTACTGTATTAGAAATCAAAGTGCCATTGACCTTAGCAATATTACCAACTTTAATGGTTGTTGTTGGAGAGCAAACTTTTGCATTATCTCTTGCTGCGGTTAGTGAAATCTTCCATTTAGATCTAACTAAGACTAATAGCGTTGATGGTCAATTAACCATCATAGTTCGTGAAAAAGCTATCCCTTTGTTTTATTTAGATCAATGGTTGGTTAAAAATTATGCGGATAAACCACGAAATACGGGTCATGTTGTTATTGTGCAAGTAGGAAATCAACAAATAGCATTTGTTGTTGATAGATTAATAGGACAAGAAGAGGTGGTTATTAAACCACTTGATAGATTATTACACGGAACACCTGGCATGGCGGGGGCAACTATAACGAGTGATGGTGGAATCGCGTTAATTATAGATATACCTAGTATGTTGAGGTTTTATGCTAAAAAATTACCAATGAATAAGAAATTACGATCATAGATTGTTGGTGAGCCATACTCCAATCTTTATATAGCGTGAGTATGATTATTTAAAGTAGAGGAAATAGATGGCCTACAAGGTGCTTGTTGTTGATGATTCAAGTTTTTTTAGACGACGAGTCACAGATATACTAAATAAAGACCCACAGCTTGAGGTCATTGATGTAGCAATAAATGGTCAAGAAGCGGTCGATAAAGCCATTTCACTTAAACCTGATGTAATTACCATGGATATTGAAATGCCAGTTTTAAATGGTATTGCTGCGGTAAAACAAATAATGGCGAAATCTCCAACTGCTATTTTAATGTTCTCTTCTTTAACTCATCAAGGTGCCAAATCAACTCTAGAAGCTTTAGAAGCTGGCGCTTTAGATTTTCTCCCCAAAAAATTCAGTGAAATTGCCCAAAACAGTGATGAAGCAGGAAGCTTGTTACGACAACGGGTTGCGCAACTAGCTAAAAAGCGGGGTATTACTAAGCGTGGCTTATCATCAAGTCCTCCTCCTCGAGTAAACCGCACGCTGAGTAATCAAATCGCCTTTAATACGAGAAAATCATTAGCCGCAACAGAAACTAAAAACACTGAAGCCAATAGTGTAAAACCTAAGACGTCAGCATTTAATAAATCCTCAGGAAAAATGTATAAATTATTAGCGATAGGTACTTCTACAGGAGGGCCTGTAGCATTGCAAAAAATCTTAACCCAATTACCGCAAGATTTTCCACTACCTATCATTATGGTTCAGCATATGCCGGCAACGTTTACCTATGCTTTTGCTAGTCGATTGAACTCTTTGTGTAAAATAGAAGTTAAAGAAGCATTTGATGGTGATGTTCTTAAAGCCGGTCATGCTTACTTAGCACCAGGTGGTCGTCAAATGGTGATAACTGGTACAGAAAATGCACCTAAAATAAAAATAATTGATGATAATTCAGCAAAAATAACCTTTAAACCTAGTGTTGATGTGAGCTTTGGTTCAGCGGCAAAGGTATTTGCCGGTAATGTCTTAGGTGTTATCTTAACGGGAATGGGCGCTGATGGCAGAGAAGGGTCTCGAATGTTAAAAGCTAGAGGTGCTACAATTTGGGCGCAAGATGAGCAAACTTGCGTGGTATACGGTATGCCACAAGCAGTTACTGCGGCTGGTATTTCTCAACTATCCTTACCGCTGGAATCGATATCGAACGCTATACTTAAGGAAGTAAAACATGGATAGGTTAAGTATTGTTGGCCTTTTGGTTGCAATATTAGCTATATATGCAGGATTTTCTCTAGACGGTGGTTCTATTTCTACTCTGTTTGAGTTACCAGCTTTTATTATTGTGGTTGGCGGCACATTAGGCGCCGTTATGTTGCAGTCCTCAAGTGGCCAATTTCGCCATGCTTTTTCACTATTGAAGTGGGTGTTTTTACCTCCACGTTATGATATTGAGCAAGGTATAGAAAATGTTGTTTCTTGGGCTGAAAAATCACGAGAGTCAGGGTATTTGGCGTTAGAAAATATTGCACTGGATGAAGAAGATAGTTACACCAAAAAAGGTTTGAACTTATTAGTTGATGGTGTTGAACTTGATAATTTAAGAGTTTCTTTAGAGCTAGATTTAGATATTTATCGAGAACATAATTTACGTTCAGCTAATGTATTTGAATCTATGGGGGGGTATAGCCCAACCATTGGTATATTAGGTGCTGTATTAGGACTAATCCATGCCATGAGTAATTTGACTGAGCCTTCCTTACTAGGGCAAGGTATTGCCACTGCGTTTATTGCGACTATTTATGGTGTAGGCTTTGCTAATTTAATTTACTTGCCTATAGCAAACAAAATAAGAGCCATTATTCATCAGCAGACTATGTATCGTGAAATGATTTCTGAAGGTTTAATGTCTATTGCTCAGGGTGAAAATCCACATGCAATTGCCAATAAATTGTCTGCATTTAGGTTAGAACAGTGAATCGTTTACGCAAAAGAAGGCATTATGTAGAATATGAAAATGTTAATCGTTGGCTTGTTTCTTATGCCGATTATATGACCCTTCTCTTTGCTTTATTTGTTGTACTTTATGCCATGGCTATGGTTAATGAAAAGCCTTTTGAAACTATCACTGAATCAGTAGGCAGGGTATTTCAAACTGATCATGATAGGCCTAAAAATCGTGGCCATGGTGATGATATTCTAAATGTAAATACCAGTAAAACCAATAAAAGTTTATATGGTAATGGCATACTTGATGTTGCAGGCCCACAATTGTTAGAAGGGGAGCAAAGCTTATCAAATATATCTCATTCACAGGTAGGTACTAATTTAACCTCATTAGAAGAAGAGTTACATGCCGCACTGTATGAATTGGTGGAGTCGGGCTATGCACAATTACAAGTTGATGGTGATTGGCTAGAGATAGAGTTAAATAGTGGTTTGTTATTTCCAAGTGGCTCATCTTCTACAACTAATTCAGCAGCAAATATTTTAGCCGTTATTTATGACGTTCTCGATGAAGAAACTAACTTTGTGCGAGTTAGAGGCTATACTGATAACCAAGCGATAAAGACTGAAATTTTTTCATCAAATTGGGAACTATCTGTCTATCGAGCTACTGCTATTTTACAGGTATTAGAAAGTTTGGGTATGAATCCTGCTAGAATGGCTATTGAAGGCTATGGACAATATTACCCTAGTGCTGATAATGCGACAGCTCAAGGTCGAGCAAAGAATCGAAAAGTAGTTGTAGCAATTTCGAAGTATGGTTTAGAAAAATCAAACCTGCTAAATGCTCCAACAATTAGCGTGAAAGATGTTGAGGCAATAACCAAAGCAATTGAGCCTGGTGAGCAGAATACTGATATCAAAATAATTCGTTTAGCTAATGGCGGCATTCGAATTACGACGAGAAGCGAAAGTGATGATACTTTGGAAAAACAAAGTAATAGTTCTACCAGTAGTCAAGAAAACAAAGATAATAATGAACCTTAGATAAGTATTAGGAATAACTATTGGAAGTTTGGACAGTTGCAAATCAGAAAGGTGGTGTTGGCAAGACCACAACTACTATTGCTTTAGCTGGATTGTTAGCAGAGTGCGGTAAAAGAGTGTTATTAGTTGACACAGATCCCCATGCATCATTGAGTTATTATTTTGGTATCGAATCGGAAGATTTAGAACTAAGCGTGTATGATTTATTTATACAAGTTTCTTCAGCAGAACAAATTTTGCAAAGCTTATGTCCTACAGAATATAGTCATATAGATATATTGCCAGCAACGATGGGACTAGCGACTTTAGATCGCTCATTAGGTGCTAAAGGCGGTATGGGTTTAGTGTTAAAAAAAGCCATGGCGAAAGTTTCACAAAATTACGATTATGTTTTGATGGATTGCCCACCAGTATTAGGTGTACTTATGGTGAATGCTTTAGCCGCATCGGATAGAATTGTTGTGCCAGTGCAAACTGAGTTCTTAGCATTAAAAGGGTTAGATCGGATGATCAAAACTATGGACTTAATGCAAGGCGAACAAGAAAAGCCATTTGAATACACTATAGTACCCACTATGTTTGATAAGAGAACTAAAGCCTCTATTTTAGCGTATCAGCAATTACAAGAAACCTATAAAGAAAAAGTATGGCCAGGGGTAATCCCTGTTGATACAAACTTTAGAAACGCCAGTGTTGCACAAAAAGTTCCTTCGCATTTTGCTGCGAATTCTCGTGGCGTTCTTGCTTATAAATGCCTACTAGATTATTTAATCAAATCAGCTTAAGAAGTAAACATAAATGGCGAAACCATTAGCAGCAAGTAAAAAGGTAATGAAAAATTATCTGTCTGAATTATTGACGGATGAGTCCCTTGTGCAAAAAAGTACAGAAATAAGTGCGACAGAGAGTAGCGTCGAAAATAAACGGTTAGAAGCTTTACTGAAAAATGTTAATGCAAACCTTGATGTCAAAGAAACTGAATTTTCTACACAAAAAAGTATCAATGCTAACATAGACAATGAAAATATTGCTAAAATAGACACGTTAAACAATACTGCTGAAACAGCGTTAATTACTCAAAAAAGTCATGGGAATTTTAGTGTTAAATCTGAAAAGTTATATCGTAAAGGTGACTTTCAAGCACTATATTTTGATGTAGGGGGGTTAATATTAGCTGTACCTTTGATCGAATTGGGTGGAATTCATAAGGTTAATAAAACAACTCCGTTAATGGGGAAACCTGAATGGTTTAAAGGCGTAATGTTGTATCGAGATGAAAAAATTAATGTGGTTGATACTGCATTATGGGTAATGCCTGAAAAATGTGACGAAAAGTTAAAAAACTCGCTAAACTATCAGTATGTTATCTTGCTAAGTAATAGTAGCTGGGGCTTATCAGCTGAAAATTTAGTTGATACGGTTGTTTTAAAACAAGAAGAGGTTAAATGGATAGACTCTCCTGGTAAAAGACCTTGGCTAGCTGGCTTGGTAAAAGATAAAATGTGTGCCTTACTTGATGTAGATTCATTAATTCAATTACTCAATGATGGTAGCGGAATTAATAAAGTTGATTCATAATGTTATTAACGGTTTAGTATATACTTTATAAATAATTTGAGAGGCAAGTGGTATGTCTGATATGAGACGCAGTTCTAGTGAAAAAGTTGGCGAAAACGACGAAGTACTTCAATGGGTTACATTTAAGCTGGAAAATGAAATTTACGGCATCAATGTTATGCAAGTACAAGAAGTTTTACGCTATAGTGAAATTGCACCAGTACCTGGAGCACCACTTTATGTGCTTGGTATTATTAATTTGCGTGGTAATGTTGTTACCGTTATTGATACTCGCTCTCGCTTTGGTTTAGAGCCTTGTGATGTAACTGATAATACCCGTGTAGTGGTTATCGAATCTGAAAAACAAGTGATTGGCATCTTGGTTGATAGTGTTGCAGAGGTTGTCTATTTAAAAGCATCAGAGATAGATGATGCACCTAACGTTGGTAATGAAGAAAGTGCGCAATTTATTCAAGGTGTCTCTAACCGTGATGGTGAATTACTCATTTTGGTTGATTTGGATAAATTACTTTCAGATGATGAGTGGGATGAATTAAAACAATTTTAAAATACCTATACCCAAGCCTATGTCTCTGTTAGCTGTACCAATTATTGCCGTTGTGGCACTTGTTTTAAGTGTTTTATGTCTTGTTGTTGTTTTTATTTCATCAATAAGGCATAAAGCTCAAATATCTATGCTTGTATCTCAATATCAAGCGCAGGAGTTAATTATTAATAATCTCCAGCGAGTAAATGAGCAATTACAGTTAGATGTGGAGAAGCTGCTGAAACAAGACGAACAAATTACCATAGAGAATAGGCAAGTATCTAAACAACTTGAGCACCGTATTAAAACAGTACAAACGCAAATTAATAATCAGCAAGAGGTAATTTCTCAATTACAAACAGATCAAGGAGATGACAAATTTTATACGCGCGCAATAAAATTGGCAAAAAAAGGTGCTGATATTGAAGAAATTGTTACTGAATGTGAATTACCTTATGCAGAGGTTGAGATGTTAATTTCTGTTTATCAAAAGAAAACCCCTTCTTAGTTTTTTGTTGGCGTCTTATCTAGTTAAATTTATGGTAAGCTACCTCGCTTTTCTGTATTTTTATTTTCAACTTTAGCCATAGCAAGGAATTAGGCGCTGTGAATTTATCTTTATTTCAATGTTTCCGTACACTTGTATTATTATCCGTTATGTTTATATCTGCCTGTTCAGTAACTCCTACAGATGAAGGTGTTAATGATCCTAGAGATCCGCTAGAAATAATTAATAGACCTTTTTGGACTTTCACTTGGGATTATGTTGATAAATATGTTGCTAAGCCTGCATCTGAACTATACACCACTTATACACCCCCATTTTTACGTACTGGGTTATATAATATGGCGCTTAACCTGAATGAACCGTCAAGTGCGATTAATAACCTTTTGCAATTTAAGTTCACTGATGCTGTAAAAAATACCGGTCGGTTTGCCTTAAATTCAACGATAGGTTTATTGGGTTTTTATGATCCGGCTAGTGACTTTGGCTGGTCAGGAGAACAAGAAGAATTTGGTGAAGTTTTGGGTAGTTATGGTGTTAGTGATGGACCTTACCTAGTTATACCCGCGTTTGGACCTAGCTCAGTTAGAGAAGAGGTCGGTGATTATGTTGATGGCTTATATTGGCCGTTAGTTGTTATTGATTTTTGGCCAAACTTGTTACGCTTAGGAGTACTTGGTTTAGAGAAACGCGCGGCGGTTCGTGATCAAGAGCAGTTAATTGTTGAATCTACAGATCCTTATGAATTTATTAAAAATGCCTATTTTCAGAATATGAACTATCGTTTATATGATGGCAATCCACCTATTGTTGTTGACGAAGATGAAGAAGCTGAAATTGATGCTTTATTAGAAGAATTTGATGACATTGATTAATTTTAGTTAAATATATTTAAGCAAAGTTGATAAACATGTACCGAAGTTAAGCGCAATTTGATAGAATTGCGCCAATTTTTTACTCATGTCAAAGTTAATCTTTGGCATCACTATTTTTGGAAATATTTAGATGAATATTATTGAAGGTTCATTTGAGGCAAAAGGCAAAAAATTTGCCATTGTTGTATCACGTTTTAATCACTTTATTGTAGATAGCTTATTAGATGGTGCAGTTGATGCACTTAAACGTCACGGTAGCGTTGCTGATGATGATATTACCATTGTTCGCGTTCCTGGCGCTTATGAGCTGCCTTTAGCAGCAAAAAAAGTTGCCGCCAAAGGCGAGTATGATGCGATTATCGCTATTGGTGCTGTTATTCGAGGTGGAACTCCTCATTTCGATTTCGTTGCAGGCGAATGTAATAAAGGTTTAGCGCAGGTTTGTTTGGAATCAGAAATTCCGGTTTCTTTTGGTGTGATTACCACCGATTCGATAGAACAAGCAATTGAACGTGCAGGAACTAAGGCAGGTAACAAAGGCGCTGAAGCGGCTCTTGGTGCTTTAGAAATGGTCAACGTTTTAGCTCAACTGTAGGATATTTATTGTGAAACCTTCACCTAGACGAAAAGCACGTGAACTTGCGTTTCAAGCAGTTTTCTCATGGCAAATAAGTCAAAATTCAGTTAACGATGTTGAAGTTAATTTTATAACTGATAATAGTAAACGTCGATTTGATATCGAGTACTTTCAGCAATTACTTCATGGTGTAACTAGTAACGTGAAAGAGATAGATCTTGCTATTTCTCCGCATGTTGATCGCCCACTTGATGATATTGACCATGTTGAAAAAGCCATCTTGCGTGTGGCTGTTTTTGAATTGAGTGATTGTCAAGATGTGCCTTATCGTGTAGTTATCAATGAGGCAATTGAATTAGCAAAATCATTCGCCGCTGATGATAGCCATAAATTCGTTAATGGTGTGTTGGATAAAGCCGTCAAATTAATTCGTCCTCAAGAATAACAGCAGCCTATTTGTAGTAGTATATGAAAGAATTTGAGCTGATAAAGCACTTTTTTACCGAACAAGCCGTCAAAAGGAAAGATGTTTTACTTGGTATTGGCGATGACTGCGCTGTTGTCGCTAGTACAGAGAATCAAGACATTGTGGTAACTACCGACACGTTAGTTGCCGGTGTTCATTTTCCATTAGAAACATCGGCTAGGGCTATCGGTCATAAGGCCGTAGCTGTTAACTTGTCTGACATAGCAGCTATGGGAGCTAAACCAAGCTGGTTATCTCTTGCTATTACTTTACCAGAAGTAAATGATCATTGGCTTGCTGAGTTCTCTTTAGGTGTGTTTGAGTTATGTGAATATTATAATGTACAGCTTATTGGTGGTGACACCACACAAGGCCCATTAAGTATCACCATCACAGCGCAAGGCTTAACGCCAGAGGGTAAGTATTTGTCTCGCTCAGGTGCTAAAGCTGGTGATTGGCTTTATGTGACGGGTGAGTTGGGTGACGCGGCTCTAGCTTTGCAGCATTACAAAAAACAAGTTAGTGTAAGCCACCAGTTTGCTGAGAAAATAAAAGGTAAATTAGATTATCCTAAGCCTCGTGTTTTAGCGGGTCAAACATTACGAGAATATGCTTCTTCAGCGATTGACCTTTCTGATGGTTTACTTGCAGACTTAGGACATATCTGCAAAGCATCTAATGTTGGTGCTAATATTGTACTTAATGCTATTCCATTGTCTGATATTATGCTTGATACCTTATCATTTGATGATGCAGTGAACCTTGCCCTTAGTGGTGGTGATGATTACGAGTTACTCTTTACTGTGTCTGAGCATAATAAAGTCGGTATGGAAACTGCCTTATCTCATGTAGGCACACTTGTTACCTGTATAGGTCAAATAAATACATCACAAACGATTTCAACAACGTTGAATAATAAACCTGTACCAATTAAAAGTAGTGGTTTTGAACATTTTACGGCCAAATAATTAACTAACCTTTTTACCATAACTTATGAAACATATCGATACTAAACCTGCTTTTGATTTAACACAACCTGTACAGTTTTTAGCATTAGGTTTCGGTAGCGGGTTAGCGCCTAAAGCGCCGGGAACATTTGGTACGTTAGCCGCAATTCCTGTTTTTTTCTTATTAACAATGCTAATGCCAACGCCATTGCATTATGCTATTGCTGTTATAATTATGGGTTTGGCTGGTATTTATATTTGCGGTAAAGCTGCCGATGATGTAGGTGTTCACGATCATCCTGCAATTGTTTGGGATGAATTTGTTGGTTTCTTTATTACTATGTTTATGGTGCCAGTAAGTTGGCAATCTATTCTCCTTGGTTTTTTACTTTTTCGAGTATTTGATATTTTAAAGCCTTGGCCAATCTCGTATATTGATAAAAAAATGACAGGGGGGTTAGGCATTATGTTTGATGATGTACTTGCTGGAGTCTTTGCTTTAGCCATCATGCAGCTAATTTTTTAGTCAATTTCTTCTTTCTTCGCTATTTATTGACTTCTATCAATAGTCTTTTCTCATGTTTTAAGCTACCTTAAAGTCTGAGGTAAAAAAAAGACGCGCTAAAAGCTTGTTTTTTATTTTTATACCCTCAGCTATTTATTAGGGTAATGAGTATTTAATTGAAATGCTCTATTATTTAGCTCATCGTACTTGCTTAAAGTAATTGTTAAAAGGAATACCTATGAAAATAAATCTTTCTGGTCACCACGTAGAAATTACAGACTCAATTAGAGAACATATAGAGGAAAAATTTTCTAAAATAGCTAATCACTTTCCAACGTTAATCACTTTAGACGTTATTATTTCGAAAGAACACCACAAGCATCAAGTTGAACTGACAACAAATTATGAAGGCGGGCGAATATCAGCTAAAGGCTCTGATGGTGTGATGTTTCCTGCTATTGCTAATGCCGCTAAAAAATTAGATGCTGCGCTGAAACATCGTAAAGGCCAATTAAAAGCAAATTTGCATGAAAAGCCAATCAGTACAGCCCCAGAAATTGCTCATGAAAAAGTACAAGAAATGAATTTGGGATAAACGATAATACTCGTTAACCTTTCTAAAAGCTGTGAATTTTATTCACGGCTTTTTTTTTATCTTGCTTTCTATGGTACTTACATAAGCTAAATCTATAGGTATTACAAATAATTACTCTTTTTTAGGTATCTTGTGTAATAATTGGAAAATATCATGGGTATTTCATAATTAGCCTAGTTCGGCATATGAATTCTCTCAGTATACCATTAAGGACTCTGTAGATGCTTAAATCGATATTTCAAAGCCATCAATCTCTAAACATAACGTTAATTACTTTACTTTCCGTAAGCCTTTTCTCTTGTTCTGAACCAGAGCAACAAAGAAAAGCACCACCACCTGCTGTTTCGGTTTATAGCGTTAATGTGGCGGAAGTCGGCAGGCACAGAGAGTTTGTTGCTCGTACACAAGCATTTAAAGAGGCAAATTTGCGTGCTCGTGTTGAAGGTGAGTTGGTAGAGCGCCATTTTAGAGAGGGTGCTATGGTTGAAAAAGGTCAATTATTATTGAAAATTGACCCCGCAAATTATGATGCTTTACTTACTCAAGCCAAAGCAGATTTAGCGAGTGAAGTATCGGGTGAAGATAATGCTACTCGTAATTTGAAGCGTGCAAAAGACTTAATTGGTGATGGTTATATTTCTCAATCAGATTTTGATCGATTAACGACAGAAGAATCACAAGCAAAAGCATCAGTAAAATCAGCTCAAGCAGCTTTAAGACGCGCCGAATTAGATTTAGGATACACTAGCATTATAGCACCATTTACCGGGCGTATAGGTAAAGTAAATTATAATGTTGGAAACATTATAGGTCCAACAAGTGATGCCTTAGCAACTCTGACAGTTACCGATCCGATTTACGTTAGTTTTCAGGTAGAAGAAAAATTGTATTTAAATTATTTACAACAACACAAGGATTCTGAAAAGCCAGACGATGTCAAAGTTGATCTAACTTTACGCCTACCTAATGACACTACTTACGATGAAAAAGGGCAATTAGATTTTGCGGGTACTAAAATTGAACAGGGCATGGGAACTGTTGAGTTAAGAGCATCATTTGCTAATCCTAATGGTATTATTTTACCCGGTTTGTTTGTCACTATTATTACAGAAAGTCAGAAAAAAGAAGTGATGTCTATGGTGCCGCAAGCAGCTGTGCAAGCGAATCAACAAGGGAAATTTGTACTTGTAGTTGATAAGTCGAACACGGTTAAACAGCGTCATGTTGTTTTAGGTCGACGAATTAATGCAATGTGGATTGTAGAAAAAGGTCTTGAAGCAGATGAACAAGTTATTATTGAAGGCTTACAAAAAGTAAGGGCAGGTGTAACCGTTAATCCGGTATTGAAAATGGTGAATGCTTTAACAGGTACTATCACTGAGCAAAAAGATGTAAATTCCACTTCAGTTATTAATAAGTAGTGAAGGAACCACTCTATGATCAGTAAAATTTTTATTCACCGCCCTAAATTTGCTTTTGTCATTTCTATTGTTATTTCTTTAGCTGGTTTAATTGCAATGGGAATCTTACCAGTAAATATGTATCCGGAAATAACGCCTCCGCAAGTACAAATTTCAGCAGTATATCCAGGCGCAAGTGCTCAGGTAGTTGAAGAATCAGTGATACGACCAATTGAAGAGCAAATTAACGGCGTGGAAGATATGATGTATATAGACTCATCAGCTTCTAATAATGGTAGCGCCGTAATAACCGTTTACTTTAAGGTTGGCACTGATGGTGATATTGCTCAGGTAAACGTGCAAAATCGTGTTGCCTTAGCGACAAGTTCCTTACCTGCAGAGGTTACGCGACAAGGGGTCAATGTTAAGAAACAATCTAGCTCAATGTTACTGGGTATTAATCTGTTTTCAGAACAAGCAGGTATTGATCAATTATTTTTGAGTAATTATGCAAGCAACTATTTAACTGAGCCTCTAGGGCGGATCAAAGGGGTTGCTTCTGCTGAGATAATGGGAGAAATGACTTATAGCATGCGTATTTGGCTGAACCCTGATCGTATGTCATCGCTTAATGTCACTGTGAATGAAATTCAACAAGCGCTGAAAGAGCAAAATATGATTGTTGCGGCAGGTAAGTTAGGCGCTAGCCCATCGTTACCAAATCAACAGTTTGAATATTCTATACAAGCACAAGGACGTCTTAAAAGCCCTGAAGAGTTTGGTCAAACCATCATTCGCGCTCATGAAAGTGGGAACTTTGTTCGACTTACCGATATCGCCCGCATTGAACTGGGCGCAGAAGATTATTCTACAAAAGCTCGATTGAATGGAAACGACACCGCCTTTTTAGTTATATATCAATTGCCTGATGCTAATGCGACTGAGGTTGCTGAATTAGTGAAGGCTAAAATGATTGAACTAAGCGAGCGTTTTCCTGATGGCTTAGAATATGTTATCCCTTATGACACCACAGAGTTTATTAACCGTTCTATGGAAGAAGTTAAAGTTACCTTGTTTCAAGCGGTAGGCTTAGTTATTTTAGTGGTGTTTCTCTTCTTACAAAACTGGCGCGCTACCATTATTCCTACCTTAGCTATTCCTGTATCCCTTGTTGGTACTTTTGCTTTTATGTTGCTAATGGGATACTCCATTAACACAATTACTTTGTTTGGTTTAGTGTTAGCAATAGGTATTGTTGTTGATGATGCGATTATTGTTATTGAAAACGTAGAGCGTATTTTAAAAGAAGAAAAGTTACCGATAAAAGAGGCGGTAACTAAAGCGATGGAGCAAGTTTCAGGGCCTATTATTGCCACTACATTAGTATTATTAGCGGTATTTGTACCCGTTGGTTTTATGCCGGGTATCACGGGTGAGCTTTATAAACAATTTTCTATGACGATCTCATTTGCTGTAATTATTTCTTCTATTAATGCATTAACATTGAGTCCTGCTTTGTGTACCGTATTATTATCAGAAAAAAATATGAAACCAATTCAGTGGTTACAACCAATGGAACGTTTAATTGAGCGAATGACTGATGGTTATACTAAAACGGTTAGCTTTTTATTAAAACGTGTTGCACGTGTAAGTTTGTTTGTCGGCATTATTTTTGTTAGTGCCGGTTGGTTAACTAGCGCAGTACCAACTGCATTTTTACCAGCAGAAGATCAAGGTTATTTATTTGTTGATATTCAATTGCCTGATGCTTCATCAAGTAATAGAACGCAAGCAGTTATGGATAAAATCGTCCCTATAATCACTAGTGACCCTGCGGTTGATGATATTATTACCGTAGGTGGTTTTTCCTTGTTAGGTGGCCCAGGTTCAAATAATGGTCTGGCTATAATCCTCTTAAAAGATTGGGATGACAGAACCGCGCCAGAGCTAGGATTAAAGCAAACAATTCCTAGGCTGATGGGGCAATTATGGTCAATGCCTGAGGCGCAAATTATGGTTTTTAACCCGCCACCAATCCCTGGTTTAGGCACTAGTTCAGGCTTTGAATTTCAACTACAAGATAATGAAGGTCGAGACCCTGCATTACTAGCCCAAGTAATGAATGGGCTAATTTATGAGGCTAATCAGCGCCCTGAATTGAATAGAGTATTTAGCACTTATCGTGCTAATGCTCCGCAATACTTTCTAGAAGTCGATCGTAATAAGGCTAAAGCGCAAGGAGTGGCGCTTTCTGATATTTTTATTACCTTGCAAGCACAGCTTGGCTCATTATATATTAATGACTTTAGTCAATTTGGGCGTACTTACAAAGTTACTATTCAAGCGCAAACGGAGTTCCGCAAAGACCCCTCAGACTTACGTCATTATTATATTCGTAACAAAGATAATGACATGGTGCCGTTAACTACTTTGGCTAAATTAACACCTATCTTAGGGCCTACAACGATTAAGCATTTTAACCTCTATCGAAGTGCCAATATTACTGGGCAAGCAGCAGCCGGATATTCATCGGGTCAAGCTATTTCGGTAATGCAGGAATTGGCTGAAAGCCTACCGCAAGGCTATATTTATGAATGGTCAGGGCAATCTAAACAAGAGATTGAAGCAGGAAATTTAGCACCAATATTATTTGCGTTAGCTATCTTGTTTGTTTACTTATTCTTAGTTGCTCAATATGAAAGCTGGACCATCCCTTTTTCTGTTATTGCTGCCGTGCCTTTAGCTTTATTTGGTTCTATGTTGACTTTATACACGGTTGGTATGGCAAATAATATATATGCTCAAGTCGGGTTAGTTCTTCTCATTGGTTTATCTACCAAAACGGCAATACTTATTGTTGAGTTTGCTATGGAAGAACGGGCTGCAGGTAAGAGTATTTTTGATGCGGCACTTAATGCCGCTAAAATGCGTTTTCGTGCGGTATTGATGACCGCGCTATCGTTTGTACTGGGTGTTCTACCGTTGGTTTTTGCAACTGGAGCAGGTGCTGGAAGCCGCGTTTCTTTAGGTATCACCGTACTGGCAGGCATGGTTGCGGCTACTATATTTGGCACATTATTAGTACCGTACTTTTATATGGTAGTTCAACGTATGCGTGAGAAGTTCAAAAGTGAGGCTGTAGAGTAATAA
>Ga0105357_10001032_pt1 | contig 15046 bp, 10 predicted proteins | sample GOMGulsemesocosm_4_FD_83660 | JGI IMG/M metagenome (GOLD analysis project Ga0105357, IMG submission 83660) | Methane-oxidizing microbial communities from mesocosms in the Gulf of Mexico - GOM15B Gulf of Mexico | ecosystem: Environmental > Aquatic > Marine > Cold seeps | place: USA: Gulf of...
GGCTGGACGAGTTTCCGCAGTTGTGGAACATCCTGAAGGGGGATCTCAGCTTTGTTGGGCCGCGCCCGCCGCTGCGTGAATATGTCGAACGTCACCCCGAGATCTATGCCCAGGTGCTGAAATCGCGCCCCGGTGTCACGGGCCTGGCTTCGATCTCCTATCACCAGCACGAGGCGGCCCTGCTGGCCCGGTGCCAGACCCCGGCAGAGACGGATAGGGTCTATTCGCAGACCTGCGTTCCGGCCAAGGCGCGGCTGGACCTGATCTATCAGCGCCATCAAAACATGTGCTACGATTTTGATCTGGTGTTCCAGACCATTGGCAATATTTTCCGGCGTGGTGACTAGGGTCAGAGCTTGTTGAGCAGCGCCGCCAGCCACAGGCTGGCCTGATTGATTCGTCCCTTGCGGCGCAATCCGGTCTGTCTCAGCATCCGCATCCGCAACATCAGCGGGGCATGGCGGTGGCGGATAAAGCTGCTCAGAATAGCCTGCGACTCGGCGGTGAGCAGGGCCATATTTGGCTCTAACGCAGAAATATTGAGACTATTCCAGCGCTGATAGGTGCCATCCAGCATGGCTCTAAATCGGCGCAGTCTTGAGCCCAGGCCACGGTTGGCCCCTATCTGGTTGCTGTCATGCTGGCGGTACAGGATCTGCGGTGTCTGATCCAGTATCACCAGCCCGCCGGCCCCGGTGATGAGCTGGTACAGCCACCAGTCATGCACTGCCGCATCGCGGACCTGGGGCAGCGCGCGTTGCACCAGCGCCAGGCCGGCGCGGTTCAGCATCATGGTATTGCCGCCGGCAAAGTTCTGCACCAGGGCATGGCGAAAATCATGCGGGGGCGGCACCACCCGTGACAGGGTTTGGTGGTCGTGGTCAGGGTGCCACTCCCAACTGCGGGTTCCCAGCAGCGCCGGGCGCTGCTGGTGCGGTGCCAATAGAGCGACGGCAGTGGCCAGCTTGTCCGGCAGCCAGATATCATCCTGGTCCGACAGCGCCACATAATCGCTGGTGGCTTCGGCACGGGCCAGCAGGCTGAGGAAATTGGCGGTGCAGCCGCGCCCTGGTCCCTGGTGCATTTGACAGTCAATGCCCAGGGCGGTGGCACGGGTTGAAAACGCGGCGAAACAGGCCTGGCTGCCATCCGAACTGCCATCATCCGAGGCCAGCACCTGGGTCGGCTTCAGGCTCTGGCTCAGATAGCTGTCCAGCTGCGGTGCCAGCGCATCCCCGCCATTGCAAGTGGCCAGCAGCACGGTGACATGTGGTGTCATCCGATGCGGCGCAACACAAAAACATCGCGAAAGGCACCGAGTGCGCCGATGCTGGGATCCTCGGGAACCAGGTGAGTGACTGCAAAATTCGGCTCCCAGCTCCGGATCAGGGCGCTGAAATTTCGACCATAGTGAAAGGTGACCAGGGCACCACCAGATTCGTCGATTGGGTTTCTGTGATATTCTGCCGGTGCCAGGTATTCGATCCCATCGCCAAAGTAGATTGCCTTGCGTTGGTTTTCGGCCAGTTCGGGGTAGACTGGGGTGGTGAAAATTGCCAGGCCGCCGGGGCGCAGGGTGCGGCACATTTCGCGCAGGGCTTTATCAGGGCGGTTGACATGCTCCATCACATCCAGATGCAGATGCAGATCTAGACTTTGGTCGGCAAAGCTCAGTGCTTCCAGATCTTCCGAGCGGATTCCGTCGCGGAGTTCGCCGCGCGCCACATCGGGAAAATACTGCGAGCCGATGTAGTGCTTGCAGTCGCGCGCCAGCCGGTGCGACACGGCGCGGTCTGACGGCGCGCATTCGTGAATCTGCATGTCACGCCACTCGGGCCGGAAAATCTCCAACGCCCAGCTAAAGATACGTTCGCGCGGGATCGAGTCACAGTTGCGGCACCGCAGGTGGTCGCGAAACCAGTCATTCCGGCTTTCAAAGCCTTCGGCTTTGCCACAGACTGGACAGGTGCCCTCAAAGACAATCATAACGTCCGCCTTAAGACATCCAGATAGGCGGTGTGATATTGCTGGCTGGGTTCCAACATCGCCTTTTCGGCCCATTCGTTCCACGAGTTGATGAACAATTCCTGGCGATATGATCGCTTGATCCGGTGGTGCAGCAGATCGCGCAGCCAGAGCTCAAAGGTGGCTGGGTTGGCACCATGGGCGATATGGGCGTCGCGGCCACGCCTGGCGGTGTTGTCCCAGCTGGGCATGATGCCGGCGATGGTGTCAGGCGGCAGGTTGTTGATATAACGCTGCGATGTGCTGGTGTGGCGCAGCCGAGTGTAATCATAGATCAGCCCGGAAAAATCAGCCGCCACCTCACTCTGCATCTGATCGCCGCCGAGGCCGCCATAGAGGTAGTCATCGCCGCCCACCAGCCCGTGGGGAGGCATTTCAACCCAGAAATCAAACAGATCCACCGCGACCGGGTTGTCGCCCTCGATATGGAACAGTACCGCGCCCAGCTCGACCTCGCCGATGCCCGCCTGGCGCCAGGTCTGGCGCATCTCGGCCACTGCAGCGGCCGGATCGGGCATATCTTCGGGGCGGTAGATCATGAACCGTGGCCGGGTGCCGTCAGGGCGCTGATAGCGCGGATCGTTGAAATAGGGCACCAGACTCTGCGCCAGCTCAGCAGCAAAGCCGGGGGTGTAGGACTGCGGCATCAGCACCTCGCCCGATAGCCCGTCCCAGTTGCGGCGCCAGCTTTCGTTGGCCCAGCACAGATAGAAGGGGAAATCGACATCCGGGCGCTGTCGCAGATTGTCGATCGGCGCCTCCAGGATGCGCTGGCCATCGAACCAATAGTGATAGACGCAGAAGGCATCGATGCCGGCTTTGCGCGCCATCGCCGCCTGCTGGTCCAGGACCTCAGGGGCGCGCAGATCGTAGAACCCCAGGTCTGCGGGCAGCACCGGGTGTGCATGGCCGCCAAAATTGGGCTGTGCCCGGGTGGTCGCCATCCATTCGGTAAAGCCTTTGCCCCACCAGGCATCGTTTTGCGGTGTGGGGTGAAACTGCGGCAGGTAAAAGGCCGAAACAAACTTTGGTTTGGGGAGCGGCTTTGACCTCGGCCTGGGGGCCTTGGCCAGCTGGCTGGTCTGACGGATTTGCAGCCCGGCCGCATCCACCATCATCCCCAGAGCGCGTTCAAGACTATGCGCCACGGTGCCATCGGTCTGACCGAATTCAATGTCAAAGCTATCTACCGTCAGTTGCAGCCCGCGCAACAGGTCGAGGATCTGCGGTTTCAGCCAGTACATCGAGCCCGCCGGAAACGAGAGCCGGCTTTCGCGCGCCGGTACTTCGATGGTCTGCAGCAGGTGGCGCACCTGGCCAAAATTGCTGCCCCACCATTTGGTATCATCATAGTGCTGGCCATCGGCGACCCAGATACCGGCCTCGGGATCGTTTTGAAAGGTCTGCAGCAGCGCCGTGGTCTTGGCCCCGGGCAGAATGCCATGGATCAGATGCTGACGCCAGTGATCGCCATCCTGACGGTGCGGTGATTTCTTGCTGTGGAATTTACAGACTGCGGCGTAGCCCTCTAGCAGCCCGGCGTTCACCAGGTGGATAAAGGGAAAGATGTCGCGCCCGCGGTTGGGCATCATCACCACCCGGGCCCCGGGCCATTCGGCGCTGATTTCGGCCGCCAGCGCCTCTGTCTCGTCGCCTTTGTAACTGAGGGTGACAAACAGATCAAAGACGATATCCAGCGCTTGCAGGGTCTCGGCAAATTCGCCCCAAAGCTCATGATAGTAGAGATGTACCACAATGGCATATGGGGCGCGATTTACGGTTTTGGTGCGCAGCTTGGGTAGGGCGATGTGGCAATCGCTGTCAGCGCCGGGCAGATCCTTGGTGAGCCGGTTCTCGTGGCGACCGGCGCGCAGGTAATGATCAAAAGGCGCCATCCCGCTGCCGTTCAGGTCGGGATTGTGGCGCAGATAGGCCTTGGGCGAGAAATCAGGGTTGGGATAAAACCCGGCGGGTTCTCCCACCAGAAGATAGTGACGTTCGGGGAAAAGGTGAAAAATCTTGTGCAGCCCAGGGTTGGCGCCAAGATAGAATTGGCGATCGAACAACCCGCTTTTTCGCATGCGGCGCACGTAGAGGAATTGCGAAGGTGCCAAACACAGCAATTTTAATATCTTCTTCAACCGGGACAATTGGCAGCCTCTATTTGTAAATGACTAGAGCTTTTGCGCTTAGCATCTGCTAGCCGAACGGTCAAACTCAACGGCGACGTGCTAAATTGGCGGTGCTCCATTTGGGGACTGGTCAAACCTGCCTGCGACTGCCAAAACGAGGCACTATGCCCCCGGATCGCGTGGGGGGGGGCGTCACTCGAGCGATAGTTACATAATCCATATGACACGAAAATTCATCTTTCACATTGGGCCGCCAAAAACCGGCACCAGCAGCCTGCAGGAAACCCTGTTTCAGCATCGCGATCAGCTGCTGGCGCATGGCTATAACTATCCGGGGTTCGGCCGCCACGCCGAGATGCAGGTCCTGCCGGGTCACCACGGTATCCCGGCTCTGTTGCGCCACGCAAACCAGGTGCCGCCCGGGGTACTGGAGAACCTGAAGCAGCTGCCCGAGGATCATACTGTGGTTTTCTCATCAGAGAATTTCGCGCATATGAACAGCCTTCAGGTCAGCACCCTGATCGAGTCGCTGCAGCCTGCCGAGGTTGAGGTGATCTATTATGTGCGGCGCTGGGACCAGCTGCTGCCGTCGGCCTGGCAGGAATTGGTCAAACACGGCCAGAGCCTGTCTTATCTGGAATATCTCAACCGGCAGATTTCTGCGCCGCGCGCCAGCATCTTTTTAAACTACATGATCACTTTGGATCATTGGTCCAAGATCGTTGGAATGCGCAATATTCGGATTTTCTCTTATGATAATATCCTCGCCGGAAGCCAGGATATCGTGCAGCATTTCTGCCGTCAGGTGCTGAATCTGGAGCTGGTCACTGAGGTGCCACGGCAGGACAATCCGCGGCAAACGGTGGCCAATACCGAGACCCTGCGCCAGCTCAACAGGCTCTATTTTGGCAATAAAACACCGTCGCCACAGCTGCGCTTCCGGCTGGAGCAGCGGCGCGATCAGCTGCTCGAGCCGCTGGAGCAGCTGAAGGAAATCTATCGCCCTCATGTGGCCGAGGCCCAGATCGGTGCCCCGCTGGTCTTTGCCAATCTGGAGCAGCAGTTTCTCAAGACCTATGCAGGCCGGGTGGAGAACCTGGCCGCGGATGGGCGGTTGTTCGAAGACAACACGGCCAGCCCAGCCGCCTATGTGCGTTCGGACTACCTGCTGGAGCTGGGGGTTTGTGAACGTTTTCATGCACTTCTGAAGCAGCTCGATCTGGGCTGAGCCGGGATCGAGCCAGAATTGTGTGGGGGGCGGCCGGTTCAGATGTTCATGGCGTCGCGCAGGTAGCGCCGCAACAGGTGTACCCCAATCATGAACAGCAGCATTGAGACCCCCATCACGTAGGCCACAGAGACATAGTTGGCACTGTAGGTGGCATAGAGGCCAGCCCGGGTTTGGCCGACGATATGGACCAGCGGGTTATACCATAGAAAGTCGCTGAAGGGCTGTGGGACGCTGTCGAACAGAAAAAAGACGCCCGAGATGATGAACATCGGTCGATTCACGATTGCCCAGACCTGCACGTAAGAGGGGTAGGCGATAAAAAGGTAGCAGTTGAATGTGCCAATGCCGAGGGCAAAGGCTCCGGCCATCAGCAGCCCGAGGCCAAGTTGCTGCAGATCCAGGATCAACCGCAGATCGTAGATCACAATGATGCCGGTCAGGATGATGAAGATTACCATCAGATGGGTCAGATAATTGAGCAGGAAACGGGCCAAGACCGCATCCAGCGCCGTCACTGCCGGGTATTCCAGCAGCGGCCGGGAATACCGCACCGCGCTGGCGACGTTATTGCCGACGCCGGAATAGATATTGAAGACCAGAAATCCGGAGGCAAAAAACAGCGGAAAATTGGTCCCCAGTGCCGGGGCGCGCAGGAAGATCGAAAAAACCAGTGTCATCAGCGTCAGCGCCGCCACCGGTTCGATGATGGCCCAGAGGTACCCCATGGCCGAACGGCCATAGCTGGTGGCCATTTCGCGTAGCATCAGAGCCATAATAGTACGTATCGAACGCAGGCGTCGGCTGCGGAGAGGGGGGGCAGGGATGGGCATGTACTATCTGTGGCCTTGTGAGGTGTTCAATCGGGTTGTAGTGCTATAAGACCCCGGAGACAAAGCATTTCGAGAAGGTGTATTGAATTGAGCCCCCCAGTAAACAAAACCGGCGCTGATGGGAAATTTACGGTGGGCAAGCCCGCCGAGGAACCGGTTCTGAAGGCGGCGGAAAAGAAGCCAAAGCAGCCTGCCCCGGGATCAAAACCCGTGCCAAAGCCTGTGCCAAAGCCCGCCGCGCCGAAGGTGATTGAGGTGCGGCCTATGGCCAGCCATGCGCGGCTGCGCAAGCGGCATTGGGGGATTATGACCAGCTTTGTGCTGTTTGTGATGATCCCGACGATACTGGTCAGCTACTACCTGTTTGCCATCGCCAACGATCAGTATGAATCGCGGGTTGGCTTTGCGGTGCGCGCCGAGGAAACTCAATCGGCGCTGGATGTGCTGGGCGGGTTGAGCGGTCTGTCTTCGGCCAGCTCCTCGGACACTGACATCCTGTATGAATACATTCAAAGCCAAGAAATGGTCGAACGGATGGACGTCAAACTGGATCTGCGCGCCATGTTCACCCGGCCGCAGTTTGACCCGGTGTTTGCCCTCGCGGATGAAACCAGCATCGAGGATCTGGTCGACTATTGGCCGCGGATGCTAAAGGTCTATTACGATAGTGGCTCGGGGCTGATTGAGGTGCGGGCCTTTGCCTTCACTCCGGAACAGGCGCATCAGCTGGCGACGACGGTCTATGGCGAGGCCAGCCGCAAAATAAACGCGCTCAGCGCCATCGCCCGCGCCGATGCCATTCGCTATGCTGCCAAGGAACGCGACAAGGCCATCCAGCGGCTGATCACGGCGCGCAAGGTGCTGACCGCGTTCCGCATCAAGACGCAGATCGTTGATCCGCGCGCAGATATCGCAGGCCAGATGGGCTTGCTGAACTCGCTGCAGGCGCGACTGGCCGAGGCGCTGATCGAACAGGATGTGCTGCTTGATTCTTCCCGCTCGGGCGACCCGCGGCTGCAACAAGCTGCGCTGCGGATCGAGGTGATCGAGAAGCGGATCGCGGCAGAGCGACAAAAGCTGGGGGTCAGCGGCGCAGGGGGGGACCAGCAAAGCTATGCCCAGGTGGTGGGGGAGTTTGAGGAATTACAGGTGGATCTGCAATTTGCCGAGCGCACCTATCTGACCGCGCTGGGGGCCTATGACGCCGCAGCCTCTGAGGCGCAGCGCACCAGCCGCTATCTGACCACTTATTTGAGACCCACCCAGCCCGAGAGCGCCACCGCGCCAGCTCGGCTGCAGCTGGCCTTTCTGGTGGCTGGCTTTTTGTTGGTTGGCTGGTTTATCCTGCTGCTGATCTATTACAGCCTGCGCGACCGCCGTTAAGACAGAGGTGTGCTATGATACGGTTGGAAAACCTTAACAAATCCTTTGTGTTCCGCGGCCAGCGCAAGGTGGTCGCCGACAATCTCAATATCGAGTTTCCCAGTGGTGTCTCGATTGGGCTGTTAGGCCGTAACGGCGCCGGAAAAACCACCCTGCTGCGGATGATCGCGGGCACGATGGACCCGGATTCAGGCCGCATCCGCAGCCGTGGCAGCATGTCCTGGCCGGTGGGGCTGTCGGGGGGGTTTCACGGCGATCTCTCTGGCGCCCAGAACGTGCGCTTCATCGCCAGGGTCTACGGGGTGGATACCGACGAGCTACTGGAATTTGTCGAACACTTTGCCGATCTTGGGATGCACTTCCACCAGCCGGTGCGCACCTATTCCTCAGGCATGCGGGCCCGGCTTGGCTTTGGGGTGTCGATGGGGATCCGTTTTGACACCTATCTGGTAGACGAGGTGACCTCGGTTGGCGACGAGATCTTCAAGCACAAAAGCACCGCGCTGTTCAAGGAACGGATGAAAAATGCCGGTGCCATCGTGGTCAGCCATTCACCGCCGATGATCCGGCAGATGTGCCAGGCCGGCATGGTGCTGGTTGATGGCAAGCTGTCCTATTTTGACGATATTGGGGATGCCATTGCCTATCATTTTGAGGTGCTGAACGCGCAGGCCCGCCAGGCGCAGTGATCCCGCCAGACGGCAGGGGTCAGGAGGGTGTTGTCAGGCAAACTAACGATCTATCAGATGTCACAAGTCTAGGTTCTCAAGCCGCTTTGACGACGGTGTTCCAGGCGGTGATACCGGATTGTTAAGGCGCAGCGGCGACGGGCTGGTACCGAGAAGCAATTTCGATTGGCAGAGCGGATTGATACAAAACGCTGTCGCTTTATCAATCGGTAAAGCAGTCGTTTTGCCGCTGTCTTGGCGCGCCGACCTTGACGAATTTCGCCGAGCACGATCCCATTCTGATCAACCGCATGCCACAATCAGAGCCTCTGACCTTTGATCTTCACAACGACTTTATCCAAATGCCAAATATCACCGAGTGTAGATTGTCGGCGAGGCAAACCGAATGCGAGTGAAGCGCCAAACGTCACAATCCATCGACGGATGGTTTCGTACCAGACATCACCCCCACGTTCCAGAAACCTCTCTTCAACCTCGCGCAAACTGAGGTTGAAACGACAATACAGTCAAACGGTGTACGTGATGACTGCAGACGGAAAACGGTGGCGCTTGTAGCGGATTGATTGTGTGCTCATCCGAGTGGCCTACGAGCAAATGTTGTGGTCACCAACTCGGGCAAGTTTACGTAACAACACCTCACTTGGGTCCTCACACATGTCGCTGATCACCAGATGAACCGCATCGACGAACTCATGCCATGGAACTGGCATAGAGAATAACCGTCAACTGCAGGTTCACTGGACGCTTACTCTACAATCGCCAGCGCCGTCACTCCAGTATCGGCTGCAAAACGCCCCTGCAGGCATTTGAAGGTACAACTTTGAAAATGGCCGCATAGGGTCAATTGTGAAACAGTCCGGTTTTAGGGACGAGGATCACCTCTACCGGGGTAGTTTTAAGTGACATTCAACAGCCAGCCCTTGCGGGTGCCGCAAGAGGGGTAGAAAGCTGAGATCAAAGCAAAAACGTCGCTTGATCAGATGCTGCATTGATGCTTATTCTAAAAAAACTGCCTCACAAAAGATGAAATTATTGAGAACTGACCGCTCTCGGCTAGTTGTTGGCCACAGCCACGTCAGTTGCATCCGCGCTGCTGTCAATGCGCACCCGGACTTTCAGAATGTGCGCGTGCTCAATCTTGGCCCCATAATCAAAAAGGGCATGAAGGGTCCTGAAATCGCACAGACAATCGTGGCTAGAGTGAACGGATTCAATCCAGATGCACTGTGCCTAACGTTAAGAGGAAACTACCATAACGTCCTAGGTATCACTGAAAATCCAGTGCCGTTTTCCGTGGGTGAAAAATTGAAAGGGGTCGCGCCAAACATTTCGAATGGCCGACATTTTATTCCCTATGCTCTCATGGCCGAAATGTTTGAAAACTATACCAATGGTCACTTGGCCCCGATACTTTATGACGCGTGTCCCAACGCAATACGGATGTATCTTAACCCACCACCACCGATCCCAGACTTTGACCACATCCGGCGGAACCCTGGAATCTTTAGAGAAATGCTGGACCTCGGTCCATCGCCAAACGAACTAAAGATGCACCTCTACCGCATACAGACCAACTCATTCCGAAAGCTAGCGGAAAGTCAAAAAGCGATCTTTATAGAGCCTGATTCCAGCCTGCTGGACGCTGATGGGTTTTTGGCACCAAAGTATTTCGATACTGACCCCACGCACGGTAACACACTGTATGGCAAGGCCATACTAACACAACTTCTTGAATTAGCGGACCAAACACAATGAGACATCCTTATATCGGCCTGCCGGACCAGCAGTTTTGGAAAAAAGAAGCCGGTGTCAAGGATTGGCGCATTCCGGACTTTGGGACACAAAAGCAACGCCTGCCGAGTTTTCGCTCGGCAGGCGTTTGATTTTTAATAATCTTTTCTGTTAGCAGATTGCACATTGCCCGGAAGAAAAGTCCCGGGGGCACACTTTTCAAAAAAATGCGGTGGAGCCTTCGGTTTTGGAAGATTTGGCCAATATCAGCACTGCCTGGCGGAGGGCGACTTGACAAAACGCAACAGAACGAAAGGCTGTGTCGTGGTAAAGTCCGTGCCCAAACTGTCTCTTCCTCAAATCTATCCCGAAATCGGGGGTGCAATCAACCTCAACTGCTGCGGCGATCCCGATTGCGGGAACTACGGCGTTGCACCTGATTTTATCTATCAGTCCTTCGTAGGTAGAAACGCCCAGGTGAAAAAGCAAAATGCGTTTGCAGCAAATCCTGCTTTGGCCAGAGGACGAGGGAAATACACCATCACTGGCGACCAAGATTCTCAGGTCGTATCGACAGCCCTCGAATATTCAAAGACCGCTCATCAGTGGGAAGATGGGAAATCTCTGGTATGCCACCATCAACGAGGAAATCACGATTGCGATGTGTCCTTCAGCGTTCTTTCGAACCAACACTTCGAGGCAGAATTTGACCGGCTGATCACTCAAAATGGAATTCTTGAAGGTCCAGTTTGCGGCCATTGCGGCGCGAGATATCTCGAACGGCCAGACGAGTTTATCTTTAATGGCACTCATGGAAAAATCCCAGCTGGAAAAAACGGACGAAAAGCAAAACCTGCCGCGTTCAGGGTCATTCACAAGCCTTGCAAAGGCAAGGCTGGCGCACGCTTTTCAGTGTCTCTCAATCACCAGCAGCAGGAGAAAACGCATGACAATGTCAGGCTGCTTCGTGCGTTGGTCAATGGCGCCAGTATCACCTCACTGCGGCGTCTGTTGGCTGACCCTGACACAGGCAAGAAATGTGGCGTCGAGCGGGTGTATAAGAGAATTTTCTGGCTCGAAAAAACTCTTCTGGCGTTCGAACGGGCGAAATTGAAGGAGTGGCGGGAGAGGAGTGAAGCGCAGGGTGGCCACCCCCACATGCGCATCGCCCACGATGATGTTGTCATCAGCGTCAATTGGGAAAGCCGTGTAGATCGACGCCTGACGCCGCTGCAATGCTCCGTCAGTGCCGATATCGACACAGGCTATGTCTTTCGAATTGATGCCAACTTCGACACAACCGTCGATCCTGCCCAGGCAGTCCAAGAGAATTATCTGGACGATCAACTGATGCCGATCAATGTCCGGCAATCCTATACACAGAAGTCCGGGCGCGCTTTTACTGTGCCGTCGATGGACTTCCAAAGACCCACCGGCCGCTACGAAGAAGCTGCCCTATTTGCCAGTGCAGAAAGCCATTGGAGGGTATTTAGCCATAGACTCGAAAAGGCATACAAAGCCCAGGGCTTGGCGCAACTTCCACAAGATGCGCTGAGTGAGATCGCCAATGCCAACGAGCATCGGAAGATCATCAATACATTGCGCAATGGATACTTCAGCTTTCAGGAAGCGAACCGCGATTCCCGAGGAAGCTTCAATGGAGTTGTGGTGAAGCCAACATACACAAAGGCTGCCCACCTGGCATGTCTGCGCGATCTATTGCCTGCAAAGCGCCTGACACTTGTCGGCGAGCAAGAGGCATCCATGGTTCGCGTTGTTCCACATGTTTTTCGGGATTGGATTGAAGAAGATCGCTTCGAATGGCATGTCTTGCACTTTGACAAGAAAGCCACTGAACCGGAAAACTCCCGGAGGGCGACAGCCTTCAAGACATCTTTCGACGCATTCAAGGCACGAACACTCGCGTCCGGACAGGCGCAAACATCCAACTATGCGCTCCTGTCTCAGTTTTGCGCTGGCACAATGGCACCTGCCGTAAATCAGGATCCGAATGGGCGTTTGACGCCATTCCCGATCAGCAACTTCCAATCCGTGCAATTCCCACAACTTTGGATCCGGTCTGCAGTGGAAATCCATGGCGAAACTCGCAAAGTCGTCGGCTTTCCTGTCATTCGAAAAGCCTACCGGCAGAAACTAAAAAACAGTGCGTTCCATGTGATGCCCACAGATCCTGATCTTTGTGATGCGCTTGCTCGTCGGTATATCAAAGCGACGATCCATCCGGTTTCTGCTTTCATGAACTCTATCCGCGAACGAGTGAATCCGACCAAAAGGGCTGGCGGCAGATCCGCTCGAAACGGGCCGAGTTACATCAACGGCGCTACCTTCAACCCTGCAGTTTTGGTGGCGTTCCTGACCATTTACCGGATCTATTACAACTGGTTCGAAGAGCGCCCCTATTCGAGTGCCTCTGCGAGCGGTTCTAACCAAGCTGCTGTATCAAGCGGGTTGCAGTCAATCCGCCGTCCAGGTTCCAAGGTGAAAGTCAAAGCACCAAAGCAACGAAAACTGGCGCCGATACAAAGCACACCGGCCTTGAGGTTGGGTGTCGATGCTCGCAAAATAACTTCGACGACCCGCACAACCCCAGATCCACGGCGCATCCTGTATCGCCCATGGTTGTATCATGGGACGCCACTCTGGAAGAGGTTCGAAAACCGCTAATAGCAAGCACCCAGTGGCTGTGCGCCATTCAATTTGACTGATACATGTAGGCATATTGCACAAAGTCATTGGATTAGCGACGATTTTCCTATTTCATTCGATGACGAGTAAGGATTAGAACATGAACCCCACCGAGATTTACGACGCCCTGGATGCCCTTGCAAAAGCACCCTTCGATCCAGAGGAATTCGGATATGCTTTTGCTGAGGCGACCGACAACCCAAAGGCGACGATCTCGAAGCTCCGTAGCGGCACGATTAACAAAGCCGACATCGAGAGCGGTGTTCTGCACAACCGCAAATTCTACTTCGCTCCAGCACCGACAGGACAAACCGAGGAAGTTCTTGACCGGATTTTGGCCTCCAAGCGCGCGGAAAAACACAAACCCGCGATCCTGATGGCCATTGACGGAGAATTTGTCTCAGCTCAGCACCTCAACAGCGGTGACACGCTGCATTGCGCCTTCTCGGAACTCGGGGACAATTTTGGTTTCTTCCTGCCATCCGCCGGCAAGGACCGTTACCGCGCCGTCGAAGAGAACCCGATCGACGTCAAGGCCGCCGGCAAGCTGGCCAAGCTCTACGACGCCCTCGTGCGCAATAATCCCGAATGGGGCACGGACGAGAAACGACACGAGATGAATCAGCTAATGATGCAGCTCATCTTCTGCATGTTTGCCGAAGATGTCGGCATTTTCGCCAATAACCAATTCAGCCAAGCTGTCTTTACACATGCAGGTGACCAAGGCGAGGAAGCCCGCCGTGTCATCACACAAGCTTTCCGGGCGATGAACCTGCCAAAGGACAAGCGCGACGATCTCCCTGTCTGGGCGCAGGAGATGGAATACGTCAACGGCGGTCTATTTGCAGGCCTTATTGATGCGCCAGAATTCAACCGCGTCGCCTTTCGCTACCTTCGCGATGCTTGCGATCTGGACTGGCGTGATATCAACCCCGACATTTTTGGCTCAATGATTCAGTCCGTGGCGGATACGAAGGCGCGGTCGGAACTGGGGATGCACTACACTTCTGTGCCCAACATCATGAAGGTGATCGGGCCGCTGTTCCTCGATGATCTTGATGTCGAAATGGAAAAGGCGTGGGATAAACCCAAGGCGCTGCAGAAAGTTTTGGGCCGGATGAGCCTGATCCGTGTGTTTGACCCGGCTTGTGGCTCGGGAAACTTTCTGGTCGTCTCTTACCGTGAATTACGGGCGCGAGAGACAAAAATTCTGTCACGCATGGCTGAACTGACAGGAACCACTCAGGTTCTTATGTGGTCGAACATCCCGATCAAAAACTTTTACGGGATCGAGATCACCGATTTCGCAGCCGAGACGGCAAAGCTCGCCATGTTCATCTCGGAATATCAGGCAAATGCGAAGTTTGGCGAGGTCTTCGGTCAGATGCCTGCCAGCCTGCCGCTGCGAGACGGCGCAAATATTTGCCACGATAACTCCCTTCGCGTGAACTGGGAGGCGGTTTGCCCGCCGCCAACAGATGGCGGCGAAGTCTTTATCGCCGGTAATCCGCCGTTTTTAGGGTCGACTTATCAAAGCAAGGAGCAAAAGGCAGATCTGGCCCATGTGTTCAATGATCACGTGAAAAGTTATGCTGCTTTTGATTTTGTTGCAGCGTGGTTTTTTAAGGCTTCCCACTATATTTGTGGGAGGAAGGCGCAAGCGGCTTTGGTATCTACAAACTCGATCTGCCAGGGGTATTCTGTGGCTGGTCTATGGCCACATGTGCTGCGCGATGATCTCGAAATCAGTTTTGCCCACAAGGATTTCAAATGGCGGAATAATGCCTCTGCGAATGCGGCTGTCGTCTGTTCCGTTGTTTCAATCCGCAATGTCTCCACGAAATCGAAGCGACTTTTCATAGGTGACACGGAAACAGCCGTCGAAAACATCACGCCTTATCTTGCGGACAGCCCGACCGCTTATGTTGAGAGCACGAGAACAGGAATGTTCGGTCTACCTGTGATGGACTACGGAAACAAACCGGTCGAAGGCGGGAATCTGATCCTGACTGAGGATGAACGTCGAGCGTTTGTTGAGAATGATCCCAGGACAGAGAAATTTCTGCGCCCGTTCATGGGGTCGCAGGAAGTGGTCAATGGATACCGGCGCCATTGCCTATGGATCGAGCCAGACACCCTGAAGGAAGCAAAAAACATACCTTCGATTGCGGACAGGATTGCGAAAGTCGAGGAAATGCGGGAGTATCCGAAACTCTGTGTATGGGGTTTAGCCCATGCGGGTTTCACGGGTCATCTGTTGAACCGTTCGGGGTATAGAATAGAGAATTGGTTGCGGGCAGCAACCCACTCTCTGACGCA
>Ga0105357_10001034_pt1 | contig 15029 bp, 13 predicted proteins | sample GOMGulsemesocosm_4_FD_83660 | JGI IMG/M metagenome (GOLD analysis project Ga0105357, IMG submission 83660) | Methane-oxidizing microbial communities from mesocosms in the Gulf of Mexico - GOM15B Gulf of Mexico | ecosystem: Environmental > Aquatic > Marine > Cold seeps | place: USA: Gulf of...
GAATATGCAGGGGACGCCGTGCTATTGATTAAAAATGGCTGTTTTTATGATGGCAATATTTCCGCGTTAAGTGAGTTGGGTTTTCATTCAAAAAAACAGCTATGTAATATTGCTTCTGCAGCTATTTCTCCAGAATTTCAGTCTGATGGCTGTAATTCTGTTGAAAAATCAATGCAAATGATTGCTATTGCGCAAGAACAAGGTTTTCATCGTTTTGAATGGGAACATGTTAAAGCGGATGGAACTGTCTTTCCTGTGGAAGTCAGTTTAACGCCTATGCTAGTGGGAGGTGAGGATATTGTTTATGCGGCTTGGCGCAATATCAGTGTGCGTAAAGAAAATGAAGAGGCGCTACGCCAGCGTACCAATGAAATGCGCTTGCACAATGATGTGTTGCAATTAATTAATGCTGGGGTTGCTCTTAATAGTTTATTAATTCAATTTCTTAATAAAATTGAAAGTTTACATCCGCATATGTTGTGTTCGATATTATTATTGGATGCCACGGGTAAGTATTTAAAATTAGGTGCAGCTCCTAGTTTACCTAGTTCTTATAATCAGGCTATCGATGGTGTCGAAATTGGTAATGGCGTCGGTTCTTGTGGGACAGCAGCCTATTTAAAACAGCTTGTTATAGTGGATGATATTCAGCAGCATCCTTATTGGCAGCCCTATCGAATGCTTGCGCAGCAGTCAGGGTTAGCGGCTTGCTGGTCGCAACCGATTTTTAGTAGTCAAGATCGAAAGGTGCTCGGTACTTTTGCTATTTATCATCGTACACCTGCTCAGCCAACCGCTAAAGAACAGGAGCTATTTAATAGTTATGCCAATTTAGCAGCTCTGGCTATTGAGCATTGTTATGCGGAATCTGAATTACGTATTGCGGCAACTGCCTTTGATGTACACGAAGGTATTATAGTAACTGATGAAAATACAGTGCTTTTGAAAGTCAACAGAGCTTTTTGTGAGATTACAGGTTATTCAGCAGAAGAGGCTATTGGTCAAAAGCCATCAATATTAAAGTCTAGCGAGCATACAGATGAGTTTTATGTGGGGATGTGGAAAAGATTAAAAGAATCTGGCGCTTGGCAAGGTGAAATTTGGAATCGACGTAAAAATGGAGAAGTGTATCCTGAATGGCTAAAAATTACGGCGGTAATAGATAGTAAGCAGAAGGTAACACACTATGTTGCCTCTTTTAATGACATTACTTTGCGTAAACAAGCAGAAGAAAAAATTAATCAGCTAGCTTATTATGATCCGTTAACTCAGTTACCTAATCGACGTTATTTACAAGATCGTATCGAGCAAGGCATTGCTAGAGCCAATAGAGAGTTAACGGAATTTGCATTGTTAATGTTAGATTTGGATCGCTTTAAAGCGGTTAATGATACTTTGGGGCATTTAGCCGGTGATGAATTACTTATACAGGTTGCAGAGCGAATTTCTGCGCAATTGAGAGGGATTGATGTGGTCGCTCGTTTAGGTGGCGATGAATTTATGGTTTTGTTAGAAAAAATTGAACATATAGAAGACGTAGGGCGTATAGCTGAGAAAATTGTTAGTTCTTTATCTATCCCGTTTGTACTAGCACAAAGTGATGATGTGCGTATTGGCGCGAGTATCGGAATTTGTTTGTATCCTGAGCATGGAACTAGCTACGAAAAATTAATGGATCATGCGGATATGGCGTTATATCAAGCGAAAGATAATGGGCGGGGTTGTTTCGCTTTTTTCTCAGATAGCTTAACCCAGTTAGCACGTGAAAAGCTTAAGCTTGAAGCTCGATTGTGTTATGCCATTAAGCATCAAGAATTACGCGTTTTTTATCAGCCTCAAGTAGATATTAATAGCGGGAAAATCGTCGGTGCAGAGGCATTAGTGCGCTGGCAAGACCCTGAATATGGGCTATTGTCACCCGATAAATTTATTCCCATTGCTGAGGAGTCTGGATTGATTCTTCCTTTAGGTGAGTGGGTTTTACGTGAAACGTGTCGCCAAGGTAAGCAATGGTTAGATCAGGGCTTAGCTAAAATAACTTTAGCTGTTAATGTCTCACCAAAACAATTTCAGGACTCAGATTTGATTTCTTTGGTAGAGGAAGTGCTGGCATACACGAAATTTCCGGCTGAATTATTGGAGTTAGAGTTAACCGAAGGAAGTCTTATGGACAATCAGGAGGAGAGCATTCACATGTTGAATAAGTTACGTGCCCTCGGCGTGCGCCTCGCGATCGATGATTTTGGTACAGGCTATTCTTCTTTAGCTTACTTAAAACGCTTCCCTTTGGATGTACTTAAAATTGATAAGAGTTTTATTGATGATATTCCATTCGATATAAGTGACATGGAAATAGCCTCAACCATTATTGCCATAGGGAAAACTTTGAATTTTAAAGTACTGGCTGAAGGTGTAGAAACGGCTGAACAATTAGACTTTTTGCAACAGAAAGGCTGTGATAGCTATCAAGGTTATTATAAAAGCAGGCCTTTAGATAGTGAGGCTTTTGCTGATTTTTTGGAATTAGATGATTAGACGAGGGAGATTAATCTGTATTCCCAAGTTACTTTAACTGGATAGGTTTATTTCTCAATCATTTTCCACTGATGATCAATTAAACCTTGTAGCGGTTGATAATTGATTTTATAGGACATTTTCTGACAGTCCGCTATCCAATAACCTAAATAAAGCCATTCTAAACCTAGAGATTTAGCGTGTTCAATTTGCCATAGTACGGCATAAACACCAAGGCTACGTTGAGAAAATTTAGGATCAAAAAAAGTATATACGGCAGATAAAGCATTATCCAAGAGATCAACAATCGCGACACCAGCTAATTCACCGGCACAAGAAAATTCGACAAATAAGGTATTGCACCAATCGCTAGATAAGAAGCTGATATAGTCTTCGGCGCTGGCATCGGCCATATTGCCTTCGGTATGACGGCTACGTTGATATTGTTGGTAGAGCTCAAAGTGAGCTGGTTCAAATTGCGCAGGTTTAATAATAACTTGTAGGTCGGCATTCTTTTTGAAAGTTCTGCGCTGCTGCCTTGATGCCTGAAAGTCATTTACGGCCAATCTAGCGGGAACGCATTTTTGACAATTTGTACAATAAGGCTGATAGGCGTGACTACCGCTGCGCCTGAATCCCTGTTCAATGAGTTGCGCGTAAATTTCTGTGCTCAGCTGAAACTCGGGGTGTATATAAGCAAACTGCGACTTATGTTCTGCCAAGTAACTGCAGTTGTGTTCGGTATCAATATATAAGGGAATAGAAATCATTTTTGCCAAGCACTAGAGTGGGGTTTGCTGTGATGGTAGCGATGTAATAGTGCAGCAAAGTCTGAGCGCGGTATTTCTTCTGCACCAAGACTAGCTAAGTGGTCGGTATGCACTTGACAGTCTATCAGTTGGTAGCCCCATTCAATTAACAGTTGTGCCAGTGCAACAAAGGCAATTTTTGAGGCGTCAGTTTTGGTGTGGAACATCGATTCACCAAAAAAAACTTGGCCGATAGCGATGCCATATAAACCGCCCACTAGCTCACCTTGAAACCAAGCTTCCATAGAATGCGCATGACCTTCCTCATGTAAACGGATATAAGCGGCTTGCATTTCTGGGAGTAGCCAAGTACCTGAGTCTTGAACTCTAGGCATGGAACAAGCTTGTATTACATCTGCAAAGGCGGTGTCAAAGCTGAGTTGGAATGTTTGTTTGCGTTGTGTCTTTTGCAGACTTTTTGAAACATGTAATTGATCTGGAAAGACGACTAAACGCGGATTGGGCGACCACCACAATATCGGATCTTCATCACTGTACCAAGGAAAAATACCTTGTCGATATGCGTTAATAATACGCTGTGTTGACAAGCAACCACCTACAGCAAGCAATCCATTGGGTTCTACCAAGGCTTTTGATATAGGTGGGAAGCTTTGGGTGGCTTGATAGGGATCAAGAAGTGTTAGCATAAGTTAAAGGTATGGTTTTTAGTGTCGCTGCTATTGTAATGGAATATGTAAAAGTTCGGCAGAAAAAGGCGAAAGGGGTAGGGCGGACTTTAGTCCGCTAGGGAGAATGTTTTAGGGCTGGCGGACTAAAGTCCGCCCTACGAACCTTTTATGTTGGTCGTGATTGCTTATTTAATATTGATGAAAAAGAAAAGTGTTTTTTCTTGTAATATGCTATATTCTCATTCATTAATGAGAATGATTGTTAATTAGATGGATGTTGATCCTTAGGGAGTAGAAAAATGGATATGAGAATACAAGGTTTAAAAGACTTAGCTATTGGTGATAAAGGTCGTATTACGGGCTTTAATAAGCAAGGCCGGTCATACCGAAAGCGTCTTTTAGCGATGGGCTTAACGCCAGGCACGGAGTTTTCTATTGTGCGTTTTGCGCCCTTAGGCGATCCGGTAGAGATTACTTTAAGAGGTTTTTCTTTGACCTTGCGCAAAGATGAAGCTGATATATTAAGTATAGAGAAGATTTGATGCAGACTGATTTTACTATTGCCGTTGTCGGTAATCCCAATTGTGGAAAAACCACTTTATTTAATGCTTTAACTGGTGCGCGGCAGCATGTGGGTAATTGGCCGGGTGTTACGGTCGAAAAGAAAACGGGCGAATATGCACACGCAGGTAAGCAAGTTGAAGTAGTTGATTTGCCCGGCACTTATTCTTTAGAAGCGGATAATGAGATTTCTTTAGATGAGCAGGTGGCTCGGGATTATGTTGCAGCAAAAGAAGCCGGTCTCATTATTAATATTCTGGATGCGTCTAATATTGAGCGCAATTTATATCTAACCTCGCAGTTAATTGAAATGCGAGTGCCGATGATTATTGTGCTGAATATGATGGATGTTGTCGCACAGCGTGGCTTAGTTATTGATCAAGCGCAATTATCGCGTTTATTAGCCTGCCCCGTTGTCGCTATTTCAGCTTCTACACGGCAAGGCGTTAGTGAATTAAAAACACAAATCAATCAAGCTGTACTAGAGAGTCCTATTCCGCAATTAGATATTGAATATCATCCCGCTATTGAGCAAGCTATTACTGTTTTATCGGTTGCTTTGCAATCTAAAGCAGCCGAACAGCAGTGTGCTTTACGTTGGTTAGCCATTCGTTTATTAGAAAGAGATACTTTGGCGCGTAAAATTGCGGGACCTGAGTTAGTGCAACAAGCCGAAGCATTAGAACGAGATATTGAACAAGCCACCGATGATGAAGTAGATATTTTAGCGGCCGATGCGCGCTATGGATTGGTTAATAAAATCAGTCATCTTTGTGTCAATAAAAAGAACGAAGTTAGCCGAGGCATGACCCATAAAATTGATAATTGGGTGTTAAACCGCTATTTAGGCATACCAATTTTTCTATTGGTTATGTATTTAATGTTTATGATCACGATTAATATCGGTAGTGCCTTTATTGATTTTTTTGATCAAGTGGCGGGTGCTATTTTTGTTGACGGTTTAGCGGTTGTTTTAGCTGCCATGTCATTACCGGAGTGGTTAGTGGTGTTATTGGCTAATGGCGCGGGTGGCGGTGTGCAAGTCGTGGCTACCTTTATTCCTATTATTGGCTTCTTATTTTTGGTTTTATCTTTGTTAGAAGATTCCGGCTATATGGCGCGAGCGGCATTTGTTGTTGATCGCTTTATGCGCATGATTGGCTTGCCGGGTAAATCTTTTGTGCCGATGATTGTTGGTTTTGGCTGTAATGTGCCAGCGATTATGGCAACGCGGACGTTGGAAAGCCAGCGTGATCGGATTTTAACTAATATTATGAATCCGTTTATGTCCTGCGGTGCGCGTCTGCCGGTGTATGCTTTATTTGCCGCAGCATTTTTCCCTGTCGGTGGGCAGAATCTGGTGTTTTTCCTGTATGTGTTCGGTATTGCTGTGGCGGTATTGACTGGCCTGATTATGCGTCATACTTTGTTTAAAGGAGATTCCATGCCGTTTATTATGGAGTTGCCGAATTATCATTTGCCGACGTTGCAAAGTATTGCCATTCGTACTTGGGATCGATTACAAACCTTTTTGGTTAATGCCGGTAAAGTGATTGTACCGATGGTGTTAGTGCTTAACTTTTTAAATTCTCTAGGCATTGATGGGAGTTTCGGTAAGGAAAACACGCAAAAGTCAGTATTAAGTGAAATCGGTCGTACTTTAGTGCCCGTGTTCAAACCTATGGGCATACGCGAAGAAAACTGGCCGGCTACGGTAGGTATTTTTACCGGCATCCTAGCAAAAGAAGCAGTAGTAGGGACTTTAGATGCTTTGTATACACAGCTGGCACTAGAAGGCGTAGAGCAAGAGCCTGAAGAATTTGATTTGCAACAAAGCTTAATCGATGCGGTATTGACTGTCCCGGAAAATTTATTAGCAGTAGCGGATAATTTATTAGACCCTTTAGGGCTTAATATTGGTGATGTCAGCGATAGTCAGTCGGCGGCTGATGCGCAAGAAGTCAGTCAAGGAACCTTTGGTGAAATGCAGGCGCGATTTGATGGTCAAGCGGGGGCTTTTGCCTATTTATTATTTATTTTATTATATGCGCCTTGTGTTGCTGCAACTGCGGCAATTCAGCGGGAAACAGGCACTAAGTGGACGGTTTTTGTCGTGGCTTGGACGACGGGAATTGCCTATATGACAGCAACAATTTTTTATCAATTAGCGACATTTAACCAGCACAGTGAGTCATCGCTTTTTTGGGTGATTGGTTTATTAAGTGCTTTTTTTGCCGTGATATTTTCTTTCTGGTTAACAGGCAGAAATGAAGAAATACGGGAAATCGCATGATTTTATCGGAATTACGCGATTACCTAAAACAGCAACATCGCTTGTCATTATTGGAAATGGCTAATCACTTCGATACCGATGCCGACGCTTTACGTGGCATGTTAAGTAAATGGGTTAGTAAAGGAAAAGTGAAGCACATTGATATGGGTGCGAGCTGCGGCACGAGTTGTTGCAAATGTGACTCAGCCATGACTGAGATTTATGAGTGGGTGGATTAAGATTTTACCGTATCAGTAAAAGTATCTGTGAGTTTGAATGGCAAGCCGTTTAGCGCTTAAAAAGCTTAACGAATCTTGCAAACTGAGCTAAGCTAACTCTATATATTAAATATACGGAATTAGGCATGGCTGAACAGCAAATGAGTATTTTAATTGCTACGCTTACGGAAGTAAGAGGCGATGGTATACTGGCGCGTGTTATTGAGGAGGATGCAACTGATACGCCTTTGCTGACTATTGGTAATGAACAAATGTTAGCAGGTAGTATTGGCTCTTATGTTGTTGTGCGTCAGGCGGATGTTGCTGTTCTCGCTTTAGTGTTCAAAATGTGGCAAGAGGATCGGTTTGAGCAGGGAGAGCGTTTATCGGATAGATTTTTTCTTTAATTCCAGTGGGTGAATTAAAAGAAGATGGAACTTTCATTCGTGGCGTGTGTCGCTATCCAACGCTGGGCGCTAAATTTTATGCTGTCGGGCTCGCTGAAATTAACGCGATTTTTCTCAGTTTTGAGAGTATGAATTCTTTATTGGTCAATTATCGGTGCATAAAGATTATCATTTAAGTCTTGATCCGCGTGCCTTGTTTGGTCGCCATTTTGCCATTGTCGGGCAGTCTGGTTCGAGTAAATCATGGGCTGTTACCAGTTTAATCCAACATACAATTAAAGCCATGCCGAAAAGCAAGATGATTTTGCTGGATCTGCATGGCGAATATTGCTGGAAAGATGATGCGGGTAATATTCAATCTGCGTTCCCCCCTGGAGCCGTTAATTATGTCGAAGCAACTGAGTTAGAAATGCCTTATTGGATGATGACTTATGCTGTTGGTTGATTTGTTTATTGATCGATCAGAAGAGGGATCTTCGATTCAGATGGATTTTATGCGTGAAGTGCTGCAACAATTAAAACGCGAATCAGCCAAACAGTTGGGATTAGGGGGGGCTGTGGATACACCGATTAATTTTTCATTAGTGGATTTGACGGATATATTGGCATCTTTAAGTCGAGGTGAAGTGTTAATTTTAGGGGAGGCTGCACCTATGCCGACGCAGGTGCAAATTTATAATCCCAATCCTGAGCCTAAAAGTAACAATGTGGATTATTTTACTAGCTGGCGTGAGGGGGCGGATAATCTTGATGTCGATGAAATTGTTAAACTATGGCGTACACAAACGCGTATATAAGGAATGAGAAGTAAATAATATGCGAACCTTAATTTTTGAAAGCATGTCTAGCTGAGGTAAATTAACGAGTATGGATTTTACTCAATTTAAAAAAATATTAAGTCTTGTTGCTGGTGCTAGGCTAGGTGCGCCTGCGGTTATTATTATGATGCTCGCATTGATTATTATTCCTTTGCCTGCTTTTGCGCTCGATTTATTCTTCACTTTTAATATCGCGTTTTCTCTTATTATCTTGCTGGTCGTGGTTTATACCACTAAGCCTTTGGAATTCGCTGCCTTTCCTAGTGTTATCTTGATTGCGACCTTGTTTCGTTTGGCTCTGAATGTCGCTTCGACACGAATTGTATTGCTTGAAGGTCATAATGGCGGAGACGCTGCGGGTAAGGTGATTGAGGCGTTTGGTGCCTTTGTTATTGGTGGTAATTTCGCTGTTGGGTTGGTGGTTTTTGGGATTTTAATGGTGATTAATTTTGCCGTTGTTACTAAAGGTGCGGGGCGTATTGCTGAAGTTGGCGCAAGGTTTACATTGGATGCTATGCCAGGTAAGCAAATGGCGATTGATGCTGATTTGAATGCGGGAATTATTACTCAAGATGAGGCGCGTGTTAGACGTGCTGAAGTGGCGGCAGAATCAGATTTTTATGGTTCGATGGATGGTGCTAGTAAGTTTGTTCGGGGTGATGCCATTGCTGGGATTATCATTTTAGCGGTTAATATTATTGGTGGCTTGGTGATTGGCGTAGGTCAGCATGGAATGACGTTTGCTGACGCGGGTGAGGTTTATGTTTTACTGACGATTGGTGATGGTTTAGTCGCGCAAATTCCTTCTTTGCTTTTGTCTACAGCGGCAGCCATGGTGGTCAGTCGTGTGCGTGGTAGTGATCAGACGGTTGGTGCGCAGATTACGACGCAGTTATTTGCTAACCCTAAAGCTTTAAATATTACCGCAGGGGTGATGTTGATTTTGGGTATTATTCCGGGTATGCCTAATTTGGTATTCCTGATTATTGCTTCGTCTTTAGCGGGTATTGCTTATTGGATTACTCAGCAAGCTAAGCAAGTGGAAGTGGCGCGTGAACAACGAGAGCTATTACCGCCGACTCCGCATGCAGCACCTGAAATGAAAGAGTTAGGTTGGGATGATGTGATGCCGGTTGATATGATCGGGCTGGAAGTTGGTTATCGATTAATTCCGTTGGTGGATAAAAATCAGGGCGGGCAATTAATGGCGCGAATTAAAGGTGTGCGCAAGAAATTATCTCAAGAATTAGGCTTTTTGATTCCTTCCGTACATATTCGCGATAATCTTGACTTAAATCCGACTACCTACCGTATTTCCTTAATGGGCGTGGCGGTAGGTGAAGCTGATATAATGCCGGATAGGGAGATGGCGATTAATCCGGGGCAAGTTTTTGGCACTTTGGATGGTGTTAGTTGTCAAGATCCTGCGTTTGGCTTGGAGGCGGTTTGGATTGATATTAATCAAAAAGATTATGCGCAAACTTTAGGTTATACCGTGGTCGATCCTGGAACCGTTGTTGCGACGCATTTAAGCCATATTTTGCAATCTCATGCGCATGAAATGTTGGGTTATGAAGAGGCGCAGCAGTTATTGGATAACTTAAGTAAATCAGCACCGAAATTAGTTGAAGATTTAGTGCCGAAAATCTTGCCTTTAGGTGTGTTTGTTAAAGTGCTGCAAAATCTTTTACAAGAGAGTGTTGCTATCAGGGATATGCGCGGTATTGCCGAAACTTTGGCTGAGTATGGAACGAAGAGTCAAGATCCTGACATTTTAACTTCGGCAGTTAGAGTGAGTATTGGTCGTTCAATAGTCCAAGAAATCAGCGGTATAGAGCAAGAAATTCCGGTTATTACCTTAGAGCAAGAGTTGGAACAGTTATTGCATAAAACATTACAAACGGCAGGAGAATCGGGAGCGGGCCTTGAACCTGGATTGGCAGAGCAAATGCATCAATCATTAGAGGAAAGTACTCAAAAGATGGAAATGGAAGGTCAGGCAGCAGTGTTATTGGTGTCGTCTTACATTAGACCTTGGTTATCTCGATTTGTCCGGCATTCAATTTCTGGGTTACATGTTTTGGCATACAATGAAATACCTGCTGATCGTAAGATTAAGGTGGTTTCTACTGTAGGGCAACGTGCATAATGTTTTAAAAGAGGGAAGCGCGATGAAAATAAAACGATTTTTTGCAGCTGATATTCGTCAAGTAATGCGTATGGTTAAAGATGAATTAGGCGCCGATGCTGTTATTATGTCCAATCGTTCGGTTGATGGTGGCGTGGAGATTGTTGCTGCCCAAGATTTTGATGAGCAATTAGTTCATGATAATTTACAAAAACAGCAGCAAGAAAGACAGTCTGAAGCTTCTAGAAAAAACACTAAGCTACCTGATTTTGAAGCAGAGAAAAATAAATTACACATTGTCAGCAGTGCCAGAAAAGATGATTCAACACCTCAATCGGCTGTTCGTCCTGCAGTACGTCGTAAATTAAATGAGTATGTGGGTTATGCAGAAAAAATAGCACTGAATAAACAAAGACACACTGAGACGCCTGCTCGCGTTGCTAAACCGAAAGTCCCTGAAAAAGCTAAAGTAGTTAATAAGCCTGAGCCAACAACGCAAGCGAGCGGCTTACAACGGACTTTTCAACAAACCAAAGAAAGCGCAACTAATGCATCCAATGATATGTTATTGGAAATGCGTAAAGAATTACGTTACTTAAGAACTGCGATGGATACTAGGCTATCGGAAGCGAGCTGGAGCGGGCAATCTGAAAGTAATCCTATACGCTTAGATTTGTTACGTCGTTTAGCAGGGATAGGTATTTCGAAAAAGTTAAGCATTAAAATTGCTAATCGGTTGGACAATCAGTTTGATCCTGATGCCGGCTGGGATAAAGCGCTGGATATGATGCAGCGGGTATTGCCAGTAACGAGCGATGATATAATACAAAATGGTGGTGTGGTCGCTTTAGTTGGACCAACAGGTGTTGGTAAAACCACGACAATTGCCAAATTAGCCGCACAATATATTTTACAGCACGGTTCTGGGCGTCAAGTCGCTTTGATTACGATGGACAACTACCGTATAGGCGCGCATGAGCAATTAAGTACTTATGCGCGTATTTTGGATGTGCCTGTTCGTGTTGCTGCTGATGGTGAGGAGTTGCGTAGCTTGATTAATAGTTTTAGTGATAAACGCTTAATTTTAATTGATACTGCGGGTGTTAGTCAGAAAGATACACGTATGCTGGAACAAATAGAAGGCTTGCAGGAATCAGATATTCGAGTAACACCTTATTTAGTGATGTCGGCAACGACGCAATTAAAAGCGATGAATGAAATTATTAGCGCTTTTTCTGAATTTCAATTGGGTGCCTGTATTTTAACTAAAATGGATGAAACAGCAGAAACTGGGAATGCAGTCTCTGCTCTAATTGAGCATCAATTGCCGTTAGCTTTTATTACGGATGGGCAGCAAGTGCCTGAAGATATTCATAAAGCCAATTCTCGTGCACTTATTCAGCAGTGCATCGCAGAGTCGGAGAGCGAAGCAGATTATAATGATGAGCTTGGCTTTGAAGGATGGGTGGCAGCGGGTTATGCATAAGCAATTAGATCAAGCAGCGGGAATAAGAAAAATGAAACAAGTTAAGCCTGTGAGAGTTATTGCCGTAACTAGCGGCAAAGGTGGAGTGGGTAAAACAAATTTATCGGTTAATTTGGGCGTCTCTCTCGCTAAAATGGGGCGTAAAGTTGCCTTATTGGATGCGGATATGAGTTTGGCTAATGTCGATATTTTGTTGGGTATGCACCCTAAATTTAATTTATCTCATGTTTTAAGTGGTCAGAAAACTTTGGCAGAAATTACTGAGATTGGTCCGGGAGGGCTGCGAGTTATTCCCGGTTCTTCAGGCATTCAGCATATGTCGGAACTAAGTAATATTGAGCAGGCGGCAATTGTTCATGCCTTCAGTGAGCTAGATAAAGACCTAGATGTGTTGATTGTCGATACTGCTGCGGGTATTTCTGGCAGTGTAGTTAATTTTGCCCGTGCCTGCCAAGAAGTTGTTGTTGTGGTTTGTGATGAGCCGACGTCATTAACGGATGCCTACGCTTTTATGAAGTTGTTAAACCGTGATTATGGTTTGTTTCAATTTCATATTTTGGCCAATATGGTGCAATCTCCACAACAAGGGCAGAACCTATTTAATAAGTTGAGTAAAGTAACAGATCGTTATTTAGATGTTGCTTTAACTTATGCCGGCGCAATTCCTTTTGATGAGTATTTGCGTAAATCAGTGCAAAAACAAACGGCTGTGGTTGAGGCTTTTCCGCATAGTAAATCTTCGCAAGCTTTTAAAAGTGTTGCGCAGCGCATCAATAGTTGGCCTGTACGTTCACAAACGGGTGGTCATTTAGAATTTTTTGTCGAGCGTATGATTAAATTCGACACTCAGGAGAGTGCAGCGTGAATGGTGCAGCAATGTATAGCTCGGTGCAGGCTGTTGGGGCGGTAGATGCCCAGATTATGCAGCATGCACCGTTAGTAAAACGCATTGCCTATCATTTGCTGAGTAAATTGCCTGATTCTGTTTTGGTGGATGATTTAATTCAAGCCGGCATGTTGGGCTTATTAGATGCCCTGAAAAATTATGATTATAGTCAAGGCGCAAGTTTTGAGACTTATGCTGGCATTCGTATTCGTGGTTCTATGCTGGATGAGGTTCGACGGTCTGATTGGACGCCGCGCTCAGTGCATAAAAAATCGCGACAAGTGACTGTAGCAATCAAAGAAATTGAGAGTAAAACCACACAGAGCGCTACCGCCAGTGAAATAGCAGAGCACTTGGGTATTTCACTGGGCGAATATAATAAAATTTTACAAGACTCAAACAGTAGCCGATTTTTTAGCGTCGAAGAATTGGCGCAAACGGGCGACCATTTTATAGAAGAACAGGCTCAAGCTAGTGCTGGGCCTGAAGGTATTTTTGGTCAAGATAAATTTAAAGAGGCTTTAGTAACAGCTATTGGTCAATTGCCAGAGCGGGAAAAGCTAGTTATTTCTTTATATTATGATGAAGAATTAAATTTAAGGGAAATTGGTGAAGTATTGAATGTTAGCGAATCCAGAGTAAGCCAGATAAGTAGTCAAGCGATGCTTAGGTTAAGGGGTAAACTTGCGGATTGGCTGGAAGGGAATGATAATAATGCGTTTACTTGAGTGAGTTATTATTTTAGTTTTAGTTAATTGAGCCGATAGAGTTGCAATGAAGAGTATGTTGGAGAAAGACCTTGGATAAGAATATGAAGATTTTGGTTGTCGATGATTTCTCAACCATGAGGCGTATAGTCAAAAATTTATTAAGAGATCTTGGGTTTACGAATACGTTTGAAGCGGATGATGGTAAGACTGCGCTGCCGATGTTAAAAGATGGTAGTTATGATTTTTTAGTCACCGACTGGAATATGCCAGGTATGACGGGGATTGATTTGTTAAAGGCTGTTCGTGCCGACCCTAAACTGGTTAACTTGCCAGTTTTAATGGTGACGGCCGAAGCAAAGCGCGAACAAATTATTTTAGCCGCTCAAATGGGGGTAAATGGCTATGTGATCAAGCCTTTTACTGCGGCAACATTAAGAGAGAAGATTGAAAAAATCTTTGAACGCATCGATAAGGCTGGAGCATAAAGGATGATGGTTAAATGATGGAGTCAATGGAAAATACGCGATTATTGCTTGCTAAAGATTTAGTTATAGCTTTAGAAAATAATGATGAAACGAAAGCGGATGAAATTTTAGATCAGATTTCTGGTATGCGTGAGAGTATGCTGTTTCAAGAAGTAGGACGATTAACGCGTCAATTACATGACACGATGAATAGTTTTGCGCTTGATTCTAAAATGGTTGAATTAACTTCAAAGGACATTCCTGATGCTAAAGAGCGATTGCATTATGTTATCGCAATGACTGAGCAAGCGGCCAATCAAACTATGCAAGTTATTGAGGATTTATCACCTATTTCTCAAGCGTTAAATGATCAAGCCAATGAATTATCTAATAAATGGGATCGTTTTTTAGCTAAAGATATGCCCTTTGAAGAATTTAAAAATATGAGTCAAGAAATTACAGCGCATTTTGCTCAAACTAAAGAGCGAGTGGCAAATGTGCAAGCTGGATTGACTGATATTTTAATGGCACAAGGCTTTCAAGATATTACTGGGCAAATTATTCGTCGAGTGATTGATTTGGTACAGGAAATGGAGCACAGCATGGTTGAGTTAGTGCGCTTGTCAGGCGGAAAAATGAAAGCTGGAGTTGTTGCGAAAGAGCTAGAGTTACCTGGCCCTGTTGTGCCAGGTGTCGATGATAGAGAGAATGATGTAGCAACAAACCAAGATGATGTTGATGATCTTTTATCAAGTTTAGGTTTTTGAGGACAAAATGATGTCAGTTGATCTTGACGATGAAATTTTACAAGACTTTTTAGTTGAAGCGGGCGAGATTCTGGAATTGCTCGGTGAGCAGTTGGTTGAGTTGGAGAATTCTCCTGAAGATTATGAACTATTGAATGCTATTTTTCGTGGCTTCCATACTATTAAAGGCGGTGCTGGATTTTTAGCCTTAGATGCTATGGTGGGAGTATGCCATAAATCTGAAGATGTCTTTAATGTTTTACGTCAAGGTGATAGGAAAGTTGATACGGAGTTGATGGATGTTATTCTTCAGGTTGTAGATCACCTGAATGATATGTTTGCAATAGTACGTACAGGTAATTTTCCTGAGCCCGTTGAGCA
>Ga0105357_10001035_pt1 | contig 15028 bp, 16 predicted proteins | sample GOMGulsemesocosm_4_FD_83660 | JGI IMG/M metagenome (GOLD analysis project Ga0105357, IMG submission 83660) | Methane-oxidizing microbial communities from mesocosms in the Gulf of Mexico - GOM15B Gulf of Mexico | ecosystem: Environmental > Aquatic > Marine > Cold seeps | place: USA: Gulf of...
ACCAAAACAATTAAACATTTATAAATGGTGACCCGTGATGGATTCGAACCATCGGCCACCTCCTTAAAAGGGAGATGCTCTACCAGCTGAGCTAACGGGTCACATATAAAATTATAAGAAAAATTTTCTTAAAATGGAGTGGAATTATAATAGATTTCTTTTTATTTGTCAATAGTTTTTTTGATAAATTTAAGAATTTTCTGAAGGCCCATTTTTGCTGCTTGAATTTGTACTTCTTCTCTTATTCCATCAAAGTGATAAATATCTATTTCTTTTTGGCCATAAAGCCCTATACAACCAATTACCACAGTACCTATTGGTTTACTTTTAGAACCACCTCCAGGTCCTGCAATCCCTGATATTGCGATTGCATAGTTTGCATCAAATTTTTGAATGATTCCATCAAGCATTTGGCTAACAACTTCTTTACTAACTGCTCCATAATTATCAAGCGTATTAATTTGAACATTTAACTCTTTATTTTTTATATTATTTGAGTAACTTACAAGTGCTCCGTTAAATATATCTGATGAATTTGGGACTTTTGTAATCATGTGAGCAATTAGTCCTCCTGTACATGATTCTGCTGTTGTAATTGATTTCTTTTCTTCTCTTAGTATATTTTGAAGTTCAATCATACTTGTTTCATTAAATATTTCATCATACATTATGATAGTCACCTTATGAATGTGTTTTATTATATTTTATATAAAATTAGTTTAAAAAGTATTTAGAAGTAGTTATTTGTTTATGTAGTATAAAAATATAAAGTAAGATATTAATATCTTACTTTATATAAAGTGGATTATGCGTTTTCAGTTTCTGTTAAGTCAGCTAAGAATTGCTCTTCATTAAATTCAAGATTTAAGTAGTCACAAACAACTTTAATATCTCTTTCTGCATTTCCTAAACAAGAAGTTGCACCAGGAGATGGAGTCATATTAAAGATAATACCATTACCTTCACTTAATGATGCTTCTCCAAGCATTAATTTTTGTTCATCTTTATTAAGAACTTGAGGTCTAACGCCACCAAATCCTTTTGCATATTCAATATCTTCTTTATCTAATGAAGGTACAATTTTTCGTGCATCTTTAATAAATAAACCTTTATTAATACCTGGAACTTCAAATAAGAAGTTTTTAAATACATAGTTTCTAATTTCTGAATCTTTTAATAAATCCCAGAAAATTTTTAAAATGTTTCCATCAATGTTCATAGTTTTAATACATTGACCAACAGATTTCAATCCTTTATATCTTTCAAGTACTCCAAGAGCTAAAGCTGTAGGACCAAATCTAGTTCTACCGTCTTCTAAGATATCTGGATCGCCATGAAGTGCTGCAAATGGTAATTTGTCATTTTGTACCATATAAACTTTTCCATTTAAGAATTGACCACTAGTAATATAGAATGATCCTGCCATTGATAAAGAACCCATATGTTTACCGTAACCCATTTTATGAGCTAAGTATAATGAGTGAGCTCCTGCATTTACTACAACAAAATCAGCAGTATAAACAGTACCATTAACAGTTGTTAATTTATATTTATCACCAATTTTTTCAATTTCTTCAACTTCAGAGTTATAGAAAATATCAGTAGTTTTTGATTCATCCGCAACTTGACCAGCTTTTGCTAATTCTTCTGTCATTGCACCAAAATCTACAGTAGTATATTCACCACTAGCACCCATAGCAATAATAGGTTCTGGTCTTTCAACTGTTTGTTCTTTATTAGCCCAAACTAATTTTGGTTCTAATTCTTTTAAGTCTTCTTTAGAATATAATTCTAAATAAGGAAAAAGTTCTTTAAATGATTCATATCTATCTTTAATAAATTGAACTTCTTCTTCACCAACACCTAAAGCCATTTTTTGGTGTTTAAACATGATTTTTTCTTCTAAACCATATTGTAAACAGAACTTCTCAATCATTTTTGCTGTTCTTTTTGTAATCTTAGCTTTATCCAAAGTATAGTTTGTCTCAATATCACCTACATGAATTGTCTGAGAGTTACTTGTTCCTTTAGAGTTTAATGTTGCTAATGCTTCATATTTCTCTAACATACAAATATTTTTTGCTGTTGAATATTTTGCTAACTCATAAAATAGAGCGGCTCCAGAGATTCCTCCACCAACTATTACAACTTCATAATGTTTTTCATTCATGTATACTTCCTATGTATTGTTTAATTATCTGAAGATTTTATCAGACCAAAGTTGTATTTAAGCTAAATAGTTTTAGAAATTGTGCACTAAATATATAAAATATAGTGTTTGGTAACACCTATTAAACATATGTAATAAATTACAATGTACAAAAAGTGTACACTGGTGAAAAAGTTGAGCTATAAGATAAATTGGATTATATTAATTTAATCTAATTTCGATATAATTTACGATTTAATGAAAAACAATAAATATAGATAATTGAAGGTATTATGACAATGGATTATAAAGATAGTTTACTATTACCAAAGACAGCGTTTCCAATGAGAGGGAATCTTCCTCAAAATGAACCAAAAAAATATAAACAATGGGATGAACTTAAAGTTTATGACAGAATGAAAAAGAATAGGGAAGGTGCACCTTCTTTTACTTTACATGATGGACCACCATATGCAAATGGACATATTCATATTGGACATGCCTTAAATAAAATTTTAAAAGATATTATAAATAAATTTCACTATTTTGATGGAAAATCAATTAGATATGTTCCAGGTTGGGATTGTCATGGTTTACCAATTGAACAAAAAGTTGAAGAGAAAATTGGAAGTACTAAAAAGAAAGAACTTCCAAAATCTAAATTAAGACAATTATGTCGTGACCATGCTGGAAGATTTGTTGATATACAAAGAGACGAATTTAAAGCTTTAGGAGTTATTGCTGATTGGGAGAATCCTTATTTAACTATGGATTTTAAATTTGAAGCAAATATTTACAGAGAACTTTGTGCTATTGCAAAACAAGGTTTATTAATTCAAAGATCTAAACCAGTTTATTGGTCTTGGGCTGCACAAACTGCTCTTGCTGAAGCTGAAGTAGAACATGAAGATAAAATATCTCCATCAATTTATGTTTCATTTAAACATGAAACACTTGATGCAAGTGTTATTATTTGGACTACAACACCTTGGACACTACCAGCTAATACTGGTATTTCTTTAAATGCTGAAGAAGAATATGTATTAACATCTGATAAATTTATAGTTGCAAAGAAACTTTATAACTCATTACTTGAAAATGAAGTTATTTCAGGGACTGTAGTTGAAGATATTGATCCTAACTTATTAGAAAATACTTTTGCAATTAATCCATTAAATGATAGAAAATCTAAAATAATTTTAGGTGAACATGTAATGATGGATTCAGGTTCAGGAGCAGTTCATACAGCACCTGGACATGGAGAGGATGATTATAAAGTAGGTTTAAAATATGACCTTGATGTAATTATGCCTGTAGATGCATTTGGTAAATATGATCAAACAATTGTAAGAGAAAAACTATTTAGAGATACAGATAAATATCTAGGAATTAACGTATTTAAAGCAAATGAACCAATTCTAGAAGAATTAGGGGATGCTTTATTAAAAAGAGTTGATATTAAGCATTCATATCCACATTGTTGGAGAACACATACACCTATTATTTTTAGAGCAACTAAACAATGGTTTATCTCAATTGATGATGAGTATGGTGAGCAAAATAAAACTTTAAGAGAAAATGCTCTTCAAGTTGTTGAAGATTTAACTTTTTATCCTGAATGGGGAAGAAATAGATTAAAATCTATGTTAGACGGTCGTCCTGATTGGTGTATTTCACGTCAGCGAGATTGGGGAGTTCCAATTGCATTCTTCAGAAACAAAAAAACTGATGAGATTATTTTTGATGAAAAAGTATTAAATTATACTGCAATGATTTTTGAACAAAAAGGTTGTGATGCTTGGTACGATTTGGAAATTTCTGAATTACTATATCCAGGTTCTGGACTTAATCCTGATGATTTAGAAAAAACTAAAGATATTTTAGATGTATGGTTTGATTCAGGTTCTACTCAAAATGCAGTATTAAGATCAAGAAACTATGATGCAGGTACTTTTCCTGCTGATATGTATTTAGAAGGTTCAGATCAACATAGAGGTTGGTTCCAATCTTCATTATTAACTACTTTAGCTTCGCAAGAAATTGCTCCTTATAAATCAATTTTAACTCACGGGTTTACAGTTGATGAGAAGGGTGAAAAAATGTCTAAATCAAAAGGAAATGTAGTTGCACCTGATAAGGTTATGAAACAATATGGTTCTGAGATTTTAAGACTATGGGTTGCTATGAGTGATTATCAATCAGATTTAAAAATCTCTGATAATATTTTAAAACAAAATGCTGAGTTATATAGAAAAATTAGAAATACAGCTAGATTCCTACTTGCAAATGTTACTGATTTAGAAGAAATCATAGCAGTTGATAAAATGGGAGCTTTAGATAAATGGATTTTATCAAAAGCTAAATCTGTTTTCGATGAAATAGAAGCAGCATTCAAAGTTTATGAATTCTCTAAAGGATTAAATAAATTAAATAACTTCCTTGTTGTTGATTTATCTGGTATTTATTTAGATGTTTGTAAAGATAGATTATATTGTGATGATAAAAATGATATTCATAGACTTGCATCTCAAAGTGCAATGGCATTAATTGCTAAAAAATTAATTTCAACTTTAGCTCCAATTTTAACATACACAATGGATGAGTTATTAACTTATGCTCCAAAGTTTATTAAAAAAGATTGTCAAGATATTTTTGATTATACAAAAGTAGAATTGCCAATTGTTGAAGTTTCTGTTAAGGAAGAAATTTTATTGCAAGCTAAAGAGAAATTCTCTGAAATAAAGGATGCATTAAGTAAGGAAAAAGTAATTAAATCCACTTTAGAATTAGATATGTATACTAATTGTGATGATTTATTATCATTAGGTGATATTGAATCTTCTGATTGGTTTTTAGTAAGTTCTGTAACAGATAATAAACAAAGCACTGATATACTAGGATCATTTAAAATAGAAAATTATGAATTTGAAGTTTATAAAGCTAAAGATCATAAATGTCCAAGATGTTGGAAGTTTACTGCAAAAGAAGAAGATACACTTTGTTCAAGATGTGATGAAGTTATAAAGTAGGAAAAAATATGTTTCAAGAAGAAGTTACATTAACATTTATATTTCAAACAATTGCAGTTATACTAGTTATAACTGCAATTGGAATATATATAGTGAAAAAAAAGCAAAAGAGGTAAAGTAATATGATGCCATTTTCAGATGAAGACTTACAAGACCCTGTAAGTTCAATTATTAAAACTAAAATTGCTCCAATGCTAGCGCGTGATGGTGGAGCAATTCAATTATTAGAGATAAAAAATTCAAGAGTTTTTATTCAATTACAAGGTTCCTGTGTTGGTTGTAGTGCAAGTAGTAGTACATTAAAATATATTGTTGAAAAAGAGTTAAAAACTGCAATTCATCCAGATCTTGAAATTGTAAATGTACCTCAGGGTATGGAAGATAAATTAGAGGAACTTTAATGATAAATGAAAGTAGATTATTAAATGAGGCTAATAGTTTTTTCCTACAAAAAGATTTTGAAAAAGCTATGTTTTTATATGCCCAATTATCATCAACTTTTAAAGAGAATAGAGAATACCCAATTTATGCATTATTTTGTGATATAGCTAGTGAAGATGAAGAGAAAGCATTATCTTTATATGATTATTTTTCTGTAGTAAAAGAAGAAAGTTTAGATGAAGCTATTAGATATGTTGAAGATATAGTTGATGCTTATGATGGTGATATTGATAAAATGATGGAAGTACTTAAAGATTTAAGTATTTCAACAGTAGATGCTTTAGATGCAATAAAATATGAAGATTTTAAAAAATTAATAAATTCAAGAGGTTCTTTTAGAATTGCTTTTGAAGATATTATGTTTTCAACTAAAGTAGCAATTGAGAATAAAAATGACTTCTTTGATTTCGTAACTAAATTAATAGATAATGATTTTAATAATACAGCATACACTTATTTAGATGGATTCAACGAGTACTTTGCTTATGACGATGAAATTGAGAAATTATATAAAAGATTAGAAGAGAAGAATTTTGCAGTTAATAATTAATAATAAAATATTTACAGATAATTCAAATGAAGTAACACAAAATGTTGCTTTTGTTATTTCTAAACAAAATGAAAAATTTAGACAATCAGCAATAGATAATGGATGTACTGAAATTATTGAATCAAAAGATTTAAAAGATTACTTGGATATGTCAGGGATTAAAATTATTGGTATTACTGGCACAAATGGTAAAACAACAACTGCCGCTGCTATTTATTCTATATTATTAGATTTAGGTTATAAAGTTGCACTTCAAGGTACTAGAGGTTTTTATATTAACGATGAAAGAGTTGAAGAGTATTCTTTAACTACTCCTATTCAAATTGGTAACTTTGTTAATATTCAAAAAGCTATAAATAATGATTGTGATTTTTTTGTTATGGAAGTGAGTTCTCATGCAATACAACAAAATAGAATTGAAGGTCTAAGTTTTGAGCTTAAAATACATACAAATATTACAAGAGACCATTTAGATTATCATAAAACTATCGAAGAATACATAAATATTAAAAACTCATTTTTTGCAGATGATACAAAAAAATTAATTAATAAAGATGATAAAATAGTTAAATACAATATTAAAAATGGTTTTGCTTACTCTTTAGATGAACCGTCAACTTATAAAGTTGGAGCATATTCTTTTAAAAATGGAATGCATGTAATGTTTTCTTATTTTGATGAAATGCACTCTTTTTCTTCTTCTATGATGGGTATTTTTAATGTATACAATTTAATGGCTGCATTAGGTGCTGTTCATATTGTTACTTCAAAACCTTTAGATGATATATGTGAAGCAGTTGAAAATTTTGCAGGGGTTAGTGGGAGAATGGAAATTATTTCTTCTGAACCTTTAGTAATTGTTGACTTTGCACATACTCCTGATGGAATGAAAGAAGTTTTACAAAGTTTTGCTCATAAAGATATTATCTGTGTATTTGGAGCAGGTGGAGATAGAGATCAAGAAAAAAGACCCTTAATGGGCCAAGTTGCTGCTAACTACGCAAAAGATATAATTGTAACTTCTGATAATCCAAGATTTGAAGACCCCGATTTAATTATAGAAGATATTTTAAAAGGAATCAAAAATCATCAAAGTGTTCAAGTTGATGTAAATAGAAAAGAAGCTATTAGAAAAGCTATCAACATGGCTAATGAAGACTCTGTAGTTTTAGTTCTAGGAAAAGGTGATGAAGAAGCTCAAATCATATATGATAAGAAGATTCCTTTTTCAGATAAAGAAGAAATTTTAAAATATACTAAATAGTTTAGTTTATATTTTAAAACTTTCTTTTCTTTTCACTCTTTATTTTTTAAATAAATAAATATTATCAAAAAGAAAATAGCAAAAAATAGTGGATAAAAGAATAAGTAATCTTTTAAAACTATTTTATTTTGATCAATTTTTGATTTTTCCAGCTTATTAATATCTTCATAAATTGCAATTAAATCATTTTTAGAATAGGCCGTATAAGATTTTGCATTAGATTGTGTTGATATTTGATTTAAAACATATTTATTAGAATTACCTATTCCTATAGTATATGCTTTGACAGAATATTTTTTAAGAAGTTTTACCACTACTTTTAATGGAATTTTACTTGAAGTATCTTCTCCATCACTTAAAACTATAATTACATTTGATTTTGCTTTTTGTTCTTTTAATATATTTACACTTCTAGCAATTGAATCTAAAAGGGCTGTTTTATTACCAGCCATCTCTACTTCTAAATAATCAATGATTTCTTTTTGAGCATTTTTATCAAAACTAAGAGGACTTGCCATCATTACTGAATCACCAAATATTACTAAACCAATATTATCATTTTTTCTTTTAGATATAAAATCTTTTACTATATCTTTTACAACATCAAATCTATTTTTATTCATATTATTTTTATCTAAATCTCTATGTTTCATAGAGCCACTTGCATCAAGATTTAAAAGTATGTTAATACCATCATTTTTAATTAGTTGGGTGTCTTTTTCTTTTATAGGAGAAGAAAGGGCAAGTATTGAAAGTATAATTATCAGATATTTTAATAGATTCATTACTAAATTAGATTTTTGATTAGACTTTTGAAAGATATTTAAATGAGGGATATAATATGTTGGACTTTTTGCTTTACATAATATTGAGCAAAGAATAAATACAAAAATTAATAATAAAACATATGGATATTCTAAAGTAATATTATTTAACATCTATTATTCCTAATAATGTAGTTAGTTTATTTTTAATACTAATATCAATACTCGAAACTTCTTTTTTATACTTATAAATCTCAAGTTCATTAATCAATTCATTTGCTAATATTTTTTCTCTATCATCAATAACTATTAATCTTAGGTATTTCGTAATCAAATAAGCATCTTCTTTTGAATTTTTGAATTCCATATCTTTTAAAATATCAAAATATATCTTTTTCTGATTTACTTTTTTATTTCTAAAGTACTTAATAACAAGGATTATAATAGTAATTGTTATAATTAAAGCAAGAATTATTAATCCATAATATATAAATATGGAGTTATCTGGAATTTTAACAATATCTTTAATATCATGAATTTGTGATGCAATATTATCATTCATTATTTTAATAATCCTATTAACTTTTTAATTGGGTCTTCATGCGTATATATTTTAGTAAATCTAATTGCATTGTCTTGTAAATGAGTAAATAACTTATGGTCATTCTCTTTTACATTTTTTAGATAATTCTTTATTGTACTTGAGTTTAAAACACCTTCAAAGTTCTTATTTGTACTAGGGTCATTAAAATTTACATTACCTAATTCAATAGGTTCTTCTTCAAATTTATCTCTTATAATAATTGTAAGAATTTCATGTTTTTTTGATAAAAGTTTTAAATCAAGTTTTTCAATATCAAAAAAGTCACCGATTAAAAAAATTATTGATTTATGATGTATTGTTTTGAATAATTCATTTGTAATATGTTGATAATCTATGTTTTTACCAATTACATTGTAGTTATAAAGTTGTTCAGCCATAAAGTTTACATTAAATATTTGTTTTGATTTCTTTGTACAAATTTTACAAGTTTCATTTGCAATATAGGAAGCAAAAGGGTCACCTTGTTTTACACATATAAATCCAAGAGTACTAGCAATTTGAGTTATAAGATCTTGTTTAAATATTTTTGTTCCAAAATATGTTGAGCCATTTAATAAACTTACAATTTTGATATTTAATTCTTTTTGTGCATGAAAAACTTTTACATAAGGTTTCTGCATTTTTGCACTAATAACCCAATCAATATTTTTTACATCTTCTCCATACTCATACTCTTTTAATTCACAAAAATCATAACCTTCACCTTTTTGTAGTGCAGTATTATTTCCAATGATTTCAGAGAAAACTTGTTTTTTTGTTTTTATAAGTATTTTTTTTAAAGATTGATTCATTATTTATGGAATATCGACTTTTTCTAAGATTTTTTGAATTACAAAATCTGTATTAATCTCTTTTGCTTGTGCTTCGTATGTTAATATGATTCTATGCCTTAAAACATTTTTTATGACCATAGTAATATCAAGTGGAGAAACATAATCATTAGCTCTTATAAAGGCATTTGCTTTTACAGCTTTAAACATATCAATAGTAGCTCTTGGACTTGCTCCAAAATGAATAATATCTTCTAAATCTTCTAATCCATAATCTTTTGGATTTCTTGTTGCATCAATAATATTAACTATATATTCTTCTAATTCTTTATCAATATGTATATTTAAAACTTCTTCTTTTAACGCTTCTAATGTTTGCTTATCAATAATTTTATTAATTGGTTCAAAAGAATTCATTGTTACTTTTTTTGCTATTTCATACTCTTCTTTTTTATTATTATAATCAACTACAATTTTAAACATAAATCTATCAAGTTGAGCTTCTGGAAGTGTGTATGCACCTTCTTGCTCAATTGGATTTTGAGTTGCTAATACTAAAAAAGGAGTATCAACTTTAAAAGAATCCTCAGCAATTGTAACTTGTCTTTCTTGCATAACTTCTAGAAGTGCAGATTGTACTTTTGCTGGGGCTCTATTTATTTCATCGGCAAGTAAAAGATTTGTAAAGATTGGACCTCTTTTAATTTTAAACTCTGAATTTTTCATATCATATATTTGGGCACCGATAATATCGCTAGGCAATAAATCAGGTGTAAACTGTACTCTTTTAAAGTCTAAGTCTATAGCATCAGCGACTGCTTTAACAGCAGTAGTTTTTGCAAGTCCTGGAACACCTTCTAATAAAATATGTCCATTTGTAAGTAAACCAATAAGAATTGAATTAATCATTTCTTCTTGTCCTATTACACCTTTGTGAATCTCTTTCTTTAAATTAGCTAATTTATCATGAAAACTCAAATATGTCCCTTATCTTTATATTGATTTATTCTATCAAAGATATTATTCTAAAAAGTTAAAAAAGTTAATATTTAAGCAGTATATTTAAATTTATTTTATTCTTTAAGTTAAATTGAACTTAATTTAGATAAAATCACGGTTCTAATTTCGTATTAGAAACCTCACATGTATCATTCCTGGTATGGGTTGTGACTAGAATTGTTCTAGACATTAAGGGATACAGAGGCTAAACCCAAATTTAAAATATACAAGGAAATTGTCATGGTTACAATGAAAGATTTATTAGAATGTGGTGTACACTTTGGTCACCAAACTAGAAGATGGAATCCAAAAATGAAAAAGTTCATTTTCGGTGTAAGAAAAAATATTTATATTATTGACTTACAAAAAACTTTAAGATATTTCAGATACACATATAATGTAGTAAGAGATAGAGCTGCTGAAGGTCAAACAATGATCTTTGTTGGTACTAAAAAACAAGCTTCTGAAGCTGTTAAAAGAGCTGCGGTTGCTTGTGACATGCCATACGTTAACCATAGATGGTTAGGTGGAATGCTTACTAACTACGGAACAATTAAAAAATCTATTAGAAAATTAGAAATCATCAAAAAGATGAGAGAAGAAGGTCAACTAGACTTACTTACTAAGAAAGAAGCATTAATGCTTACTAGAAAAGAAACTAAGTTAGAATTATATCTTGGTGGAATTAAAGAAATGCACACTATTCCAGACATGATGTTTGTATTAGATGCTGTTAAAGAAAAAATTGCTATTGCCGAAGCAAGAAGATTAGGAATTACTGTTGTAGCTCCTTTAGATACTAACTGTGATCCAGATGTTGTAGATTTACCAATTCCAGGTAATGATGATGCAATTAGATCAATTCAATTATTCTGTAACGAAATGGCTGCAGCAATGAATGAAGGTAAAGCATCAAGAGAAGAAGTAGTTGAAGAAGAAGCACCTGTTTCTGAAGATGAAGCTGCTGAAGTTGTAGCTGAAGCTGTATCTGAAGGTGAAACTGAAGCAAAAACTGAGGAAGCGTAATTATGGCAGGAGCTACTCCAAAATTAATTAAAGAACTTAGAGGAATGACTGGTGCAGGTATGCTTGATTGTAAAAATGCACTTAATGAAACTGAAGGTGACTTAGATAAAGCTGTTCAAGCTTTAAGAGAAGCTGGGCTTGGAAAAGCTGCTAAAAAAGCTGGTAATGTTGCTGCTGAAGGTGTTATTGCTATTAAAGTTAATGCTGATAACACAGTTGCTACAATGATAGAGCTTAATGCGCAAACAGATTTCGTTGCAAAAAATGAAAACTTTTTAAACTTAACTCAAGAAATCGTTTCTCATGCACAAGAAAATGGAATTACTGATGCTGAAGCTTTAGCATCTTCTTCTATTGATGGTGTAGAGTTTAATGAATTTTTAAACGGTAAGATTGCTACTATTGGTGAAAACTTAGTTGCAAGAAAAGTTTCTGCAGTTTCTGGCGAGGTTGTAAATGCATACGTTCATACAAATGGTAGAGTTGGAGTTTTATTAGCCGCAACTTGTGATGAAGCAGCTAAAGAAAAAACTGTTGCATTATTAAAATCATTAGCTATGCATGCATCTGCTATGAAACCTACAGTAATTGCTTATACTGATTTAGATTCTACTTTTGTAGAATCTGAAAATAAAGCAATTGTTGCAGAAATTGAAGCTGAGAATGATGAGTTAGTTAGATTAAAAAAACCATTAAAAAATATTCCTCAGTTTGTATCTAGATCACAATTAACTGAAAGTGCAGTTGCTACTGAAAAAGAAGCAATGAAAGTTAAGTTACTTGAGCAAGGTAAACCTGAAAAAATTATTGATAATATTATCAAAGGTCAAATTGCTAGATGGATTGAAGACAACTGTCAATTAGATAGTAGATTTGCATTATTATCTCAAGCTTACGTAATGGATGATAAAAAATCAGTTGAGCAAGCAATTGCTGACGTTGATGCATCTATTAAAATTACTTCTTACATCAGATTTGAACTTGGTGAAGGAATTGAGAAAAAAGAAGAAGATTTTGCTGCAGAAGTTGCTGCACAAATGGCTAAATAATTAATATTTAACTTCGATATAAAAGGATCAGTTGTGAGTGAAAAAGAATTAAAAAAGTCACTCATGACTGATGATCTTTTGCTTCAAGCAAATAACATCTCTCATAAGTTCGATTATAAACTATTTAATAACATTACATTATCTCTAAAGAAAAAAGAATCAATTGCTATTATAGGTATGAGTGGAAGTGGTAAATCTACTTTTTTAAATATTTTATCATCACTATTAAATCCATTTTCTGGTGAAGTTATTTATAATAATAAAAACTTATATTCTTTAACACAAAAAAAACTTTTAAATATTAGAAGAAAAGACTTTGGTATAATTTTTCAAGCACATTATCTTTTTAGAGGATTTACTGCAAGTGAGAACTTAGATATTGCTACACTTTTAAGTGGTGAAGAAGTATCAGAAAAGTTATTAAAAGATTTAAAGATTGACCATGTTTTAAATCAAGGAGTTGGTGAGTTGAGTGGTGGACAACAACAAAGACTTTCAATTGCAAGAATTATGACTAAGAAACCAAAAATTATATTTGCAGATGAACCAACTGGAAATTTAGATAAAGAAACAGCGAATATTGTAATGGATACACTATTTAATTATATTAAAAGCAATGATGCAGGTTTAATACTTGTTACTCATGAACTTGAATTAGCTAATAAATGTGATAAAGTTTATAAACTAGAAAACTTAATACTCAAGGAGCAAAAATGAATTTATTATTGATATGTGAAACAGCAATAATAGAACAAATTTTCTCGCTTGTATGTAAAAAGCTAAATATTGATTTGACAATAACACAATCAAATGATGTAAGTGAAAAATTTGATTTAATAATTATTGATCAAAGTTTTATAGATGATAAGTTTAATATAATTAAGCAGTTTTCAAAAAAACTAGGTGCAATTTCAAGTGAAGAATTGCCTTTTGATAAATCAAGAGATTTTATTATTCCAAGGCCTTTTTTACCTTCAAAATTGCAAGATATTTTAAAAGAACAATTTGAGATAATTCTTCAAGATAAAATTGCTTCTATAGATGAAGAGAAGAGTACTACTAGTACATATATTGATACAAATGAATACGATGAAGATGAAGATGTTACAGTACCGATTATCACTAATTATGTTGAATCTTTAGCAGAAGATGTTTATTTAGATATTAAAGAAGATAATGATGAAAGTATAGTTAGTATTGCTTCTTTATACGATGGTGGTATTTTAGATAATCATGAATTATCTAAAATTAATGACATATTAAAAGAAGAAGTAATTCATAACGAAATAGTTATGAATAAAAATGATTGGAAAGATATTTCAGATATTATTGATGATGCATTAGATGAAGTAAAAGAGTATGAATTTGATTTAAATGAGCCTAGTTCAAATAATAAGCCTTTAAATCTTGTATTAAGTGAGTATAATATTGATGAATTAAAGCCATTGCTTGAAAAGTTTAATCAAGAAACTATTGATAAACTTTCACATGGAGAGAGTATAGATATTAGGTTAGTATTAAAGGAAGAAAAGTGATAAGTGAAAAAAAAGGTGCGATATTAATATTATCTGGTCCTAGCGGATGTGGTAAATCTACTTTATTAAAAGAAGTTTATAAAGAGATAAATGATTATTACTTTTCAATCTCTACAACTACAAGGGAAGCACGAGTTGGTGAAGTTAATGGAATTGATTATTTCTTTGTATCCAAAGAAGAATTTGAGAAAGATATTAAAGAGAATAATTTTTTAGAATATGCACTTGTTCATGGTAATTATTATGGAACATCTTTAAAACCAATTAATAAAGCATTAGATGAAAAAAAACTTATTATATTTGATATTGATGTTCAAGGACATGAATTAGTTAGAAATAAACTTGATTCAATTGTTACTTCAGTATTTATTACGACACCTTCATTAAAAGTATTAGAAGATAGATTAAATAGTAGAAATACTGATGATAAAGATGTAATTGAAAACAGAGTTAAAAATGCTAAAGATGAAGTTGAATATTTTAGAGATTATGATTATTTAATCATAAATGATAATTTAGAAGAAGCTTCAAAACAATTAGTTTCAATTGCTAATATTACAAGAGTTAAAACAAAGTTATTTGATAAAAACTCAATAATATCAAGTTGGTTATAAAACCTACTTGATTTTTTCATATCCTACAGGTTTATTAAAATAATAACCTTGACAATAATCTATTCCTAACTCTTTGATTTTTTTATAGATTTCTTCACTTGATACATACTCTGCAACTGTTTTTACACCAAATTCTTTAGAGAAGTTCGCAATTGTGCTTACTATAATTTCTAAGTCTTTAGACGTAGTAATATTCTCTATTAGTGAGCCATCAATTTTTACAAAATCAATGTC
>Ga0105357_10001039_pt1 | contig 15017 bp, 16 predicted proteins | sample GOMGulsemesocosm_4_FD_83660 | JGI IMG/M metagenome (GOLD analysis project Ga0105357, IMG submission 83660) | Methane-oxidizing microbial communities from mesocosms in the Gulf of Mexico - GOM15B Gulf of Mexico | ecosystem: Environmental > Aquatic > Marine > Cold seeps | place: USA: Gulf of...
ATAGTAAAGCTTAATAACTGGGCTTCAAATTGTTCATTGCCTGCTTTTACTTGGTAAAGTTTTACTAATAAGTAATTAAGCTCAGGGGCAAACCAGGCATAAGTCATACGTTCTTTTATCTCACGTTTAAAACGAATGGTCTTAACTAAACCATAAGGCAAAATCAACTCTTCTTCACCATCATACTGGTAAATATAATCCTTAATTGAACCGGAAGTATTGATAACAGAATAAATATAGCTTTCCTGTTTAGCATCAGCTATCAGGTTCAAACGATGTTGGAGATGGTAGCTAAGTTTATCTTGTAAATTATCAGAAAAATCTATTGTGTGTTCTCTTTTTCGTTCCACATCTTTTGCTAGATTTTTTGATGCGTCATAACGCCATTCATAATATTTGTCTTTACCCGTCCCTTCTCGGCTGTATTTATAGTGTAATGGCATCACTTGGTTATTATTGATTGTTACAATTGAGGTTTCACTGCGAGTTTGAGAAAAAATCAGCCATTCTATATAGGTTTCATAATGATAATTAACATTTCCATCGACTTGATAGCTTAGTTGCCTAACAGCTGTACCTACAGGATCAGATTTATGTAATACCGTATATTTAGCAGAAAATGCAGGAAGAGTGTTCTTGTTGGGCTTTTGCTGCTCTACGGCGATGGTAAAACTAATGAACGAGAAAAAGACAAGTAAAAAAAGTAAGGGTGATTTAATTGACACAAATAATCCTGCAAAAAGTATAAAGGTAAAAAAGTCTAATTACCTTTATACTAACAGCTTATTCGTCGTTCGCATAACCAGAACTTGGTAAGGTACTACCGTCTAGAATTGCGTACTCTTTTTGATCTTTTGTTTCCATGCTAAGGCGATTTTGACATAGCCACTTTACCACTAAAGGATAAAGTTTATGTTCTTGTACATGTACTCGTGCTGCTAAATCGTCACTAGTATCACCGTCAAACACAGGCACTTTTGCTTGTAGTATAACAGGACCACCATCGAGTTCTTCAGTAACAAAATGTACACTTACACCATGTTCTGTATCACCAGCATCAATAGCGCGCTGATGCGTATTAAGACCTTGGTATTTAGGTAGCAAGGATGGGTGGATGTTTAACAATTTACCTTGATAATGTTGAACAAAAGCAGGCGTTAATATACGCATAAAACCTGCAAGCACAATAACATCAGGGCTGAACTGATCAATCTTAGATACTAGTGCTTGGTCGTAACTTTCACGACTTTCAAAATCTTTATGTGAAAGAGCAACCGTTTCAATATCGGCTTCTTTGGCACGAGTTAACCCGTATGCATCACTTTTATTTGAAACTACGCCAACGACAGAACCAGGGTAATCGGCAAATTTACAGGCATCCATAATTGCCTGTAAATTGCTGCCACTGCCTGAAATTAACACCACTATACGGCTCGACATTTGTTTTCCTTTTTATAAATAGCTGTCGGATTTAGATCCAACTTAAGAGAAAACAACCTGCTCTTCACCATTAGCTTTATCGGTGATTGCACCAATGTGCCAAGCTTTTTCACCGTGAGCCGTTAATATTTCAACGCTTTGTTCAACTTTATCTTGAGGAACAACGATGATCATACCAACACCACAGTTAAAGGTGCGATACATTTCGTGTTCAGTGATGTTGCCATTGTCTTTTAACCAATTGAAAATTTCAGGCCATTGCCAGGTTTCTCCATTGATAACTGCTTGTGCTGTTTCAGGTAAAACACGTGGGATATTTTCCCAAAAACCACCACCAGTAATGTGTGATAGCGCGTGAACATCAACATCTTTAAGTAATGCTAATACAGATTTTACATAAATTTTTGTTGGTTCAAGCAAATGTTCGCTGATAGCCTTACCATTTAGCAATTTACTAGTGTCAGTGTTATTTACTTCTAGTACTTTACGAATTAACGAGAAACCATTTGAGTGAGGCCCTGAAGCACCTAACGCAATTAACTGATCGCCTGCTGACACTTTTGTGCCATCAATCAAGCGTGATTTTTCAGCAACGCCGACACAAAAACCAGCGATGTCATAATCACCTTTATGGTACATGCCTGGCATTTCAGCTGTTTCGCCGCCAACAAGAGCACAACCTGCTTGAATACAACCCTCAGCTATGCCTTCTACTACTGATGAAGCAACGGCAACATCCAGTTTTGCTGTGGCGTAGTAATCAAGAAAAAATAAAGGCTCAGCACCTTGTACTATTAGATCATTTACACACATAGCAACTAAATCGATACCAACGGTGTCATGTTTTGCTAAATCAATCGCTAAACGTAATTTGGTTCCCACGCCGTCAGTACCTGCAACTAAAACAGGCTCTTTATAGCCCGTTGGTAATTGACAAACACTACCAAAACCACCTAAACCACCCATAACTTCTGGGCGTGTAGTGCGCTTTACTGCACCTTTAATGTTCTCAACAAGGGCATTACCAGCATCAATATCAACACCAGCATCTTTATAACTTAAAGACTGTTTTTGTTCGCTCACAGGAAACCTCAAAAAATTACCGATAGAATAATACCTAAATGAGCTTAAATTTTAGGCTCACCAAGGTTTAAAAAGATGCGTATTCTACCAGTGCATGAGCACATACTCAAAATCTTTATCTCAAATTAATAAATATTTTTATTTGGCAGTGAAAATTGATTTGATTATGATAGTATCTGGTCTACAAAATGGCTTGTTTTTTCTCATATGCTCAAAAAAATTAATTTTTTACTGTTTGTTATTATTGCTTTTTTATCTTCTGTAGCGCTTGAAGCGGTTGAAGTAAAAGATCTATATCAAGCCAGTGTCGCTATTAACTCTCAAAATAGTCGTGATAGAGCGGGTGCTTTAAAGAAAGCATTAGCGGCAGTGATGATAAAAGTTGGTGGTGAAAAAGGCGTTTTAGAAAATGAGATCATTAAAAAATCTTTGAACAACTACCGTTCTTATTTAAGTCAATATCGATATCAACAAAAATCCCTTCAGATAGAAGATGAGCATGGGAATATAAAACAACTCTTTTTATTTGCTAGCTTTAATGCAGATAAAATTAACCAATTATTTCAACAAGCCAACTTGCCTTTGTGGGGAAGTTTACGACCTCAAGTTTTGCTTTGGCTTATTGATGAGCAAGGTTTAACGCGTAGTATAATATCAAATTCGTCAGCATCTAATTTACCCTTCATGGTTAATGAGTTTTCAGATCAACGCGGTTTGCCTATCATGATGCCATTAATGGATTTAACTGATGCAAATCAAATTAAACTTAGCGATCTTTGGGGACGTTTTCAGCAGCCGATTAAAGATGCATCTAGTCGCTATTTTGCGGAAGCAATAGCAGTGATGAGAATTTCAAACTCAAGTTTAGTTGTATTAGATTATGATGCTAAAGAAGATGTTGAAGCTAGCGATTGTGGTTTACTGTGCTCACAATCTGGGTCAAAAGAGCAAAACTATGTGCTAGATTGGAGTCTATTGGACTGGGGTTTAATTAAAGGACAGCAAAAATTTAGTCAACAATACCAAGGCGTAGATCCAAAAATGTTATTGCAACAGGGGTTGGCAGATATAACCGAGTTAATTTACCAACGTTATGCATTATCAACAACAAGCCAGAATGACTTTATCATTGAAGTAACCAATGTCGATTCTTTAGTCACTTATGTTGATGTGTTTGATTTTTTAAGCAATTTATCATCAGTAAAGTCAGTGACATTATTAAGTGCAAAAGGTAGCGCGAGGCGTTTTAACTTACAATTGCTTGGCTCTACAGAGGCTTTACTTGCTTCATTAAAGCTTGATAATAAGCTTACACTATATATAGATCCTCTAGCACAATTCAACGAAGCTACTCAAGAAGCCGTCAGTGAACAGTTAGTTCCAATATTTCACTGGGGCAAATAATGAAGAATACAACGCAGCTGGCTTTATCAGTACAATTACCGGATGATGAAATTTTTGACAGTTATCTTAGCGAATCAAATAGTTCAGTGGTAAGTCAATTATCACTCTTTGTTGAGAATGCAGTGTCGAGTCACTCAAATCAGCCTAGGAGTTTTTATCTGTTCGGTTTAACAGGTGTTGGAAAATCACATTTGTTACATGCCTGTAGCACTTATGTTTCACAGTTAGGTAAAACCTCTGTGTGTTTATCTTGTGTCGAATTATTACAATTATCAGTAGAAGTGTTAGATGGTTTAGAGCAAATTGATTTTATTTGTTTAGATGATATTCAACTTATTGCCGGTAATCAGTTATGGGAACAGGCTATTTTTGATCTGTATAATAGAGTGTTAGAGCAAAGTAACAGCTTATTAATAAGTGGAGATCAAAGTGTTGGGCAATTAGGGTTAACCTTGCCTGATTTAAACTCTCGCTTGAGTTGGGGATTAACTGAACAACTGAAGCCACTGAGTGATCTTGAAAAAGTTGCGGCTTTACAATTTAGGGCTTCAAAGCGAGGCTTAATGCTTAGTGATGAAGCGGCAAACTTTTTATTGAACCGATTATCCCGAGCAATGACGAACTTGATTGCCTCTCTTGATATTCTCGATAAAGCTTCTATAAGAGAACAGCGTAAAATTACTATTCCTTTTATTAAAGATGTTTTAAATATTTCTTAAACTTCACTTAAAAAAGACATAAATTATTAAAATAAAGAGACCACGATGAAAACAGTTGTTCTTGATGGAAAGAAAGTAACACCGTCTAAAATTATTTGTATTGGTCGTAATTATGTCGATCATATTGCAGAGTTAGGTAATGAAATACCAGATGAGATGGTGGTGTTTTTAAAACCTAATTCGGCAATTTCTACCCAACTGAATTCTTTTCATCAAGAGCCATTACATTATGAAGCTGAATTATGTTTTCTTTACCAAGAAGAAAAGAGCCAAAAAGGCAATAGTCAGCAAGGAAAATTTTCAGCGGTTGCTATCGGGTTAGATTTAACTAAAAGGAGTTTACAAGCAAAATTAAAAGCGAAGGGCCTACCATGGGAGCGTGCAAAAGGATTTAATGGTGCTGCCGTATTTAGTGACTTTGTTACTATTGATACCATAGATAGGAGTTTATGTCTTGAGTTGGTAATTGATGGTAAAATTATACAGACTGGCGGTGTTGAGCTAATGATGTATAAACCTAGTGTTATTATAGAGCAACTTTCAAGTTTTATGACGCTTGAAGATGGTGATATTGTGATGACCGGCACCCCAAAAGGTGTAGGACAAATAGTTGCGGGCAATGAATTTGTGGGTAAAGTTATTTGTCAGAATAAAATACTTATTTCAGCTTCTTGGGTAGCTAATTAATATAAAAAAGTTGCGAGTGAGAAAAGTTACAAGTAACTAAGTATCCTATTATTAACTTGTTGTCTTCGTCACCCGCAATACATTACTCGTAATTTCGTTTGTGTTTTTACTGCTTAGGCAGTGCTTTTTGATAATATTGATAGCTCAAAGGCTGTTGGTTTTGGTAGGTTTTAAGTAAGCTCTTAGCACTTTTCTTTGAGTTTGATGGGGTTGGGCTTATATTTAAATTTTCTATCCAGTCATCACCCTGCGTCATTGCTATGGGGAGTGGTACAGTATCTAAAGCTGTTACGCTATCAAATTCAGGTAAGACCCGACTTGCACTAAATAATACTCTTGGTTTTATGCTTAGTTCACCGATTCTCCCGCGTTGGCCCCAAGTAACAACATAGTCTTGGGCAGATACATTATCGCCTGTGGGTTGATTGGTTATGGCAACATCTCTGAAAACATTGAAACGTTTTTGCATCATCAATTCTTCAAAAAGCATAGCGTAATCTTCACGTAAGCTTGAATAGGCATAAAAATCGGTGGCAGTGTCAGGACTAAAGAAACCTTGTATATCCGATGGAGAATAAGATGCTTGTGTATCCGTAGCATTAACTCCGGCAAAACTAACTTGAGCCAAGTTTCGCATAGTCTGGCTTTGCAGCGGTAGCGCAATAGATAATTGATCTGATTCAAAGTCACTGCTCAGTGCTGCATCTAATATACGGGTTGAAGGTGAGTGAATCGCCCACTCTGTACTAGGAAAGAAATCATTGGCATGAGCAAGTTCATGATACATTAGAGAAGTTAAACGATATAGCCCAACACTTGCCGCACGATTTAACCGAACGGATGCAGGAATGTTTGCAGAAGCATAATCATTATCTTTTACATAACGCCAAGGCATAACAAAGTTTAAATCATTGCCAAAATCAGCGCGGTAATCAGGTGCTTCATTAATAGTGTCCCGTTCTTGTGCTGTGAGCCAAAAATTATCAGCATCAAGATAAATAGCGCCCGTTGCTGCCCAATAAAAAGACGGACGTACATCATAACTAATTACTATTGCTGTTGTTGCTCTAAGGAGGTTCTTGATATCGTTATTAGGATCGTTGTTTGTTATAAACTCTTTAAATCTATCTCCCATCCAATGGTGTGAAACAACAACCCTATCCATAATGGTATTAATATCAGGTACATTAGCGGAATTTTGAACTTCTTTTGCAATCAGTGGTAGCTTATTCAAGGTACAAGAGCTTGTTAATGTATTTGAATAAACACAGTGAGTTAAATCATCTTTATAGGGACTATTTTCATTATATGGGAATACTTTAGCAACGCGCGTATCGAAATAAGCATTTTCGTTAATGGTATTAGCTGGTTCAACTAATACGGTAACTTTGTCAGCGTGTTTTGTCCCATCAACAGTGACGTGAGCTTCAAAACTAATGTAAGTGTCTTTATTAACCTGTGGAGCATCAAAAAATATTGTTGATTTTCCATTTGGGTTTGACTCTGTTAACGAAACAGCCGATCCGGAAACTTGCTGCCACTCTATTAAACTACTGTCAATGCTATCATCAAGCTGCACTCTTAATGAAACTTTATTTCCACTAAGTACTTCATGGGCTAAGCGCGTTGTAATTAGGCTTGATTTTTCTGCAATTGTTATTGATTTTGTAAGCGTTTCAGTAGCGCCACCATTTTTTTGAAAAACAACGGAAAAACTGTATTCACCTGAACTTGTTGGTGTGAACCCTATAACTTTGCTTCTTGATGCGAGTAAATCAACAGTTTCACCTGACGTTTGCTGCCACTTAATATTAGTTAAGTCGTCATCAGGGAAATATAAAATTAAATCTACACCCTGATTAGTTAACAATGACTCTTCAAGTTGTAAAATAGAGCCTTCAGAACCTATGTTGCTAGTCGGTGAATCAGATTGAGAGTTTCCTCCGCCACAACCTGATATGACTAGCACTGAGATAAGTACCGTTCTGAATAAATGTTTTTTTAATTTCATGCCTTACATCCTTTAAGGTAATAGTTATAAGTAATAATGTTAGCCTGCTTTATCTTTCTTAGGTTTACGGATACTAAGTCCGAGTTCTTGTCCTTTATATTTTGCATAATAACTACAACCTAAAAACATGGTAGAAGCAAAAATAAGCTCTAGAATAGCCCATAGTCGATCACTTGGTACTACCCATATTGTTGTCAATGAATGTAAAAAATAAATTAATACTATAAAATTAGACCAAGCATATGTATATGGGTTGCCTTGTAGCAGTCCTTTTAGAGGAAAGAGAAGGGGTAAAGTAAATAGTATTAGTGTTGTTGATGTACTTAAACTCTCACTTGGTGATAATACTAATAACCATAAAGGCATAAAGAAAAGTAAAGAAAAATAACCAAATAAAGCTATTTTTCTTAAATTAGGGGTGGAAATTTTTTGAGTTTTCATTTGTTATTTACAACCTATAAAACTGTTATTAAGTTAATAACAAATTAACATAAAGCTAAGGCATTTGTCGGTGGTCTACCGATAACTGCTTTGCTACCATCACTAACGATAGGACGCTCGATAAGTTTTGGTGTTGTCACCATTGCCGCAATTAATGTTTTGTCATCAGCACTTTTGAGGTTTTGTTCTTTGAACTCAGCTTCTTTTACTCGCATCATTTCAACTGGTGAACATGATAATAACGCTAGAAGTTGCTCAATATCTTCTTGGGATAGGGGCTCTTTAAGATACTCAATTACTTTGACATCTTTTTTTGAATTCTCTTTAATTAGTTCCAGTGTCTGTCTACTTTTTGAACATCTCGGGTTGTGATAAATTGTTAACATAGTTTATTCTTCATTAGTAAAATAGTATTAGTAAAATGCCTTACTTGAAGGCTTAAGTGTATTATAAACGCTTGAGTTTATTTTCTTGTTCTTGAAATTGTAATATTCTTGCCTTAATTCGTTTTTGTAATAGAGGTTGATCCTCAACAAAACCATAGCTGGTTTGTAGCTCATCTACCGCCTTTTTGTATGCGCCTAACAAGGCTAACACTTCAGCCTTGGTTACATGCATTAACCCTTTCTTCCCTTGTTTCCTATAAACAGTAGTTAAAATATCGTAAGCAATAAAGTTTCCAGGATTCACAAGTAAAAAGTCTTGAAGAACTGTCGCTGCTTGTTCATAACGACCGGACGTCAGTAACGCGTTACCATAATTTAAGCTGATAACTTGATTGTTAGGCATAAGTAAATTTAAATCGGCTAGCATTGTTATCGCATGCTCGTATTCCTTTAAAGATAAATATACGTCGGTTAGTGCATCAATATAGAATAGATTGTTTCTATCTTCTTTTTTTAATGACTCTAAAATATTTTTAGCTTGTTGATATTCTTTATTTTCAAAATATGATAGCGCTAGGCCATATTTTGCACCGGTCTTTAAACTATAACTTTGTTTTCGTAATTGTCGTTTAAAATAAGCAATATTGTCTTTAGCATTATTTTGGTATCGAGCTTGAATTCGAGACTTGGCTAACTCAAAGTTAAGACTTGGCGCTAGATTTCTTATAGGGTAATTATGAGCTCTTTGTCTAGCATCGGCTATGCGTGACTCAGGTAATGGGTGAGTCAATAACATCGCAGGCGGTTTGCTTGCGTAGCGGTATTTTTCTGACATTTTCCCAAAGAAACTTGGTGCACCTTGAGGATCAAAATTACTGTTGGCTAATAAAGCAATGCCAACTCTATCGGCTTCTTTTTCATTGCCACGAGTGTAATTGATGCTTGCTTGTTGTGACGCTGCCATAGAGGCACTTAATGCTGCCATACCAACAGCAGGGTTTACTAAGGCAATAAGAATGCCTGATACCATTCCAGCCATGCTTAAGGCTTGAGTATTACTTTGAGACTCTAAACGACGAGCTAAGTGGCGTTGAGTAACATGGGATATCTCATGAGCAATTACTGATGCAAGTTCACTTTCATTATCAGCAGTGGTTAATAGACCACTGTGAATACCTACATGGCCACCAAAAAAAGCAAAAGCATTTAGCTCATTATTGTTTATTAAGAAAAACTTAAACGCATAATTGACATCTTGGGCATTTTTAACTAATTGATTACCTAAGTGGTTGATATATTCTATTAAAACAGGATCTTGGATAAGAGGTTGACTCGCCCGAAGTTGACGCATCATTGCGTTACCAATTTGTCTTTCTTTCTCTAAAGAGAGCACACTAAAGCCTGAAATACCTATTTCAGGCAGTTTATTTCTATCATTTTGTCCACTGGCTTTAACATCAAAAGCGAAAATGTTGGCCATTATTGTTGTGATAGCAATGCTTACCAACAAAGGTTTTATGTTAAACAATATGTAATCCTGTTACTTATTATAATAAGAATAATATGAGCAAATTCTGAGTAGTTTGGAGTTTAATTTCCATGTTATCTTAATATGCTAAAACTCGTATCTTGATCTATCATGAGTATATAATCATTAAGTACTTTTGCCGTGATGGCATAAGGCTCTAATCAAACATGGTAATCTTGTATTCTTTGACCTCAACTGTACAAAAAGATTCGGTTAAAATTTAATTTTTTAAATTAGCTGCTTGAGTAAGTTGTTTCAATTGGCATTAGCAGTATTTATATAAGAATAGTTAAGATAAGATAACGAGATGATTGTCTCAGATTACCTTGTGAAAAGAAATAAATAATGATCTTTCAATATGATGCTACTCAGGAAAAGTGTCCTCTTCCATTAGTTAATTTACGCTTAATTTTGAAAAAAATGAAAAAAGAAGATGTTTGTGTGTTAAAAATACGTGACTTGGGTTCAAAAGAAAACATTCCTAAATTATTATCTAAATTAGGTTATTGCTATAACCAAAGTCCTATTGACAATAATGTCGTAGAAATTACCCTATCTAAAGATGTTTGAATTGAAGTAAAGGAAATATATGTTTAAGTTGTTCAACGAGTGGTATACCCGCAAGTTCTCAGATCCCCATGCTGTTGCACTTGCGGTTATTTTAGTATGTTCATTTTTATTTATCGCTTTATTTAGTCAGTTATTGATGCCGGTATTAGTTGCTTTAGGTATTGCTTTTTTATTAGATTTACCCGTAAATAAAATGGTCAATTTAAATCTATCTCGTACTGGGGCTACCGTATTAGTTGTTAGTGCTTTTGTAGGTATAACACTCATTGCTATGCTTGGTTTGATGCCAATTATTTGGAAGCAAAGTAGTAATTTATTGCAAGAAGTTCCACATATGGTCTCAGAAGGGCAAAAGTACTTATTAACGTTACCTGAACAATACCCAGATATTATTCAGGCCTCACAGATTGATACTTTTATTAATACCATTAAAGAAAAGCTACTCGAATGGGGGGAAGTTGCACTTAAGGCGTCACTTAATTCTATATCTGATCTTGTTGCTCTGATGGTTTATCTAATTTTAGTACCTTTAATGGTATTCTTCTTTCTTAAAGATAAGCATGATTTGTTTTCAGGCTTCAGTCAGTTTTTACCAAAGGAGCGCCGTATGGCAACTCAAGTAGGTAAAGAGATGAATCAGCAAATATTAAATTATATTCGCGGTAAAGTAATTGAAATTCTAATTGTTGGAATTTCCACAACAATTGCTTTTGTTTTACTTGATTTACGCTATTCTGTTTTATTAGGTGTACTGGTTGGCCTATCAGTATTAGTGCCTTATGTTGGCGCAACGGTTGTGACTATTCCTGTATTTTTAGTGGCATTATTTCAATGGGGATTTAGTAATGAGCTTGGTTATGTGATGATAGCTTATGGCATTATTCAAGCAATAGACGGTAATGTTATAGTGCCATTATTATTTTCAGAAGCGGTGAATCTACACCCTGTGACTATTATTATTGCTGTGATATTGTTTGGTGGTTTATGGGGCTTTTGGGGGGTGTTTTTTGCTATACCTTTAGCAACATTAGTGAAAGCCGTAATTAATGCTTGGTCTTCTACTCAAGAAGAGTTTGAAACTAGTGCATAAAAATATACATTAAAATGGCAAGTGAAACTCCCTTGCCATTTTAATATTAGTCATTAACTTTTGAGTTAGGTACTTGAGCAACGTGGTATTATTTTGCTAATTCATTTAGCATATCTAATACCACTTGGTGATGATCTTTAGTTTTGAATTTATTAAATACATGAGCAATCTTTCCGTCTAATCCAATTAAAAAGCTTAAACGGTGAATGCCGTCGTACTCTCTACCCATAAATTTCTTTAGTCCCCAAACGCCAAAATCATCAGCAGTTTTGTGATCAACATCAGAAAGCAGTGTGAAATTTAACTCATCACGTTGGTAAAATTTAGCCAAACGTTTTGGCTCATCTGGCGAAATACCGAATACGACAGTGTTTAACTCGTTTAACTGGTTTTGGCTATCACGAAGACCTTGTGCTTGAACAGTACAGCCTGGCGTCATCGCTTTTGGGTAGAAATAGACTAATACTTGCTGTTTACCAATATAATCTGCAAGAGCTATATCTTTGTCTTTTTCATTTTTTAATGTAAATAATGGCGCTATATCGCCAATTGCTAGGGTATCCATATAAATCCTTTCTTAGGTCATCTTTCTAAATAAGATTATGTGTTGTTTCTTTAATACAACCTTGCACGCCGAATTGCTCACACAGTTGTAAAAAGTCATTTTCAATATCATCAATACTTATTTTTTGTGTTAATGCAATTGAAATACTTGCGCTCATATTATTAGTTTGAGGATTTATTTCTGATTTCAATGATGAAATATCAATTTTTCGAGTTGCAAAAAATGCCGTCATTGCTTTTAGAATGCCGGGTTGATCAGTACCAGTATAATCCGCTTGGTAATGCTCGACTAGATCGTATGACTTATGGCCAGAAGTGCGCTTCATCATAGTGATTAAATCTAAGCTGTGGGCAACCATTGGAATTCGAGCTTCAATTTTATTGATTGCACGATTATCACCATTTAACAGCATAATAAATGTAAACTCTAGTCCGAAAATAGCCATTCTGCTATCTAATATATTACAACCACACTCACTTGCTAATTTAGTTAGTTCGCTAACACAACCTGTTCTATCAGAGCCCATAGCGGTTAGCACTAAATATTGAGACATTTATTTGCCTAGTAGATAAAAAAATAGATTATAGCGTATTTGATCGGCAAAAATAACCTTACTGAATCATAATAATATTCTTGTGTTTGCAAAAACAGGCAAGTACCATGGAGCGCTAATTAATTGATGCTGTTTTAAGGCTATTATTTTTAAAAACAGAATTGAACCAAATAAGGTTTAAACCATCAAATAAATACTATTTTATATACCCCCAAGGGTTTTTTCAGGAGTTTTAATGAATCGTCAATTGTTTTATTTTTCTGTGATTAGTTTTACATTGTCAGCATGTAGTAGTGTTGATAGTAAACGTGCACAGGGAGATTTTGATTATGCAAAAAAACCAGAATCAAAAGAATTTGTTGTCCCTGAAAATTTGGATAAACCAGCAATACAGCAAGAGTTTCTAATTTCTAATAAAATTAACCATCAAGGTCCTGTAGGTGAAAATATGGATATCAGAGCTCCGTCTTTGGTATTACCTATTGCGGCTTCTTCTCGTGTGGTTTCTGAATCAGGTGAAGCTATTATTTGGTTTGATAAGGTTTTTGAAGATAAAGACTTACTCGTTTTTATTAAAAACGCCCTCATTAGCCAATTAATGTCGGATGATGTTAGTTATGACACAGTTAGTTCATCTAAGCCTAGTGGTGATAATTTAAAGGGGACATCTGAGGTATATGAATCCCAGTGGTATCATAGTGAAGTAGAAACAGGTTGGTTATTTACTGATGTTGAACTATCTACAAGTATGCGTTTTCGCTATGAATTTTATCTTAAACCCCATGGCCGCAGTGTTTCATTGAAAGTTTCCTTAATAGACTATATGAAAACTGACAATGATGGAGGCACTAAATCTATCGATCCTATTGATAAACAACGAGCTGAAATGGCAATGCTAAATGAAGTTGTTGGACAAGTTGATTATAATTATCGTTTGCAGCAACGTGAAAATCGCTTGATGCGCGCTAATCAAAAACTAGTAACTATTGGTGAAAATAAAGAGTCTGAAACTGCTTATGTTGTTGAAATGAGTTTAGACAACCTTTGGGATAACATGCCTATTTTCTTCGAAAAACATGGTTTTACCATTAGTGACTTAAATGAAACAAATAAAATATACTATGTAGATTTTGTCAAACCTGAAACAAGTATTTGGGACAGTATTTGGGGTGATGATCAACCTGTAATTGAAGTAAGTGACGCCAAATATCAGTTTGTACTTGCGCCTTTAGATGATAAAAATCAAAAAACATCTGTTAGCATTTATAATGCAAACGGAGAGCCTTTAACGTTAGAAGTATTAGAGCGAATTTTTCCAGTAATGGAGCCGGGTTTGTCTTTTAGAAATTTTTATTAATAAAATATAATAGATAAATTTTTATTAAAAAACGCTGAAATTCAGCGTTTTTTCGTTTAAAGATTTATTTTTATTTCATTTTTTTAAGTTGTCTTTTGCAACCGTAGGCATTTTATGTTCGGTTCGTTGAGTTCTAGGTAAGGTCTCTTCTAAATCATTTAAATTTTTCTTACGCATTTTATGATGAGTACTTTTTTGAAAAGTACTGAAATTACCTATAATAATGACAACAGCAATACCTACTATTAAATAAGCTATCCAATTATCCATGTCTTTTCCTATATAATTTGTAGTGAGTTAAATCGTTACTTGATAGTGTTGACGTTGTTGATGTAGCGTTTGAAAATTATTGACAAGTTTTTAATTATAACCTCTTTGCCAGCAATATTTGTTTGTAATAATAAATCTTGTAGTAAATCCACACTCAATGCAGATTGGTATTGTTTAGCAAGCGGAGCATAAGATAAATGCCAAGGCTCTGCAGCAACTCCACCACGAAAACTATCATAAGGAAAATAAAAACCATGTTTCCCAGCGTTATTATCCAACCAAGATGATAGTTTAGCCATGGGTCCTGGGGGAGCATATTCCCAAGCCTCTAATTGTAATGTTTGCCCATCTAATAAATTAGCGGCATAAATATCGATATCGCAACCCCAATGATGTCGGCTTGATCCGGGAAGAGCAGAGAAAAGTAATATAGCTTCTATAATTTCAAAGTCACAAATTTTACTAATATTTATGGGTTCTCCTTCAATGTTTTTAATTAAAGTTTTACCCATAAACTTGTTATTCCAAATCAGCAATTGTCTTTCGAATGAGCGAAAGCCGCTAGCTATTTTTATATTAATATTGGCTTTTTCAGCACTACTCACTAATGCTTTAAAATCACTTAGCATCAGCTGATGTATGCCTAATACCTTTGAATTAGCTGATCGTTTAGCATCTGTTTTTGTAGCTTGCTCAAAAAAATGAATATGTTTGTCAGTTAAGCCAAGTACTTGTGCTGATATATCACTGTTAGATATAAGCTTAGTTGATGTCATTAGACTTCATCTTTTATTAATACCTGTTGTAAACAAGCATAGTAAATATCACAAAGTTTATCTAAATCTTCACAAACAACCGATTCATTTACTTGGTGAATAGTGGCATTGCAAGGTCCTAATTCAATAACTTTTGC
>Ga0105357_10001040_pt1 | contig 15015 bp, 17 predicted proteins | sample GOMGulsemesocosm_4_FD_83660 | JGI IMG/M metagenome (GOLD analysis project Ga0105357, IMG submission 83660) | Methane-oxidizing microbial communities from mesocosms in the Gulf of Mexico - GOM15B Gulf of Mexico | ecosystem: Environmental > Aquatic > Marine > Cold seeps | place: USA: Gulf of...
ACTCTTTCCTCGTATTCCATAACTTGGTGTGACGTGTGGCCTACCTTTAGGGACACCCTCCCCATTATTGTCATCGGAAATGAATTCCTCGATGCCCTTCCCGTCCGTCAATATGAACAGGTAGATGGACATTGGGCTGAACGAAAGATAGCACTAGCCAAAGATAAACTGATCTTTAAGTGTGAAGATATCGCAGCATCAGCCTTACCGGAAAACCTACCGTCCGTTTCAGAATGTGACGAGGGAAGTATTTTCGAGACCAACCCGTCTGCTGAAAAAATATGTTCGAACATCGCAGCGAACATTGCAAAAAATGGTGGTTCAGCGCTTTTCATAGATTACGGCCCGTCAGAAAGTGGCTTGGGAGATAGTTTCCAATCCGTTCAACATCATAAATATACGGACCCTTTAGATAATCCCGGTACGAGCGATTTAACAGCCCATGTGGATTTCGCGCGATTAGGTCATTTAGCAACAGTCCAAAATTGCGAAACATATCCCATTTCCTCGCAAGGTCGGTTTCTTGAACGGCTTGGCATAGAGGCACGCGCGCTTGTTCTTTCTAGAAATGCAGCTGATAACCAAAAAGCAAAAATAGCGGGCGATCTTCAACGGTTGATTAGTAGCAAAGAAATGGGCACTTTGTTCAAAGCCATGACATTCTATGCGAACATGACAGAGGGACCCGCCGGGTTTGGTGAATGATGTTAACATCCTCCGTTTTAAACAACTCTTCTTTTAGGCACGCCTTTTTCACTCGTGAAAACGGTGTCTCTAAAGGGGTCTACGAAGGTTTAAACTGCGGCGCAGGGTCAAATGACGATCCGGCGGATGTGACTGAAAACAAACGCCGAGCAGCGGCTGTTTTAGGCGTACCGACATCTAAACTTTTCACTTTATATCAAGTGCATAGTGCCGATGTTATCACCATTGATGGTGATAACAATCCAAACACACGGGCTAAGGCGGATGCCATGGTCTCTAGGACACCGGGCGTTGCTTTAGGAATTTTAACAGCTGACTGTGTCCCTATTTTATTTGCAGACGCCGCAAATAAAGTGATTGGTGCTGCCCATTCTGGTTGGAAAGGGTCTGTCGCCAACATCAGTGCAAACGTGATCAAGGCGATGATTGAACTTGGCGCCCAACGCGAATGTATTCGCGCTGCCATCGGACCTGCCATTCAGCAAAACTCTTATGAAGTCGGCCCTGAGTTCAGCGCCCCCTTTTTAAGGGTAGATGCAGACAATCAACAGTTTTTTAGACCCTCCGCCCGTGACACCCATCAAATGTTCGACTTAACAGGTTTCGTTAAAAAGCAGTTGGAAGGCGAAAACATACAAGCCGTAGATTTGATTAATCACGATACTTGTTCTGAAGAAAATCTGTTTTTCAGCTATCGCCGAATGTACCACAAAAAAGAAGCCGATTATGGACGTCAACTTTCCGCGATTGCGCTGCAAGGCTAGAGGGAAATATATTTGTTTTTCACACCAATTAGCTTAATCTAGGACTCACATGCCGTATTTAGTAATTTTCTTTTTCATTTGTTTACTCGGATTGTTAGCGACCTGTGCTTTATAAATTCCTGACATATTCAATTTGCGCATTGATCACTCTGGCAGTTATTGGCTGCCAACCGCTTGAGCGACCATTTCAGCCCTCGCAAAAAACAAGCTTACGCACAGCCCCGGGGCCAAGAGCATCACTTTACGTTGCCCCAGTTACAAATGGGCCCCTTGAAATGAGCACCAAGCTATCTGTAGAGCTTCAAGAACTTGGAATTGCGGCGTTCACCGGAGAGAAAATTCCATACAGATATAGTGTCTCCAGCGAGATAACTCTGAAAGAGGGTGCCACCTACGTCACTTGGACCATCCACGAACCAACGGGAAGACCGACTGAGCTCACGACAACGCAAAAGGTCGGCGACATTATTGAAGGACCATCGGTATTTGGCAGAACATATGACACTGCTATTTTGAGCAGCGCAAGCGAGCTTGATATAATGCTTGGGGGCGCAGGTGTGAATTTCACAGCTTTAGAAAAACCTGCCATTTATGTTCCCGTTGTCAAAGGGGCTCCAGGAGATGGCTCCGAAACGCTCGCCGTAGCAATGCAGGAACAAATTATTTCTCTTGGCTTTGACGTGCATTCTGAACCTTGGAAGGCGAGTTACGTCTTACAAGGTGAAGTTTCACTCAGTGAGCCTAAGCGTGGATCTCAAGTCGTAACCATTCTATGGAAACTGGAGCGCCGTAACGGCGAATATGTGGGAAAGATTGAGCAACGGAACAGAATCAGGGCAGGAACATTGAACGGTCCGTGGGGCCCTGTGGCCGAAGCGGCCGCAAAAGGAGGTGCCAGAGGCATTCTCAAGCTGCTCAGGCAAGTAGAAGCGGCCTACTTTAAACAAAAAAGCTAGCCTTCTCGCATAACAACCGCAATTTTCGATTTTAAGACATTTACAGATGAGATTGGCCTTGGTAAGTTCCGGCCCGCTTGGGGATGTTTGTTTAACATCCTTTAAAGAGTATGTAGCTTGATTGAACTGAGCCCCTGGCTTGAGGACGTTCATATGAAAATGCTTGCGGGAAACAGTAACCGCCCTTTGGCTGATGCTGTCGCTAAATATCTAGATATACCTATGACTGAAGCTTCCGTTCGTCGGTTCTCAGACAAGGAAATTTTCGTTGAAATACACGAAAATGTTCGCGGTGAGGACGTCTTTGTCGTCCAGCCAACATCCTATCCAGCAAATGACCATTTGATGGAGCTGCTAGTTTGTATTGATGCGCTGAAGCGTGCATCAGCAAAACGAATCACTGCTGTTCTTCCCTATTTTGGATATGCGCGCCAAGACAGAAAGCCGGGTCCAAGGACTCCAATTTCTGCAAAGCTAGTTGCTAATTTGATTACAACTGCTGGTGCCGACCGTGTTTTGACACTTGATCTACATGCGGGTCAAATCCAAGGTTTCTTTGACATTCCCACCGACAATTTGTTTTCAGCTCCGGTTATTGTGCCAGATATTGAAGCAAATTACGGACGCGGCGGAGACATTACCATTGTCTCTCCCGATGTTGGCGGTGTTGTGCGGGCCCGGGCTTTTGCCAAAAGGCTTGACGCAAACCTTGCAATCGTTGATAAGCGCCGTGAAAAAGCTGGTGTTTCCGAAGTCATGAATATTATCGGTGATGTTAAAGGTCAGACTTGTATTCTGGTTGATGACATCGTGGATAGTGCGGGAACATTATGCAACGCAGCTAACGCTTTGGTCGAACAAGGCGCAAAAAGTGTTGTCGGCTATGTCACGCATGGTGTTCTGTCAGGTGGTGCGATTTCGCGTATCAATGACAGTGAACTTATCGAGATGGTAACAACAGACAGTATTCTTGCAACTGAGGCCTTTAAAGTTTCAGACAAGATGCGCCAAATTTCAATCGCCCCCCTCATGGGTGAGGCGATGAAACGGATTTCACAGGAAACTTCGGTTTCCAGCCTATTTGATTAATCAAATAGGTTTTCAGACGTGGGCACCCCTGGAGGCACACGTCATTTCAAACACCGGGACGGTTCCCGGTGTTGCTCGTTAATAGGAGAAGACTAATGAGCGATACAGTAGCATTAATTGCTGAAACGCGCGACCGGGTAGGAAAGGGGACCTCCCGTGCATTGCGTCGTGAAGGCCGCACCCCAGCGGTAATTTATGGTGATAAGAAAGAAGCGATCTCTGTTTCTGTCGAAACCAAGGAACTTGTTAAAGTCATCAACAAAGGTGGCTTTCTGTCCTCAATTTACACAGTTCAGGTTGGCAAGGACAAACACCAAGTTCTGCCACGTGACATTCAACTGCACCCGGTAAAAGATACACCAGTTCACGTGGATTTCCTCCGCGTTTCTGCGAAATCTAAAATTGCTGTGAACGTACCAGTGAACTTCTTGAACGAAGATGAATGTGTGGGTCTAACACGCGGCGGCGTTCTGAATGTTGTTCGTCACGAAGTTGAACTTCTTGTTCCTGCGACAGCAATTCCTGAAGCGATTGAAGTTGACCTTACTAAGTTTGATATGGGCACAAGTGTTCACATCTCTGACTTCACACTTCCAAAAGGCGTTACGCCAACGATCACTGATCGTGACTTCACTGTAGCAACAATCGCTGCTCCAAGTGGCGGTGCTGACGAAGACGAAGAAGAAGAAACAGTAGCAGCAGAAGGCGAAGCCGAAGCTAGCGAAGAATAAGATAGGATTGTCCAATGATTTTGCTGGTAGGTCTAGGTAACCCTGGAAAGGGATATGTTGATAACCGGCACAATTTTGGGTTTATGGCGGTGGATGAAATCATCCGCCGCCATTCCTTTTCCTCAGAACGTATTCGATTTCAAGGCCTCGTTTCAGAAGGCCGTATTGGAACTGAGAAAGTTTTGATTTTAAAGCCAACGACTTTTATGAACGAGTCTGGCCGTTCAGTGAACGAAGCAGCCCGCTTTTATAAAATCCCTCCAGAAGATATTATCGTCCTTCATGACGAACTGGATTTGCCAATGGGTAAAATCAGGACGAAAATTGGTGGCGGCCACGGAGGAAATAATGGCATTAGGTCCATTGACGCCTATATGGGCAAAGAATTCAAACGTATCCGCTTAGGCATTGGACACCCTGGAGACAAAAATAAAGTCTCGGGTCATGTTCTCAAAGATTTTTCAAAATCTGAACGTTCAATTGCGGACAAAATTTCAGAAAGCGTTGCCCGGCACATTGCCATGATGGTAACCGGTGACGACGCTGGATTTATGAATAAAATTGCACTGGATATCGCCCCGCCAAGAGCGAAGAAGCCAGCAGTAGCATCAAAAGGAGACTAGACATGGGTTTTAAATGCGGAATTGTTGGATTGCCCAATGTTGGAAAGTCGACTTTATTTAATGCACTTACACAAACAGCGCAGGCTGCAGCGGAAAATTATCCGTTTTGCACCATTGAGCCCAATCTCGGTCAGGTTCCCGTCCCCGATGAGCGCATGACGAAATTGTCTGCCCTTGCTGGATCAAAAGAACTCATCCCGACACAGCTTACTTTTGTTGACATCGCAGGTCTCGTCCGCGGCGCGGCAAGCGGCGAAGGTCTTGGCAACAAATTCCTAGCCCACATTCGTGAAGTTGATGCGATTATTCAAGTGATCCGTTGTTTCGAAGACGACGATATCACTCATGTTGATGGTAAAATCGATCCTGTGTCTGATATCGAAACTATCGAAACCGAATTGATGTTGGCAGACCTTGAAAGCCTTGAACGCCGGGCGGAGACAATCGTCAAGAAAGTTCGCGGTGGTGACAAGGAAGCTATTCAGCAATCAGGTCTAATTGATAAAGCCCTTGCGGTCTTACAAGAAGGCAAGCCTGCCAGAACAGTTGAACTTGAAGAGGATGACATTCAAGCTTTCAAAAATTTACAGCTTCTGACTTCAAAACCGGTTCTATATGTTTGTAACGTTGATGAAGAAAGCGCGGCTACTGGCAATGCTTTTTCTCAAAAAATTGTAGATAGAGCTGCCGCTGAAAAAGCTGGCGCCGTTATTATCTCCGCGGCCATTGAAGCCGAAGTCGCGCAGTTGGTTGACGAAGAGCGTTCTGAATTTCTAGCTGATCTTGGTCTTGAAGAAACGGGCCTCGGCCGCATTATCCGTGCAGGCTACGAATTGCTTGATTTGGTGACATACTTTACTGTTGGGCCAAAAGAATGCCGCGCATGGACAATTACACGCGGAACAAAAGCCCCGCAAGCCGCTGGCGTGATCCATACAGACTTTGAAAAAGGCTTCATTCGCTCTGAAACCATTGCCTACGACGCCTATGTGGAACATGGCGGCGAAACGGGCTCTAAAGAAGCGGGCCAAATGCGCCTTGAAGGCAAAGAATATCTGGTTCAAGACGGCGATGTCTTGCATTTCCGATTTGCAAACTAATATTCTGCCAAGAAACAACCGGACGCAAATAAGACCGGAGGAAAAATGACAAAAAAATACTTTGAAGATTTTGGGGTTGGTCAAATCGAAGAATTTGGCAACCGCAAGGTGACTGAAGAAGAGGTCATTGAATTCGCAACTGAGTTTGATCCTCAATCATTTCACGTTGATAAAGCCGCCGCGAAAGATCATTTTTTTGGTGGCATCATCGCGTCAGGCTGGCATACGGGTTCTATGCTCATGCGCATGATCGTAGACTTTCAAATATCAAATTCCTCATCCATGGGTTCCCCCGGAATGGACGAACTTCGATGGATCTCACCGGTAAGACCGGGAGAGACACTCAAAGTCAAAAGCGAAGTTCTTTCCACAGCAAAGCATCCCCGAAAATCTGACAGAGGATTTGTAAAATTTGCCTACACAGTCTTCAATCAAGATGATCAGACAAAGATGACCATGACGTCCTCTATCTTGTTTGGCTGCACCCCGATAGCGGAGGCTAGCTGATGCCAACAGAATATTTCGAAGACATCAAAATTGGCAGCTCGAACGAGTTTGGAAGCAAAACGGTATCTCTTGAAGAGATCGTCAAATTTGCCACTGAATACGACCCACAGCCCTTCCATATTGACGAAGAAGCGGCAAAAGACAGTATTTATGAAGGCATCATCGCATCAGGTTGGCACACTGCCTCAATGACCATGAGAATGATGGTGGATCATATGATCAGCGGCCGCGCAGGTCTCGGCTCCCCCGGCGTTGATAACCTTCGTTGGTTCAAGCCCGTCAGACCCGGCGATACTCTGAGGGTTCGGTCTGAAGTTCTATCTAAAAAACAATCCAAGTCGCGCCCTGAAATGGGAACAATTTTTGGTATCACACAAGTGTTCAATCAGCATGATGATATGGTCATGAGCTTCGGCACAATAGGTATGACATTGCTAAGACCCGGCAGTAAATCAGCCGATTAATCGATATTTTCTTTCGCCTTTAAGATGTTAGTGTTTGCACCTATATATGGTAGCATATAAAAAACTAACATCTCAGGGGAAACAAATGGATATCCTTTCCGGCTTTGCCATTCTTGTCGTTGTTGTCGTTATTTTGGCGATTGTCATTGTCTTCATGGGGGTCACCGTTGTCCCTCAAGGATATCAATTTACGGTCGAAAGATTTGGCCGATATACAAAAAGCCTGACACCGGGTCTTGGTTTCTTGATGCCATTCATTGATCGAATTGGTCATAAGATCAACATGATGGAACAGGTACTAGATATCCCCACCCAAGAAGTTATTTCACGTGATAATGCCATGGTGGAAGTTGACGGCGTCCTATTTTATCAAGTTCTAGATGCCGCAAAATCTTCCTATGAAGTTCGTGATCTCGAACGCGCTGTTCAAAATCTAGCGCAAACTAACCTTCGGACAGTGTTGGGCTCTATGGATCTGGACGAAGCACTCAGCCAACGCGACTCCATAAACACCAAACTTTTAAACGTTATGGATCAGGCATCAACGCCGTGGGGACTGAAGGTTACCCGTGTTGAAATTAAAGATATCACGCCTCCTGTTGATCTCGTACAAGCTATGGCCCGCCAAATGAAAGCAGAGCGTGAAAAACGTGCCGTAATTTTGGAGGCGGAAGGCGTAAGACAAGCTGAGATCTTGAAAGCGGAGGGCGAGAAAAAAGGTGCAATTTTGGAGGCTGAAGGTCGCCGTGAAGCAGCCTTTAGGGATGCGGAAGCACGGGAACGTTCGGCACAAGCTGAAGCAAAAGCAACAACCGATGTGTCCGAGGCCATCGCTAAAGGCGACATCCAATCCATTAACTATTTTATTGCTCAAAAATACGTAGAAGCCATGAAAGAAATCGGCTCTGCCCGCAATTCAAAAGTTGTTTTAATGCCAATGGAAGCATCAGCCCTCGTGGGATCATTGGGTGGTATTGGCCAGATTGCCAAAGAAGTTTTTGGTAATGAAGGCTCAAACCGCACAAGAGCATCTACTGGCACTGTACCAACAAGCGAGTAAAAACAATGTTAAACGAAGCCATTACATGGGTTGCTGATCTTGGTCACTGGGCGTGGTGGACGTTCGGTGTTGTCTTAGTAATTCTTGAAATTTTCGCACCGACATTCTTCATGCTATGGCTAGGTATATCAGCCGGGGTTGTCGGTCTTATCGTGTTGCTCATCCCGTCTATAACTTGGGAATACCAGTGGGGTTTATTCGCAATCTTCTCCGTTATTAGCCTTGTCGTTGGGCGGATGTTCTTGATGAGAAACCCGGGTGTTGAAGATAACTTCAAACTTAACCAGCGAGGAGCTCAATACGTTGGGCGCAATTTCACTCTCTCTGATGCCATTGTAAATGGTCGCGGTAAAATCCATGTGGATGACACTCAATGGGCTGTCTCAGGACCAGCACTTGATGCAGGTGCTACAGTTACAGTTACGGATACCGACGGAATATTATTGGTTGTTGAGGCTGCAGAAGAATAAAAACGAACACAACAAGCAGATTATCTTTGGGGGGAAATATGGGTGAAAAAATAAATCTGACAAGTACGGATGGGCATAGTTTCAGTGCCTATATCTCTCACCCGGAAAGCGATGCCAAAGGTGCGATGGTCGTTGTTCAGGAGATTTTTGGTGTCAACAGCCATATCCGCTCTGTGTGCGACCAATATGCAGCTTTGGGATACACTGCTATAGCTCCCGCCCTGTTTGACCGAATTTCTGGCGGTATCGAACTTGAGTATGACGCCGACGGCGTAAAACAAGGACTGGAATACAAAAACAGTATTGAAGATGCAACTGCACTGCTAGATATTGCCGCTGCTGTTAAGCATGTCTCGTCTTCAAGTCCAACATCAATCGTCGGCTACTGCTGGGGCGGAACCCTCGCATTTTTGGCAGCTTGCGAGATGAGCAACCTCACTAAAGCCATTGGTTATTATGGCGGCGGAATTGCTAAGCAACTGGACAAGCGGCCACAGATTCCAACGCTGCTACATTTTGGCGATCAGGATGGATCTATCCCTATGGATGATGTTAATTTGATCATCGAAACATTCCCCGAACTTGAAATCCATGTCTATGAAGCAGGTCACGGATTTAACTGCGATGTCCGGGGAAGTTACGACAAACCTTCGACTGATCTCGCATTACAGAGAACACTGAAGTTCCTTGAAGGGGCGTAAAGCCCCTCACCCTTGAACAAATTCCATCAAAACACCGCAGGTGTCTTTTGGCTGAATGCGCAATGATCCGTTCGAGACTTCCTGTAAGGGGATCGAGGCTGCTTCAAGATAACGCTTGGTATCTTCAAGTTTATCAACACCAATAGTCATGGAAATGATATGCGGGAACTCTGGCATGTCTGCTGGAATAAACAATCCCGGAAACAATAAATCCAAATCTGTTTCGGCGACAAAGATCATGTTTAATCGACCGATGCGGATACTGACTGTGGCGTCCGTCACCGTTACATTCAGCGACCCACAAAGCCGTTTATAGTAGTCAACCAACACCTTTGGATCATTTACCAGAATAACAATGGACCGAATGTAGCTGGCACCATTTGCATGCTGCTCCCATTCGGCTCGTCTGATTAATTCAGGTGTCTTATGATGGCAGAGAAACAAGCTGTTTTTGGCCATGCCTTCTGCTGGAATACGAATAAGTTTAAATTCTGGGATGACATCTCCCTCGGGCAGTTCCAGCTTGCGGCTGAGGTCCAGAAGTTTTGAAGGCTCAAGCCCAGCCTCGGTTAAAGACGCATGGGTCTTTTCTGGGTTGTTGCTTGATAGAGCGAATCCCAGCATCCCTTCCCCGCGGTCCTCAAGCTGCTTATCCAAACCATTGGACTCTTTGCTTGGGTCGACAATACCCAGCAATTCAATGTAATCATTTTCAAGCATGATACAGTAGTTGGCCGTTCCCCAACCGATGTGAGATCCCCTTGGCGTTAGGGTGAAACCCAGTTTTTCATAGGTAGTGCGGGCCTGTTCAAGATCACTAACACCAATAAGCGTATGATCAAGACCATCAATATTATGTGGCATATAATTTTTCCTACTTGGGTTTAGTCACCTTCAAACTCGCAAAGAGTTTGAACATTTACGCCCATACTTTCGATGCGCGCCCGACCGCCAATATCTGGAAGATCAATAACGAAGGCCGCTCCGACAACCGTGCCTTTGGCTCGGCGGATTAGCTTTATGGCAGCTTCGGCTGTGCCGCCCGTCGCGATCAAATCGTCAACGATCAGAATGTTGTCGCCCTCGTTGACGGCATCAGTATGGATCTCAACTGTGTCACTTCCATACTCAAGCTCGTACTCTTCGCCAATAACATCAAAAGGCAGTTTGCCTTTTTTGCGAATGGGGACAAAGCCAACACTCAATTGGTGGGCAATAGCGCCTCCAAGGACAAAGCCACGCGCTTCAATTCCGGCAACTTTGTCAATTCGCACGCCCGTATATGGCCAGACCAATTGGTCAATGGCCGTCCGCAAGCCAGTTGCATCTTGCCAAAGCGTCGTAATATCACGGAACATCACGCCTTCTTTGGGGTAATTGGGTAGGGTTCGAATATACTTTTTAATATCCACGATTTTAGTCCTATTTTTTATTTAACAACCGGCCTGCAACTGCATCCAGTTTCTGAAGAATTTTCGGGTCGCGTGCATCAGACGCTGTGATGAGGGCATTTTCCAACGCTTCATGGCAACCGTTCCCGCATATTTCATGTCGCGACGCCAATTTTGGCGCGACCGTTGTAATGAGACTTCTAGCCTGATCTGCATTTCCAGTGAGCACTTTAATGACGGCGCTAACGTCCACGTTATCATGGTCTGGATGCCAGCAATCATAATCGGTAACCATTGCAACGGTGGCGTAACAGATTTCGGCTTCTCGGGCTAACTTTGCTTCAGGCATATTGGTCATTCCAATCACTTGGCATCCCCATGACCGATATAACTCTGTTTCTGCCCTAGAAGAGAACTGAGGCCCCTCCATGGCCAAATAGGTACCGCCACGAACAACGGGGATGTTTTGGCTCTGCGCGGCCGCCTCAAGCGCATCACCTAAACGGCTACACACTGGATCAGCCATACTCACATGTGCGACCATACCGGATCCGAAAAAACTTTTCTCCCGGGCAAATGTTCTGTCAATGAACTGATCTACGATAACAAACGTGCCCGGCGCTAACTTTTCTTCGAACGAGCCACAGGCGCTCACGGAAATGATCTCCGTAACGCCGGCGCGTTTCAGCGCATCGATATTTGCCCGATAATTAATTTCAGAGGGGGATATTTTATGTCCGCGACCATGGCGCGGAAGAAAGACCAGTTGTACGTCCTCTAGACGACCATGAAGAAGATCGTCGGACGCCTCGCCAAACGGAGATTTTATCTGTTTCCAATGGACGTCTTCCAATCCATCTAGATCATAAACACCGCTGCCGCCAATGACGCCAATGATCGGTTTTCCTGTGGTCAATATTAAGCTCCCTCATTTTTGCCAGCATAGCTTGCCGTAAGAAGCTGGTCAGCACAAAATTTCCACATGACCTGCGTTTAACGCAAAAAAATGGGCACCAAAAGATGCCCATTCTATCTTTGCCACGAAAACAATGACCAACTTGGAATGATCCAAACTGGTGAAATACTTAAAGAAGCTCGATCAGCGCCTTTGCAACAGCTTCAGAAGAGCTTGGATTTTGTCCTGTCACGAGCTTGCCGTCAGTAATCGCATAGGAGTGCCAGTCGTCAGCTTTTGAGTAAATTCCGCCTTTGGCTGAAAGTGCGTCCTCAACAAGCAATGGAACAACATCAGTGAGCTGAACCGCAGCCTCTTCACTATTACTGAAGCCCGTTACTTTTTTCCCTTTAACCAACGGGTCGCCATTTGGTGACTTGGCATTTACCAATACAGCCGGCGCATGGCATACTGCCGCAACTGGTTTATCGTCCGCAACCATAGCTTCGATGAGTGCAATAGAATCTGCATCATTAGTTAGGTCCCAAAGCGGGCCATGACCACCAGGATAGAAAACGGCGTCAAAGTCACTGGCTGTCACTTCTGATAATTTGACGGTGGCAGCAAGAATGGCTTGGGCCTTTTCGTCGGCTTTGAAACGTTCCGTCGCTGGTGTTTGCGACTGTGGCTCATCACTTTTTGGATCGAGAGGTGGTTGACCGCCCTTTGGCGACGCTACTGTAAGTTCAGCGCCAGCATCCAACATTGTGTAATACGGGGCCGCATATTCTTCCAGCCAAAAACCGGTCTTTTGACCAGTGTCGCCGAGTTGATCGTGGGACGTTAAAACAACAAGAATTTTCATAATTTTTTCCATGTATTGGTTGCTAATGTTTTGGGGGAATAGATATCTTTAGTTGGTTATGCGTAAGACCACGCAGTCAACCCACTGTTCAAAATTACGGTGAGCTGGGTAACAGCGTGTTTGTCATCCACATTGCTTCTTGAAGAGGTGCGCCCTGACGTTTTATTTTCGTCATCAAGCTCGCCCCCAACCACAATTGATAAAGTGCTGCCGCTGTTTGTGCCGCGGGCACAGACGTTGGAATTGAGCCATCCTGATGCCCGGCTTCAATTGCGCGCATTAAATGGTCAGTGATCATCTGGGTTCCTTGATCAAGGATAGATCTCATATCGTCAGAGATGTCAGAGACTTCGGCAGCCAGCTTTACAATCAAACAGTGATTTTTACTTTCTTCTGAAGTCTGGTTCGAGCACCAAAGCGAGAAATAGACCATTAAGCGTGCCCTTGCGGGTTTTCCCTCTTCATTTAAAATGGCATCTAGTTGCTGCGAATATTCAGCAAGATATTGCTGAAGCAAACTGCAACCAAAGGCCTCTTTAGAAGCAAAGTAGTGATAGAAGGATCCTTTTGGAACGTCAGCCACTTTTAAAAGCTGAGTAAGTCCTAATGCGGTGAACCCTTGCGCACCGATGAGGCTACGCCCAACGTCTAAAATATGTTCGCTTGCTGTTTTAGTTTTTGTGTCCATGCAGGGATATTTAGATACTATTAGACCGGTTGTCTAGTGATCGAAATCACAAACCCCAAAACAAAAAACCCCACCATAAATGGTAGGGTTTTCCATAATCAAAGAGCGCCTTATTCAGGCGCTCATTTATGTATCAAATCAGAACTTACTTAAGCTCTGACCAGATTTTCTTTTTAACGGCAAAGAACAAACCAGTTAGGACCAGCAAGAACAGGATAACCCGGAGGCCCATGTGCTTACGTGCTTCCAACTTAGGTTCTGCGGCCCATGCCAAAAAGACAGTTACGTCTTTAGACATTTGATCAACAGTTGCTTTAGTTCCGTCAGAATACTCAACAGCTTCGTCAGAAATTGGCGACGGCATAGCGATTTGATGCCCAGGGAAGTATGTGTTGTAATTCATACCCTCAGTCAGATCAAAATCAGCAGGAGCATCTTCATAACCTGTCATCAAGGAATAGAGATAGTTTTCAAAACCGACTCTTGCCTTAACAATCAAAGATAAATCTGGTGGGAACGCGCCGCCATTTGACGCCCGTGCTGCCTTTTCGTTGGCAAATGGATCCGGGAATTTATCAAATGCCTTACCTGAACGTTCAAACATTTCACCGTCATCATCAGGGCCGCCTTCGAATGTGTATTCTTTGGCGATTGCTTTTACTTCATCTTCCGTAAAACCAAGATCCTGTAAAGTCCGGAAAGCCACCTGCTTCAGACCATGACAACTGGCGCAGACTTCTTGAAAGACCTGTAAACCACGTTGAGCGGCTGCACGATCATAAGTTCCAAAAAGACCTGTATGTTGCCAGTTGACTGATTTCAGTTCAACACCGCCGCCAGATGCTTGTGCACCTGACAACGTGACCACTGATAAAAGAACAGCGGCACTTAGAGACTTGATCAATTTAAGCATTGCCAGCCTCCTCAGCAGAAGTTTTTTTGTCCAATACCGACTCCGATATACTTGCCGGAAGAGGTTTGTGTTTTTCATACAAACCAACCAACGGCAGCAAGATCAAAATATGGATGAAGTAATATGCTGTTGCTAGTCGCCCAATCAGAATGAATGGCTCTTCTGCTGGCTTACCGCCAACATATGTAAGAACGATACAATCGATAAGGAAAATCCAGAATAGCTGCTTATAAATTGGACGGTAACGTGCCGAACGAACCCGGCTTTTGTCCAACCAAGGTAGAGCAAACAAAACAGCGATAGCACCAAACATCAACATCACGCCGCCAAGCTTGTCAGGAACAGCCCGCAAGATTGCGTAGAATGGCAAGAAGTACCATTCAGGAACAATATGCGCAGGTGTTACCAGCGGATTGGCCGGAATGTAGTTGTCCGGATGCCCAAGAATGTTTGGAGCAAAGAACAAGAAGGCACAGAAGATGATGAGGAAGATACCCAGTCCGAACAAATCCTTTACTGTGTAGTAAGGATGGAACGGAATGCTGTCTTGCTTATCTTTAATCTCGATACCCGTTGGGTTGTTCGACCCTGTTGTATGCAAAGCCCAGATGTGAAGAATAACCACACCAACAATGACAAATGGCAACAAGTAATGCAGGCTGAAGAAACGGTTCAATGTTGGATTATCAACAGAGAAACCACCCCACAACCATGTGACGATAGACTCGCCAACAACCGGTATAGCACCAAAGAGGTTTGTAATAACTGTCGCACCCCAGAAGCTCATTTGGCCCCATGGAAGAACGTAACCCATAAACGCGGTTGCCATCATCAATAAGAAGATAACAAGACCGAGCCACCACAATAATTCACGTGGGGCTTTATATGATCCATAATACAGACCGCGGAAAATATGGAGATACACGACAACGAAGAACATCGAGGCACCATTGGCATGCATATACCGCATCAGCCAGCCATAGTTCACGTCGCGCATAATATGCTCAACACTGTCAAATGCCATATCGACATGGGCAGTGTAATGCATGGAAAGAACGATTCCTGTGACAATCTGGACAACCAGCATAACGCC
>Ga0105357_10001042_pt1 | contig 15002 bp, 12 predicted proteins | sample GOMGulsemesocosm_4_FD_83660 | JGI IMG/M metagenome (GOLD analysis project Ga0105357, IMG submission 83660) | Methane-oxidizing microbial communities from mesocosms in the Gulf of Mexico - GOM15B Gulf of Mexico | ecosystem: Environmental > Aquatic > Marine > Cold seeps | place: USA: Gulf of...
GGAAACCGCCTTTTTTTGGAATCCACGAACACTTTTTCGTGATTGAGCAAAACTACTAAAATCCATAATAAACCTTCAAAACGTATTTATCGTAAACGTGATTTTAACGCGCGAAGCAAAGAGCCGGCGATGCGCGCCCTGCATTGTACCTTCTGACAGTAGACTGTCTATAGTGCCGCACTTTACTGCAACCCTAAGGAATAGACATACACTTACCTCTCTTGCTACATTGCGAGCCCTGGGACACAAGTTGTGAGTTGCACCGCATTGGACATCGAAAAATTCAAACAGATTCTTAGCCGCTATTCAATTGATGACTCGGCCTTATGGGACACTTGGCTGCCGCTGCTGAAGAAGTCAGCAGTTCCCGCCGGACAAGCCCTTATTCGTACCGGTGACCAACAAGAATCTGTTTTCGTCCTAGAGCAAGGCTTGGTGCGCTATTACTACACTTCTTCTGAAGGCAAGGAATGGAACAAAGCCTTTTTTCGAGAAGGACAACTTGTGGGCTCAATCAGCGCTCAACTAACGCAGTTGCCCTGCCGCTTTACAATTGAGGCTATAGAGCCCTGTGTGGTTTACAGTGCGCCTATGAGCAGCTTCTGGGAACTTGCGGAAACCCAACAGCTGGTACAACAAATTGTACAAGAGGTATTCCTGCGCAACGAATTACGTGAAAGCATTTTACTCACGGGCAACGCTGAAGAGCGTTACCGGTGGCTAGAAAAAAACGAGTCCTGGTTACTCGAACGAGGCGTGTCTCAGTTCCACTTAGCGTCTTACTTAGGAATGGATGCGGTGTCCTTGTCTCGAGTAAAACGCAAGCTAAAAGCAGTAACGGCCTAAAGGATTAGAAACACCGCCCCGCCCCCTTATTCCCGACCTTCTAAAACAATGTCCACATGCAATTGCTTGCCAAGACCAACACAAGCCGCCGCCAATTTTTCATTAGGCTTGGCTGATTTAACGGTTACCTGTAGGGCGCCCGTGGTGAGCACCTTAGCCTGAATATCAGTGCTGGCCGCTTCTGCGACCTCTCCCAGAGCATCCCGCACACAGACCTCGGTAGCCATTGCCCGTAACGTGGGCTTATGAAGCTTACCCACCGCGGTGAGAGGCAGGGCGTCCAGAACGGTGACGCTTTTAGGGCAAGCGGGACGCTCGTCAATATGCTTCATGGCATAGTCTCGCAGCTCGCCTTCGGTAACAGGGTGTCCGGGGTGCAACTGAACATAGGCAACCGGCAACTCGCCCGCATAGATGTCAGGCCTTCCCACCGCGGCGGCCATCGACACCGCGGGGTGCGACTCAAGGCAAGTCTCGATTACAATTGGGTCGATGTTGTTGCCACTGCGAATAATTAAGTCTTTAGCTCGCCCCGTGATAAAAAGGTTGTTGTTTTCGTCGAGATAACCCAGGTCACCTGTACGCAACCAACCATTGTCTAGCGGAGAGGTGCCTACCCCTAAATATCCAGGGAACACTAATGGGCCACGGACACAAATTTCACCCACTGCGTTGGGCGCCTGATCATTAGTATCGATGCGCATATCAACATCACCACTGACATGCCCGGCGCTGCCAGGCAGAGGCGCCAACTCTAGGTTCGGCATCGTGATGCACCCCGCCGCTTCCGTCATGCCGTAAATTTGGTAAATGGGGCAGCCGCTGAGCTGAGTGATATCGTCTTCCACGCTTCGCGGTAATGTTGCACCACCCGTCCACAGGTAACGCAGAGCACTGATGTCCGCACTGCCAATAGGCACCTCGGCTATTGCGGCGATAGAAGTGGGAATGGCCCCCGCTATAGTCACACCATAATGCTCTACAATATCCCAATAGCGCTGAATGACCTCAGGGTTGCGGAACCCACCCATTGTGGGAAGTACGGTATTAATGCCTACCGCTAGCCCACCCAAACCTGTTACCAGAGCTCCCGCGACGTGAAACATTGGCAAGCCGTTTATACCAACATCGCCCGCTCCAGCTTTCATCGTGCGCTGAAAAGCGTAGGCACTGCACAATTGGTTGGTATGTGTATGCAAGGCCAACTTAGGCATACTGGTAGTACCACCAGTATGGAAATAGGCCGCAACATCATCACCTCTTGGTAAGTGTTCAGTGGCCAAAGGCTCATCGCTATAATTTTGCAATTGCGCCTCAAAAAGCTCGCCGGTCTCAGCGCCTGAAAATATGGCCGGCATCAGTATTGTCTCGCCCGGCAGCTGGGCCACCACCGCCTGAGCCTTCTCCCAGATATCGCTCGCGGGATTGGGCCCCAAGGCAATTAGAATATCCGTTTTGGCTTTGGCCATCAGTGCAACTAAGGCCTCTGTGCTCAAAAGCGGATTCAGTGGGTTCGCTATGCCCGCCGTTTCAGCGCCCCAAAGTATGTAATGTGTTTCAGGAGTGTTAGGCAACAGGAAGGACACCACGGGCGGAGTTGTATTGGTGCTATCCGCCAAGTCGTGAATTAACCGAACCACACGGCGAACATTACTCAACAAACTGTTATAGCTATGGGTTTCAGCGCTAAACCCTGGCGTAATGGTTTTCAGATAGGTGAACGCCGTTTGTTCGCCAAAGCGTTCTGCAGATTGCTGCAACAATTCGTAAATACTAGCAGTAGGCTGACCTAGCGTGCTCATAACCTTTCCTCAATCATCAACGTTTTTATCGATAATGCCTTTGCTGCAGATGCCTTGCAATAACATTTGTTAAGCGCGCGCATCACTCAAAATAAACGCTGCGCCCTTCTCTGCGATCATCACTGTGGGGGCATTGGTATTACCCGACACAATGCTTGGCATAATTGAGGCATCAATCACCCGCAGCCCAGAAATACCCTGAACTTGAAGCCGGTCGTTAACCACCGCCATGGAATCGTTCCCCATCTTGCAGGTGCCCACTGGGTGAAATATGGTGGTGCCTAAATCACCCGCGGCTTCGCGCAATGCTTCATCAGTGTCTATCTCAGCCGCTGGTTTAAGCGCTTCCGGTGCAAACGGCTGTAATGCCTTGGAAGCCATAATTTTGCGAGTAAACTTCAAGCCATCAATCGCTACCTGCTGGTCTTCTTCAGTACTGAGATAGTTGAGACGAATGCTCGGGGCGTCTTTCATATCGGCCGTTCTGAGCCGAACACTTCCGCGACTGGTAGGTCGCAAATTGCACACCGAAGGGGTTATTGCGTTAAAACGGTGCAGCGGATCACCAAACTTTTCTAGAGACAAAGGTTGTACATGCCATTCAATATTGGGGCTGGTCTGAGATGGGTCACTTTTAGCAAAAGCACCCAATTGCGAAGGCGGCATGGTCATAGGCCCGCTCTTGAACAACAGGTATTCCAAACCCATACGCGCTTTGCCAATCATCGAATTCGCAAGTTGATTCAGAGTTACGGTGTTATTAACTTTATAAATGGTGCGTATTTGTAAGTGATCTTGAAGATTCTCACCAACACCCGGCAGGTGATGCCGAGTTTTTATACCGAGTTTTTCTAGCTGGCTTCGCTCGCCAATACCCGAAGCCTGAAGCAACTGCGGAGAGGCAATAGCACCCGCCGCGAGAATAACTTCTCTGTGGGCACTGACGTTTTGGCTGGGCCCGCCTTTAACCCTTACTGCCACGCCGCTCACATGGGTATCACTGCCTTCCGCATAATTTAACTGGTGCACTTGCGCATGGGTTACGATGTCTAGGTTCTGGCGAGTTTTCGCGGGATTCAAAAAAGCGTGCGCCGCACTCCAACGCTTGCCTCCCTTCTGATTCATTTGAAAGTAGGCATTGCCAAAATTATCGCCCCTATTAAACTCTTCGATTTTGGGTATTCCATTTTCTGCAGCGGCTTCTCGCCAAGCGTCGAGAATTTCCCAATTGACACGGCGCTCCTCAACCCGCATCTCGCCACTGGCGCCATGAAAGTCATTAGCGCCGTGCTGATAGCTTTCTGAGCGCTTGAATACTGGCAGCACCTGCTCCCAAGACCAACCGCGATTACCCAAAGAAGCCCAATGATCGTAATCACTGCGCTGCCCACGCATGTAAATCATCGCATTAATGGACGAAGAACCGCCCAGCACCTTGCCCCGTGCGTAAGCTAGGCTACGACCGTTCAGCCCCGCTTCCGCTTCCGTATTAAAACACCAATCGGTACGGGGGTTGTTAATGGTGTACAGGTAACCCACTGGAATGTTAATCCAGAAGTAATTGTCTTTGCCGCCCGCTTCCAAAAGCAGCACGCTGTATTGACCGTTCTCGCTCAGGCGATTAGCTAAGACACAACCCGCTGTGCCGGCGCCCACAATAATGTAGTCATATGTTTTTTTCATGTGTACGAATAATCCTTTTTGGGAACGGCCCCAATACTTTAGCTAAAAAAAAGCCAATCGAAGCGCCTTCTTACTGATATCGTGATTCCAAGCCCTCTATTAAGCCACGCTGCTGTTCGATGACATCAATTAAAAACTCTCGGCATACCCTCACTCTCGCCGTAGACCTCAAGTCTACATGGCTCAAAACCCATACACCCCATTTTGAGGCATTTAATGGCACATCGATGCGGCGCAAACTTGGCTCGGCGTCAGCGACATAGCAGGGCATTCTCGCTAGACCAAGATGATTTTTTACGGCGTCCATCATCGTCATTATTTCACTGACACGAGCCACAACCCGCCCACTGGGAAAGTGCGCACTCACCCACTCCGGCGTATCGCGATCGTGCTCCCAGAGAATTAGCTTCTCACCGCTTCGTCTTTTCCGCAAATATCGAGCGCTGGCATACACCCCGTACTGCAATGGCACTACTTCACGACCAATCAGATATTCCGGCGGCCTTGGTGACAAGCGAAGTGCTATATCTGCTTGGCGGCTGGCGAGGTCTACAAGGCTAGTTGAAGACAATAATTCAATCTCAATACCCGGATATTGGTCAGTAAACTGATGTAACTTCGGAGTAATTAGTCGTGTAAGTACATCGTAGGAAGCCGCCAAACGAAGGCTACCACTGAGCTGAGTGTCCATTCCAAACACCTCTCGATCCGCCGCTTGTGCAAGTTCTTCCATCGCCAATGCGTGGGGGAAAAGGTTTTCCGCCACCTGAGTCATGACATAGCCGCTCGGCAAGCGATCGAACAAGCGGCTGCCCATTTGCGTTTCTAGTGCGGCTATCCGCCGAGCAACCGTTGTGTGCTTAACCGACAGCACTCGCCCAGCGCCACTAACACTGCCCTCTCTCGACAAGGCAAGAAAAAAACGTAAGTCATCCCAGTTCATACCAAGCACCTTTTAAGCTCTCTTCGGTGAAAACATTATGTGCATTTTTGCACATCTAGAGTGCTTTATCGAATATTTATTAACCAAGCCGCACACCCTAAGATAGATTCAGCTTCCACGCAACAACAGTACATACGCGGAAGTGGACAGACCTAATGAATCCAAACCACTCAGGAGAAAACCCATGCCACACATTCAGGTAACTGCAGCAGAAAGCCAACTAAACCCAAGCCAGAAAGACGCCCTGATGGCCGAGCTTTCTAACGCTGTACTCATCGCCGAAAACGCACCCGTTGACGACGCTGGCGCGCAGTCTTTAGTTTGGGCTTACTACAATGAGCTCCCTAAGGCCGACATTTATGTTGGCGGAAAGAACCTCGCAGAGCCACCCTTTCGAGTTGCCATTACCACGCCGCAAGGAGCGTTAAACGAAAGCAGCCGCAAGTCACTTGTGGCCGATATCGGCCGCATCGTTGACAAGTATGTGGGCACCTTTGCAAACGATCGCCTCAACCACTGGGCCATGCTCTACGAAGTGAGCGAAGGCAGTTGGGCTGGCGGCGGAAATGTGTTTCCACTAGCGGGCATTCAAGCGGCAATGAACATCAATGTTGCATGAAAATTAGCCATTCAAATAAACCACTAAAGAGAAATTTATTATGTTAATGCAATCGTTAAAAAAGCTCGTTTTTGTTGGCGCATTGGCCGCCACTTCACTCGCAAGCGCCGCTGACATTTGCAGGCCCATTGGCGGTGTAGGAATGCCCAATTTTGTGCCCCAGCCCGATGGTAGCTTTGCCATCGTTGCACCCTTGACCGGCAGTGTTTCAAACGCCTCTGGGAAAGTAACCGCACAGAGAGAAACCGCAACGGGCTTAGAAATGGACATGGAGCATTATTTTATGACCGACAAAGGAGGTTTTATGCACACTAAAGACTTGGGAATTTTGACTAAGGTTGAAGGCAAAAAAGACCGCTACATGATTGAAATTAGCTACGACATTCAACACAAGGAGAGCCGCGGCGAACTGAAAGGCTATAAAGGTTCATTCAACAGTTTCGGGCTTGTCAACCTTGCCGAGCTTACCGGACTAATTCGCTACAGCGGAGAAATTTGCCAGTAAGTCGCTGTAAACCACCCCCGGCTGCGGCAACGCAGCCCGAATTTCAATCATTATTTTAAGGAAAATGTTATGACGAACAATCTCAAGGCAAGCACCACCTCAAGCTTTCCCTCTCGAATTCTCTATACAATGTTCAGGGTTGCGAATTTAGAAAACTCTGTAGCGTTTTATCAGGAGGCACTTGGCATGAAAGAACTACGCCGAGAAAATTTTACCGAGGGCCGGTTTACCTTGGTATTCATGGGTTACGGTGACGAGGCTAGCGAAGCTGTCATCGAGCTAACACACAACTGGGACAAAGAGAATTACCAGCACGGCACCCGCTATGGACACGTGGCACTGGAAGTTGTCGATATTCATGCGACAAGCCAGCAACTTAAAGCCGCCGGCGTAACAGTTTTGAGGGAGCCTGGGCCTATGGTATATGCCGTTGATGAAACTGGGCATAGAGAAATCATTGCTTTTATCGAAGACCCAGACGGATACAAAATTGAACTCATTCAAGCCGAAGTTTAATTCAGAGCATAGGCTATAGTCGATTTACCCACTAAGCTGTGCCGTTGCTATTGCTATTGCTATTGAACCAAGGGTGAATCTGACACGCTGAAGTCAAAACCATCAATGTCGGCTTTGGCGATCAAGGTTTCTATATATTGAGCAATGGCTTTGCGCCTCACCCTCTCGTTTAGATAATCCGAGATACGCTCTTTCACCATGACAAATTCGAGAGGCCGGCCTTCAACACGCTGATCTATAAACACAATGTGCACACCATAGCGGCTGGGCAGTGATTGCAAGACTAAACCTAGCTCACAATTAAACAACTGCCGCTCAAACTCGGGCACTGTTTGACCTTTGGATATTTGCCCCAACTGGCCCTCCGTTTTTTTCGAAGGGCAGTCAGAATGTAAGCTAGCCAAAACAGAAAATTGATTGGGGTCTTGGCACAACTGCCGAATAATGAGCTTGGCTTTATCTTCTGCCTCAATACGCGCCAGTTCATCTTCTGAATTAACCGCCAAAAGAATATGGCGAACCGCCAGCAATGGCGAGCTGCAAAATTTTTCGCGGTTATTATCGAAGTACAAGCGGCAATCTTGTTCACTGGCTCCCGGCATATCCACTTCTCGATCAAAAAGTTGCGCCGAAAAAGTGTCGTCATCATCCTCGCTTTCCACAGCAGCCTTAATTCCAAGCGCTTTAGCTCTCTGCTTTATTAGCTCTGATATAATCAAGGATTCACTCGCTTTGATCATAGCATTTCGCTGATTTTCGGCGGGATGGTACTGCATTTCCTGTAATATCGCGCCCTCGTCAAAGTGCGTATCATTCACTCGTATCATGATTCTAGCCTCGGGTTCTAACTATTTGATAATTGCGTTTGAGGTATTTCAAGGGAACACTCCAAACATGCACAAGACGGCTGAATGGGAACACCACCAACAATGTCAGGCCTAAAAATACATGCAACTTAAAAATGATATGAACATTGATAATGCTGGCGGCGGCCGCGCTGCCGTGAAAAGTCACTATATTTTGTGCCCAGCTCATTAGTTTGAGCATCTCCGCGCCGTCTAGATGACCAAAAGAAACAAAAATGGAAACAAGACCTAACACCAGTTGGGCCAGCAGAAGCCAGAGAATCGTGATGTCCATCATTGAACTGCTGGCACGCACTCGAGGGTTAGTGGTTCGGCGGCGGATAAGAATCACCAGCCCGTAGAGGCAAACCAAACCAAATATTCCACCCATCGCCATTGCAAAAACTTGCTTCATTGGCGCGGTAATATGTAGAAAATCCCACACCTGATGCGGCGTAAGCAAACCCACAAAATGCCCCATCAGCACCATGATAATGCCGACGTGAAAAGGCAAGCTACCACGGCGAAGCTGCTTGGACTCCAGCATTTGACTAGACCCCGTTTTCCAAGTGTATTGCTCGCGGTCATAGCGCACAATAGAACCCAACACAAAAACCGTGAGGGTAATGTAAGGGTATATTCCAAACAAAAAGGTATTCAGGTCACTCATTGCTCCACTCCTGCCTGCGGCGTTTCAGCTTCGTTAAAGCCCACCCAATTTAGGGGTACGTCAAGGTCTTTACGCTGTGTATTAGAAGGTTTTCGTGTGGCAGCACCACAATTCTTGTCAAGGGAATCCGCGCCAAAGGTCACCTCTTCTTCTTGCCACTCCTTGTCGATCGCTTTTTTACTATCATCACGCTTCTCAGACGCAACTTGATTGCGCATATCCCGCAGATCTAAGCGACTACCTGCAAGGTCTAACAAACAGGAAAACATCACCGCATAGTCACTGCCTCGGCGCTCTAAGCGACACTGAAGAAGCGCAAGAATATGTTCGACGTCCAACAACCATTCCCGGGCTCCCTGTTCACCTTGAGTGGAAATAAACTCTAAGAACATGGGAATGTAATCAGGAAGCTGGTGCTGCGATATATGTAAGCCGGCTTCTTTATACTTAGCGGTTAAATCAACCATGGCCTGACCGCGGTCGCGGGACTCACCATGCACATGTTCAAACAACCAAAGCCCCAGAGAACGGCCTCGTTCAAACAAACTGTCATAATCGGCTTGCCAATCAAGTAAAGCTTGTTCGTCACGCAGATTAATGAAGTCCAGCAAAGATCTTTTAATCTGCGGTTTTATTTTTGCCTCATTCACGCAATCGATAATCGCTGTTTTGTGTTCGTAAAATTGCTCGCTGGGGTAATCCAACAATACAGACAGAACTTTAAGCAAGGCCATTATTCATTCTCCAAGTGGACGACTTTAATTTCGCGAGCCAAATCAAAATCGCCTTGTTGACGATAGCTCTGCTCTTGTCCGCCAAATAAATTCACATCGTTATTGCCGTCAGAACAGCCATTACCAAAACTGAAACCACAACTGCTTTTCATACTGTAGGCATCTTCTGCATAAGACTTATGACTCGCGGGAATCACAAAGCGGTCTTCATAGTTGGCGATGGCCATGTATCGATACATTTCTTCTACTTGATGCTCTGTTAAGCCCGCCTTTTGCAATACGGCTAGATCTTCTTCACCGTTTACATTCTGCGAACGCTTGAAAGAACGCATCGCGAGCATTTTCTCCAATGCAGAAAGAACCGGTGCCTCATCGCCCGCCGTCAATAAATTCGCCAAGTAACGAATGGGGATACGCAGAGATTTTAGGTCTGGAATGACCCCATCCATGCCTATCGCACCTTGCTCAGCCGCATTCTGAATGGGTGACAAAGGGGGGATATACCAAACCATTGGCAAGGTTCGGTATTCTGGGTGCAAGGGCAGGGCTACTTTCCAATCCATCGCCATCTTGTATACCGGCGACTCCTGCGCAGCCGTCAACCATGTATCGGGAATGCCCTCTTTCCTGGCAGCCGCTTGCACGGCCGGGTCGCTCGGGTCGAGAAACACATCTAACTGTGCCTGATAGAGGTCTTTTTCTAATGGTGTACTGGCCGCCTGTTCAATCTTGTCGGCATCGTAAAGCAGCACACCTAAATAACGAATACGACCTACACAGGTTTCCGAACACACAGTGGGCTGACCGGCTTCAATACGCGGATAACAGAAAATACATTTTTCTGATTTTCCGCTCTTCCAGTTGTAATAGATTTTCTTATATGGGCAGCCTGACACACACATGCGCCAGCCCCGGCACTTGTCTTGATCAATTAACACAATGCCATCTTCTTCACGCTTATAAATCGCCCCGCTTGGGCAGCTTGCAACACACGTTGGATTTAAGCAGTGCTCACATAGGCGAGGAAGATACATCATGAAAGTATTTTCAAACTGTCCGTAAATATCTTTCTGCGCCACCTCATTAAGGTTGCTGTCTACTTTGCGTTTTTCAAATTCAGTACCAAGAATTTCCTCCCAATTTGGCCCCCAATTGATTTTTTCCATACGCTTGCCCGTGATCAGCGAGCGAGGTCTAGCCACTGGCTGATGTTTTGCATCGGGTGCATTTTGCAAATGCTCGTAATCGAAATCAAAAGGCTCGTAGTAATCATCAATTTCAGGTAGGTCTGGATTTGCAAAAATGTTGGACAGCACTCGCAGCTTGCCACCTTGTTTGGGCACCAATTTTCCTTTGGCATTGCGAACCCAACCACCGTTCCATTTATCTTGGTTTTCCCATTCCTTTGGAAAACCTATACCCGGCTTAGACTCAACATTATTGAACCAGGCGTATTCAACACCATCACGGCTGGTCCATACATTCTTACAGGTAATTGAACACGTGTGACAGCCAATGCATTTATCAAGATTCAGAACCATGCCAATTTGCGCGCGTACTTTCATTATTTTGCCCCCTCTACCGCGGTCTCAGTTTCGTCGTCAAGCCAATCAACCTCACTCATTTTTCGCACAACTACAAATTCGTCACGGTTGCAGCCTACGGTGCCATAGTAATTAAAGCCGTAAGACTGCTGTGCGTAACCGCCGATCATATGGGTGGGTTTCATGACCGTTCTTGTCACCGAGTTATGCATGCCGCCACGGGTTTTGGTGATTTGTGAGCCCGGAATATTCACAATTCGTTCCTGAGCGTGATACATCATGCTCATGCCTTCGGGTACTCGCTGAGAGACCACCGACCTCGCGGCCACCGAACCATTAACGTTGAAGGCCTCGATCCAATCGTTATCTTCAATGCCTGCTTTTTTCGCGTCTACTTCACTGATCCAAATAATGGGGCCGCCGCGAGACAGCGTTAGCATTAACAAGTTGTCAGAATATGTTGAGTGAATGCCCCACTTCTGGTGCGGTGTAATCCAATTGAGTACAATTTCTTTGTTGCCATTGGGTTTAGCGCCCAGCATAGGTGCCGCTGCTTTCAAGTTAATGGGCGGCTTATAAAGACACTGGGTTTCACCGAAATCTCGCATCCACTCGTGGTCTTGATAAAACTGCTGGCGCCCGGTAACCGTTCTCCAGGGGATACTCTCGTGTACGTTGGTGTAACCGGCGTTGTAAGAAACGTGTTCATCTTCTAAACCAGACCACGTGGGCGAAGAAATGATCTTTCTTGGCTGGGCCTGAATATCACGGAAACGTATTTTTTCGTCCTCTTTTGGTTTGGCCAAATGGGTGTGATCGAGACCTGTAAATTTACCCAAGGCTTCCCAGGCTTTTACCGCGACGGCACCATTGGTTTCAGGCGCAAGCGACAGAATAACTTCGGCCGCGTCAATGGCACTCTCAATTCTTGGGCGCCCTTTGTTAGCACCTTCTTCAGTGTGCACTCGATTTAGCTTGCCCAAGAACTCTACTTCGTTGTCGGTATTCCAGTTAATGCCTTTGCCACCATTGCCTAATTTTTCAAGCATTGGGCCCAGTGACGTGAACCGTTTGTAGGTATTGGGATAGTCCCTTTCCACTACCATCATATTGGGTGCGGTTTTCCCTGGAATAAGCTCGCACTCGCCTTTCCACCACGCTTTAACACCGTCTGGTTGAGCCAGTTCGCCCGGTGTATCGTGCTGCAGCGGCACCGTTACCAAGTCTTGCTCTACACCAAGATGCCCCTCACACAATTCAGAAAATTTCTTGGCTATGCCTTTAAAAATATCCCAGTCGGACCGTGACTCCCACACTGGGTCAACCGCTTTAGACAGGGGATGGATAAAGGGATGCATGTCCGAAGTGTTCATGTCGTCTTTTTCATACCAGGTTGCAGTTGGCAAAATGATATCTGAGTACATGCAGGTAGAAGACATTCTGAAATCCAGAGTGACCACCAAATCTATTTTCCCTTCGGGGGCTTCGTCTCGCCAAGTCACATCTTCAGGTTTCTTACCACCACTTTCGCCGAGGTCTTTTCCTTGTAAACCGTGCTTGGTGCCCAGCAGGTGGCGCAGCATGTATTCATGGCCTTTGCCCGAAGAGCCAAGCAAGTTGGAGCGCCAAATGAAGAGATTGCGTGGATAGTTTTTGGGATCGTCTGGGTCTTCACAGGCAAACTTTAATTCACCGCTCTTGAGCTTATCAACCGTATACGATTTGGGATCCATACCGGCGGCGGCCGCCTCTTTACAAAGTTCAAGCGGGTTCATGTCCAGCTGCGGCGCAGACGGCAACCAACCCATGCGCTCAGCGCGAGTGTTGTAGTCGAGAATTGAAGCGCCCCACTTTGACTTGTCGGCTAGAGGTGAGACAACTTCTTCCATTTCCAGCGTTTCATAACGCCACTGGTTGGAATGATTATAGAAAAATGAAGTGCCATTCATTTGACGAGGTGGGCGCTGCCAATCTAAACCAAAGGCCAATGGCAACCAGCCACACTGGGGGCGCAACTTTTCCTGCCCAACGTAGTGAGCCCAGCCGCCACCAGATTGGCCGATACAACCACACATCATCAGCAGATTAATAACCCCACGGTAATTCATGTCCATGTTGTACCAGTGGTTCATGGCCGCACCGATAATAATCATGCTACGACCGTGGGTTTTGTCGGCGTTGTCTGCAAATTCCCGAGCAATTTTAATAATCTGTTGGCGTGGCACTCCGGTAATTTTTTCTTGCCACGCCGGCGTATAAGGCACGTCATCATCGAATGACTTAGCGCTATTGTTGCAATCTAAACCGTTGTCTACCGCGTAGTTGGCAAGCGTAAGGTCATAGACGGTGGCCACCAAAGCTTCACTGCCATCGGCCAACTTAATGCGCTTGGCCGGAACTTTACGCAACTGTACTTTGTCGTGGTCGGTGTGATCAAAGTAATCATGCTCATGTTTCTGCCCACCGAAATAGGGGAAAGCTACTTCACAGACTTCGTCTGCCAAACCTTTTAGGCTCAGCTGTAACTGCACTTCCTCCCCACTACTGCCGTCTCGAGGTCGAATATTCCATTTGCCACTTTCCCCCCAGCGATAACCAATTGAGCCCGTGGGAGAAACCAGCTCGCCCTGGCCGTCTAAAGCAATGGTTTTCCATTCAGGGTTATTTTCTTGCCCTAGGTTCTCGGCAAGATCGGAAGCCCGTAAGAAACGACCTTGCTGTAAACCTTGGTCCGATTCGTCCAGACGCACTAGGTAAGGGAAATCTGTGGTTGTGCGCACGTAGTTATTAAAGTAGTCACTGGGATTATCGACGTGAAACTCTTTTAATATCACATGCCCCATGGCCATTGCTACGGCAGAGTCTGTGCCTTGTTTTGCAGGTATCCATTCGTCAGTCAGTTTGGCCACTTCTGAGTAATCAGGTGTTACGGCGACTGTTTTGGTGCCCTTATAACGCACTTCTGTGAAGAAGTGGGCGTCTGGCGTGCGGGTTTGCGGCACATTAGAGCCCCAAGCAATGATATAGCCTGAGTTATACCAGTCAGCCGATTCTGGCACGTCTGTCTGCTCCCCCCATACCTGCGGAGAAGCCGGTGGCAGGTCGCAATACCAATCGTAGAAGCTCAGACAGTTGCCCCCAATCAGAGACAGGTAGCGAGACCCGGCCGCGTAAGACACCATAGACATGGCAGGAATGGGCGAGAAACCGGTAATACGATCAGGACCGTAGGTTTTGGCGGTGAAAACATTAGATGCCGCGATCATCTCATTCACTTCACGCCAATCGGAGCGAACCATTCCGCCCAAGCCACGACGCGATTTGTAAGCACGACATTTTTCTGGGTCCGCCATAATTGAGGCCCATGCATCAACAGGGTCGGCGTGAGCAACCCGTGCTTCGCGCCATAATTTAAGCAGCGCCTTGCGAACCTTGGGGTATTTCAGTCGATTGGCACTGTAAATATACCAAGAATAGCTGGCGCCGCGTGGGCAGCCACGGGGCTCATGATTAGGCAAATCAGGGCGTGTACGAGGGTAATCCGTTTGCTGTGTCTCCCAGGTTACCAAGCCATCTTTTACGTAAATTTTCCAACTGCAGGAGCCTGTGCAATTCACACCGTGGGTAGAGCGTACAATTTTGTCGTGCTGCCAGCGGCTGCGATAAGCTTTTTCCCACGCTCTACTTTCGTTGGTACTTACACCGTGACCATCAGAAAACTCTTGTTGTTTAACATTGAAAAAACGCAACTTATCTAAAAATTGGCTCATGCTTAATTTTCCCTCTGCCTGCTTGGGTTGCCGTGTATGGGTAATGCGCCCGCTGGGGGGTCTGTTTGATTGGACTGTTTGATTGGACTATAGAGGCACACCTCTTTTTGAATTTGATGCAGGTCAAGACGCTTAGGGAGGTGTTTAGTGTCTAATAGAGGGCCTACCACCTAATGGGTAGGCGGCATTTTCGTAAGCCCTTGTTTTTATTGTTTTTTTAATAGAAACCGGTCATGCATTCAATATATCGTCAGCGGCAGGGTGAATAGAGGTATACACCTAAGCTCACTGACCGAGTAGACTAAATGGACGCGCTAAAACAACAATTTTCAAAATCGGTGATGAGCCTAATTACGCTCTCACTGATTTCTATCATCGCCGTCGCCTCGCTAAGCATCTTCATATCATTTTGGATTTCGGAACTCGCCGACAAAGACGCCCGTGCCGTTAATCTGTCTGGCGCCATGCGCATGCAAACCTATCGCATAGGTATTGCCCTGCATGAACATGCCCCTAACAAAGCCC
>Ga0105357_10001043_pt1 | contig 15000 bp, 11 predicted proteins | sample GOMGulsemesocosm_4_FD_83660 | JGI IMG/M metagenome (GOLD analysis project Ga0105357, IMG submission 83660) | Methane-oxidizing microbial communities from mesocosms in the Gulf of Mexico - GOM15B Gulf of Mexico | ecosystem: Environmental > Aquatic > Marine > Cold seeps | place: USA: Gulf of...
CAACTTCACCCTTGAACGCCTGGCCATTGTGCATGACGACAACATCCCCAGCACCGACAAGGCCGCGATGATCGAGGACCTGCGCGAGGGCATGCCGGAGGATATGCAGGACCTGCTGGTGCCGCAGATTCACCAGGAGCTGACCGAGCAGACCGAAGCCTTGCAAGCCAGCGGCGCGGATGCCCGGCAGATCCGCGATCTACGGTTGTCCCTGGTCGGCCCTGACGCCACCGGCCGACTGGAGGCGCTCGATGGTCAGCGTCAGCGCTGGCAACAACGCGTAGCGGCGTTCAGCGCCGAGCGGGAAGCAATCAAGCAGCACCCGGGGCTGGCGGAGGTCGATCGGCAGCGGGCCATTGATGATCTGGCTGCCCAGCACTTTGCACCCAATGAACGTTTACGGCTGGCCTCACTATTGGAGCAGACAGCCGGCGACGAGATCGACAGACCCTGAAACAGCTTGTTCCGGCAGTTTGATCACCGAGCACCCATACTTATGTAAATGCTCAACCGCTGGAGCGAGCCAATGCGTGCTGACGAGTTTCTGAAAAAATACGGTCTGGACGGAGACGACGACGATCTCAAGGACACCAGTTTGCGTGGCAAGTCCCTGGAGCGTGCCCTGCATCCAGGCATGCCACACGCCGGCACACCCCACGACTGGGAAGACTGGGAACGGTTTCGCGCGCAAGAAAAAGCGGCTACCGACAAGGATAAGGCCGGCGAGGATGGCGCCCATGGTGAATCCGATGATGAGTAGCATCGGGCACCCCACCGTCTTACTCAGTTCCTTTCTTAGCGCTGTAATGGTCACCGGCATTGCCCATGCCGCCGAGCCTGTCCGGCCAGCGGACATTCTCGCCTGGGAGCGACGGGACTTCGCCGACCCGACTCTGTACCAGTTAGACGAGTATGCAGGCCAGACCCTGCTCAGGGCGCAGTGCCGCGATGCTGCCGCCGCGCTCTACCGGGAAACCACCGTTGACCTGCGCGAGACGCCGATACTGGAATGGTCGTGGATGGTGGGCAGTGTTTTCGACAATATCGATGAAACCGGCAAGAGCGGTGACGATTACCCGGTCAGACTGTATGTGGTCAAGGATGGGGGTCTGCTTGCCTGGCGTACCCGGGCCGTCAATTACGTGTGGTCCAGCCATCAGCCAACTGGCGCGCAATGGACCAATGCCTATGCCAGTCAGGCGCAGATGCTGGCGCTGCAAAGCGGGCCGCCAGAGCAGACCAAGCTTGTCACGGAAAGACGCAACGTGCGTGAGGATTTTGAGCGTCTGCATGGCGTGACGCTGGACAGCGTGGACGGCATCGCCATCATGACCGATTGCGATGATAGCGGTCAGGCTGTCACCGGCTGGTATGGCAGCATTCGCTGGCTGCCAGCCGGCGACTGAACTCGCCTATTTCGGCATCCACACGCCATTGAGCTGGATGTATTGCCCTGCCGGCGTCCGGTCCAGCGCCTTCTTGCCGGCAATTGCTTCCACGTCGCGCAGGGCGATGCCGTTTTCCTTTGCCAGACGCTGGTACTCGGCACGCCGCGCCTCGTTGATCAGCTTGGCAATGTCCGCTGCGTTGCCCTGGGGTGTCACTACCCCAACGTAGCCATCGGGACGTTCGCCCAGCAGGCCTGCAGACTTGGCCTCCGGCAAGGCACCCATCGCCTGGTTGAGCGTCAATGCCAGGGCTGGTGCGGCCATTAAAAGGGCTGCAGCCAGTATGAAGAATCGGATACTCGTGCGCATGTTATCGCCCCCTAGAACAACCCACTGGATTCGCTGAACAGGTCGTCCAGCTCACGGTCCACCTTGATGTAGATTTCGTGCTGGATCTTCACGTTCAGATTGATGTTGATCGGCTCAGTCGGAGCCTGGACCTTGACGGTGGGAGTGCACCCCGCCAGCAGCCCTGTCGTCAGTACCACAACCGGTAAAAAATGCCATCGCATATCAGGTAACTCCTGCGGTTGATGGGTGTGTCACGGATCAGCCTGCTGCTTGAGCAGACGCTGTTTGATCCGCTGCTGAATCACGTCACTGACCTTGCCACTGAGCTGCAGGCTAGCCAGCAAAGCAGGAATGTCTTCTTCCAGCCGGATATTCAGGTGTATCGGTCGGCCATCCTCCAGTGCGGGATTGCTCCCCTGCAGCTGCAGGCCCAGAACGAGTATACCGCCATCGCCGTAAGTTACATCGGCATTGAGCAGGTCATATTGAAAATCATCCAGGGCCTGGGCCACCTGCCGCATGCCTGGCGTGGTTTCGGCCAGATCTGCGAGCTTGTCCGAACGATACTGCAGGAAGCCGCCCGGCGCCCGCGCGCCTACCTCACCGGCCTCGATCATCAGCTCACCATCGACCAGGGCCACCGGCAACTGCCCATCCAGGGTTCCACGGCCACGCAACCCTTCGGCTGGATAGACGGCAAACAGACGATCAAGCTCCAGGCCGCGGATATCAACTACCAGGCGCTGACGCTGCGCTCCAAGGTCCAGCACCGTCGGCTGCAGCGTCAACTGACCGCCCAGCATTTGCAATTGTGCCTGCTCCACGCGCAGGGACCCTTTGGCGAGTCGCTCCACATGGGCGGCGTAGTTCAGGTTGGCCGCTAGCGGGCCCATGGGTATCCCAGGATCCAGCGCTTCGAGCGTTAGCGCAGGAATGTTGAGCTGCAGGCGGTCGCCCGCCAGATCGATACCGACGACTGCACCCAGCCCGGTAAACGACATGCGATCGTAGATTCCTGCAGCGCCGTCCAGCTCAAGCCGGCCGTCCACCCGCTTGAGCTGCGGGTCGCCGTGCAGGCTCAGTTGGCCCTGCAGTCGCCCGCGCCCGAGGGTCAGCAGCTCTGGCCAGGCCTGCAGGGTCGCGGAAAGCGGATCCGCCGCACGCAGGAATGTAGGCTCCAGCCTGAGATCTGCACGCCAGGGTGTCTCGACGGGCCAGACGAAGCTCACACCCAGCTCCAGCTCGCTGGCCGCCACCACCGAGCCCGCCCAGCGCATGCCGTCAGTGTCACGGGTCAAGCCCCCCCGTACCGTCCAGCCCTGGGGCTTCAGCGCGGCGTGCTCCAGTCGACCGGCACTGATACTCAGCGGTCCGTCCAGGGTGGCAGCAGCCGGCTGGTCCATGGGTATCTGCAGCTTCAGGCCAGTCAGATCAGCACGCACGCCACTCAGGGTAACCAGGTCCGGCAGCCGGATCTGCGCGGCGTTGACGCGCGCGCCAGGGGCGAATTCCAGTTCCAGCAGGCGTTCATCCGCGCGACCGGCAAAAGTCCACGCCACGTCAAGCTGGCGCAGCTCGCCGCTGGGCACGCGCAATTGCTCGCTGCTCGCGCGCAGTTGCAGAGCCTCCCATTGCGCCGACCACTGCGGCCGCGATACCAGCGACAATGGCCCGGTAAAGCGCCCCGTCACCGGTCCGGTCACCTGGGCATCGACCAGCAGCGCCAGCGTCTCGCTCCAGGCCAGGGTACTATCGGCCTGCGCAGTGACCTCGACCATCAGCGACTGCGGTCGTACCTGCGCCGGCAAATCCACCAGCGCCGGCAGCAAGGGTTCGGTGAGTCGCATCTGCGCTCGCGCCTGCCGTATCTGCCAAAGCCCGTCATCACCAAGTAAATCGACCTTCAGCTCGCTAGCGACAGAACCCAGCTGGGGCAGCGTCCAGGGATCGGCAAGTGTGGCATCGACCTTGAGCTCGACTGCGCCATCCAGCAGGTCAGAAGCGGTCTCGGGTCGCTGCAGGGGCGCCAACCGCCAACGAATCTCCCCTTGCAAGCCGGTCGGCAGCGTAGTGATCGGCGGCTGTACGCCCAGCCATGGTTGAGCGTAGTCAAGCAGCCAGTCTGACTGGGGCCAACCGGGTATGCCAAGCACGCCCTGTGAGCTTGGCGCCGCGCTGCCGTATAACCATTGCGCCTGCAGTCCAGCCGCTTCTGCGTTATTCAGGTGGAGCTTCAGATCGGCTTGCAGCCCTTCGCTATCGGGATGCAGGAAGCCTTCCAGCCTGATGGTGCCCTGCTTTGCCAGCAGCTCAAGGTACAGCCGTAACCGGTCGCCCTGTTCGCGCTCCACCTGCAGACCGCCATCAAGGCTACAGGTCCGTGTTCCGCAGGGCAGGCTGACCGCTATCTGGTCAATGGCCAGCTGTTGTTTCGGTAGCCAGCGCAGGTTGTCGACCAGTTGCTGGACATCCGGCATCGCCGTGCTGCGCGCCTCCGGCAACGCAACCTGCGGCTGCCAGTCCATCTGCAGTCGCTCGATCTGCAGCACCCCGAGGGCCGGGCCCTTCGCCCAGACCGGCTCGACCAACAGATCGGATGCTTCGATATCCAAACGCGAGCCGGCTGTGTCGATATAGCTGGCCGACACTCTTTCAATGTGCAGCGCCCCGTCGGCCCAGCCCACCCCCTGCCAGTCCAGACGGTCGACCCCTGCGGCACTCACCTGCTGCTGCACCAGCCACAGGCCAGCCACAACCAGCACCAGTATCAGCGCAAGCAAAGCGGCCAGCAGACGCATACCCGAACGCACGAAAGCATCTCTCCCGATCAAGCCATCCCAGCAACCCGCCCGGTGGCAGGATTCTCAGCGGCTACCCTATACTGCCGCCTTGAACGGCGCACGCTATTGTCACTAGCAGTGACTGTAGCAGTGCTGGCAGACGTCCCTGAACCTTTAACGACAGAATAATAAAGAGCCTGCTATGCCTCGAAGACAGCCCGCAACCGAACAGCAGCCCGCTTCCCTATCGCAGCAGCGCCCACGCTCCGACCTGCGGCATGGCGTTTTCGGGGTGATCCTGGCTCTGCTCCTGGCCTGGCTATTGATGGCCGTTTTCCAGGCCTACAAGCCGATGCCCGAGGGTCTCTCGGTCAGCGCCCCGTTGCGTCCGGGCGAGGGCCTGGAGCTGCTGGATGATCGCACCCTGATCAATGCGGCTGGCGAACAGGTCAGCGAGCAGCAGGTATTCGATGAGGTATTTCGTCTGATCGCCCAGGCGCAAAAGCTGATAGTTGTGGATATGTTTCTGTACAACGAGTTCGCCGGCGAAGCGAGCTACCAGCCGCTGACCTCACAGCTTACCGATGCATTGGTGGCTGCTCGGCAACGCCATGCCGATATGCCGATCGTACTGATCACCGATCCATTCAATACACTGTATGGCGGCTTGCCTGCTCCTCACCTGGAGCGACTGCGCGCGGCCGGAATCGAGGTGGTCATCTCCCCGGTAAGCGAGCTGCCCGCCTCTAACCCGTTCTGGTCGGGGTTATGGCATTTGTGCTGCCGGCATATCGGCAACAGCACGCAAGGAGGCTGGCTGCCCAATCCGGTCGGCGAGGGCGAGGTCACGTTACGCAGTTACCTGACCGTAGCGAATTTCCGCGCCAATCATCGCAAGACACTGGTGGTGGATGAAGGCGATGACTGGACCGGCCTGGTGACCTCGGCCAATCCGCATGACGCCAGCAGTCGCCACAGCAACAACGCCCTGGTGTTTCGCGGCCCGGCGGCGCTCGACCTCCTGGCTACCGAAGTCACTGTCATGGCGTTCTCGGGGGCCGCGCCCGAGGTCGACTGGCCGCTGCCTCCGGAAGCTGACCAAGACCCGCAAGGCCGCCCCCTGGTGCAAGTACTGACCGAGGGAAAGATTCGTGATGCCCTGCTGACGCTGATCGACAGCAGCGCAGCCGGCGATCAATTGGACATGGAAGTCTTCTACCTGGCCCATCGGCCGACCATAGAAGCCTTGGCCCGGGCCAGTGCCAGGGGCGTCCGTGTTCGTGCGCTGCTTGATCCCAACAAGGACGCCTTCGGCCGTGAGAAAGGCGGTATTCCTAACCGGCAGGCCGGCTGGGATCTGCACCAGGCCGGAGTTGAAGTGCGCTGGTGCGCGACTCACGGCGAGCAGTGTCATCGCAAGTGGATCCGTCTCAATCGCGCCGATGGCAGCTCTGACATGATTATTGGCTCGGCCAACTTCACCCGCCGCAACCTGGACAACCTGAACCTGGAGACCAGCGTGCGGGTCGTGGCGCCAGCCGACGCGCCGATCATGCGGCGAGCTGAGGCCCTGTTCGAGCGCAACTGGACCAACCCCGAGGGCACTCTGTACAGCCAGCCCTACGCGCAATACGCCGATGACTCGCTGAAGCGCTACTGGCTGTACCGCTTCATGGAGCTCACCGGCCTCTCGACGTTCTAGCGCTTGCGGCCGGCGAGGCGCCTACGGCGCAGCTGCAAGCCGCAAGCTGCAAGCCGTACGAGGTTTGTTCCAGCTTGAAGCTTGAAGCTTGAAGCTTGAAGCCGGAAGCCGGAAGCTACCCCAAACCCCGTCATCCTCGCGAACGCGGGGATCCATTGGGCCTGGCAGGAGGTGCACAACTGGTACCCCTCGCTCGGCCTTCAATCCCAGCATGGATACCCTCCTGCGCGGGTATGACGTGATGGGGTAAAACCGTGCCCGCAACACGACCTCCGAGCCCTGCACTGATTCGCTTGCAGCTTCTAGCTTGCAGCTTGTCTTTAAAGCTCCGCGAAACAGGCGGCGATGATATCCATGCCTTCCTCGACCTCAGGTTCGGTGGCGGTCAACGGCACCAGAATACGGATGACGTTGCCGTACTGGCCGCAGGACAGCAGGATCAAGCCCTTGTCCCGCGCCCGGGCGACCAGTTGCGCGGCCAGCTCAGGGTCGGGCCGGCATTGGCTGTCGAACAGCTCGCAGGCCATCATCGCGCCCAGCCCACGCACTTCGGCAATACGCTTGTCGTGCTCCGCTATCGCGCGCAGCCTTGAACCAATCATCTCGCCAAGGGTAGTCGCCCGCGCCAGCAGATTTTCTTCCTCGAATACCTCCAGCACGGCCAGCGCCGCAGCGCAGGCCACCGGGCTGCCGGCATAGGTGCCGCCCAGACCGCCCGGCCCGATGGCGTCCATCACCTCGGCTCGGCCGCAGACGCCAGCCAGGGGAAAACCGCCAGCGATGGATTTGGCAAAGGTGGTCAGATCAGCAGCTACGCCGCTCTGCTCCATGGCGAAGAAGGTACCGGTCCGGCCCGCCCCACTTTGCACTTCGTCCGCGACCAGCAAGATGCCATGCAGGTCACACAACGCGCGCAGCTGAGCCATGAACGCCGGACTGGCGACATGGAAGCCGCCTTCGCCCTGCACCGGCTCGATCACGATGGCGGCAATATCCCGCGGCTCGGCATCGTTCTTGAAAATCCGTTCGATACTGGCGATTGCGTCGGCATCGCTGATCCCATGCAGCGAGCAAGGGAACTGTGCGCGATACACGCCACCCGGCATCAGCCCCATACCGGCGGAGTAGGGCGCGACCTTGCCGTTCATCGACAGGGTCATCATGGTGCGACCGTGGTAGCCGCCGGTAAAGGCAATGACCCCGGCCCGACCGGTGGCGGCACGGGCGATTTTCACCGCGTTCTCCAGCGCCTCCGAACCGGTGGTGACCAGCAAAGTCTTCTTGGCAAAATCCCCCGGTACCAGTGCGTTCAGTTTTTCGCACAGCGCTACATAGGGCTCGTAAGCGAGCACCTGAAAACAGGTGTGGGTGTAATGCTCCAACTGGCGTTTGACCGCCTCCATCACCTTCGGATGGCGGTGTCCGGTATTGAGCACCGCAATACCACCGGCGAAATCAATGTACTGTCGCCCTTCGACATCCCAGACCGTGGCGTTTTCGGCGCGCTCGACGAACACCGGATGAATCTGGCCCACCCCCCTGGCAACCGCGGCATGGCGCCGCCGCATCAGCGATTCATTACTCTTGCTCATGGCGCACCTCAATCACAGTCAGAGACACTACCCGGGTCAGATACCGCCCAGGCACAGGTACTTGATTTCGACGTACTCTTCTATTCCGTACTTGGAGCCTTCGCGGCCAAGCCCGGAGGACTTCATGCCACCAAAAGGCGCTACCTCGGTAGAGATCAAACCGGTGTTGATGCCCACCATGCCGTACTCGAGGGCCTCGGCCACCCGGAAGGCCCGGCTCAGGTCCCGAGCGTAGAAGTAGGCTGCCAGACCGAACTCGGTATCGTTGGCCTGACGCACGACGTCCTGTTCATCGCTGAAGCGGAACAGTGGCGCCAGGGGGCCGAATGTTTCTTCGCGGGCCACCAGCATGCTGCTGTCGATATCGGCGAGCACGGTAGGCTCGAAAAAGAATCCACCCAACTGGTGCGGCTTGCCACCGACCAGGACGCGGGCGCCCTTGGTGGTAGCATCGGCCAGGTGCTGCTGCACCTTGTTTACCGCTGCTGCGTTGATCAGCGGGCCGGTGGTGATGCCGTCTTCGGCGCCATTGCCGACCTTCAGCTTGTTTACCGCCGCAACCAGTTTCTCGGCAAAGGCATCGTATACCCCGTCCTGCACATAGATCCGGTTGGCGCAGACACAGGTCTGCCCCGCATTGCGGTACTTGGAGATCATTGCGCCTTCCACCGCCGCATCCAGATCGGCATCGTCGAACACGATAAAAGGCGCATTGCCGCCTAGCTCCAGCGACAGTTTCTTCAATGTTGGCGCGCACTGCTCCATCAACTTGATACCCACGCCAGTGGAGCCGGTAAAGGACAGCTTGCGCACAATCGGATTCGCGCAGAGCTCGCCACCTACCGCCAGGGACTGCTCGGCGTCTGCGGTTACCACGCTCAACAGTCCGGCCGGCAGGCCCGCCTGCTCGGCCAGGGCCACCAGCGCCAGGGCTGAGAACGGCGTTTGCGGTGCAGGCTTGAGCACCATTGCGCAGCCGGCTGCCAGCGCGGGTGCAGCCTTGCGGGTGATCATCGCAGCGGGGAAGTTCCACGGCGTAATTGCGGCGGTAACGCCGACCGGCTCCTTCTGCACAATGATGCGCTTGTCTGCCTGATGGCCTGGAATGGTGTCGCCGTACACACGCTTGGCTTCTTCGGCGAACCACTCGATAAAGGAGGCCGCATAAGCGACTTCCCCGCGCGCTTCGGCCAGCGGCTTGCCCTGCTCGGCAGTCATGATCTGCGCCAAATCTTCCTGGTGCGCCATCATCAACTCGAACCACTTGCGCAGCACGGCTGAACGCTCCTTGGCGGTGCGTTTGCGCCAGGCCGGCTGCGCTGCCTGAGCCGCTTCGATAGCCCGTCGCGTTTCCGCTGCACCCATATTCGGTACGCTGCCCAATCGTTCGGCGTTGGCCGGATTGAGTATTTCAGTACGCGCGCCGTTATCGGCTTCGCACCAACGGCCATCAATATGCGCTTGTTGACGGAAAAGATCGGGGGCTTGCAACAGCATGGACACTCCTCGCGGCGGTAAAGCGATACGTCAGGCGTAACGCATTTACAACATAGATGTTTGAAATTTCAAACATGCTAAGGCGCGCCGAGCATTCAGGCAAGAGGGCTGCGAAGAAAAAACCAAGAGGTAGATCGGGTGTGTTTTACCAGTGAGACACCCGCGTGCAGCGGGACAACAGGGGATCATTCGGTCGCGCGTCCGGGCCCCGGTCAGGCAGCCCAGACGCAGCAAGGCTCAGGCCGCAGTTTCGCTATCAAACAGCTCCGCTGGCCCGTGTTGACCCGCTTCCAGCAGGCCGGCAACCCGTTGCAGGCTGGCCAGCAGCATCAGCTGCTCCCAGTCAGCCAACTTGCCGAAACGCTCGAGGAACTCGACCGGCAACAAGGCAGGCTCTGACTGGATCGCCTCCACACCTTTGGCGGTCAATGCCAGATGCACTTTGCGCTTGTCGCTCTTGCTGCGAATACGCTGAAGCAACTCTCTGCTCTCAAGGCGGTCAATGATAGTACTGAGTGTGGCCTGGGACACGCTGACCCGCTTGGCCAGATCGCCCAGGGTGCCTTCACCCATCGCTTTGATGCTGTGCATGATCAACAGCTGGATGGGTGTCAGGCCGCTATGGCGACCCAGGCGCTTGGCGTGGATCTCGCTCGCGCGCTGCAGGCGCCGCAGCGAAAGATAAAGGTCGTGCATCATGTACATGTTCGGCTCCTGGCCACACCCAAAAGGAGTGCATTTTGCCATAAAGGCTAAATATTACAGTAGTAACTATTAGCCCGGATTCAAATTCAGCTGAAAGCTGTCTCAAGCCCTGCTTGCCGCGTACTGCGGCGTTACGGATACTTGAATTAACCAGAGAGTACCGCAAAATTACTTTTGGATCAAAGTAGTGCGGCAGAGCCAGCCGCTGATAAATACAATTGGCGCGGCCAACAGGGCCGTCAGCCCTGACAAGGACCCATGACATGTGTGGATTTGCAGGAGAACGTCGCTTCGATGGACAGCCGCCCGACATGGGCTCACTGGAACGCATAACTCGCCATATGGCACCGCGCGGGCCTGATGCAGCCGGCCTCTGGTCGCAGGGCCCGATTGGCCTGGGCCACCGCCGCCTGAAGATCATGGATCTGTGTGAGGCATCCGGACAGCCGATGATCGACGCCGAGGCCGGACTGGCCCTGGTCTTCAACGGAGCGATATACAACTATCCGCAGCTGCGCTCCGAACTGGAAGCGCTCGGTTATCGATTTTTTTCCGGTGGTGACACCGAGGTGGTACTCAAGGGCTACCACGCCTGGGGCGAGGCCTTGCTGCCCAAGCTGAACGGTATGTTTGCGCTGGCCATCTGGGAGCGCGACAGCCAGCGCCTGTTTCTTGCCCGCGATCGCTTGGGCCTCAAGCCGCTGTACCTGAACGCCACCAGCGAACGCCTGCGCTTCGCCTCCAGCCTGACCGCGCTGCTGCAAGGCGACGGTGTGGATACCGGGATCGATCCGGTGGCGCTGAATCACTACCTTTCCTTCCACGCCGTGGTGCCCGCTCCGCGCACCCTGCTCAAGGGCATCGAGAAGCTGCCGCCAGCCCACTGGCTGCGCATAGAGGCAGACGGCAGCCGCGAGCAGCGCTGCTGGTGGAATCTGGAATACGGTGCCCGAGCCGATGAACAGCAACTGAGCTTCGAGGACTGGCAGGAGCGCCTGCTCGACAGCCTGCGCGCGTCGGTGGCTCGCCGGAATCTGGCAGCCGTGGATGTCGGCGTTCTGCTCTCCGGCGGCATCGACTCCAGCCTGCTGGTGGGTCTGCTGCGCGAAGCTGGCGCGGAAAACCTGCGCACCTTCTCTATCGGCTTTGCCGACGTGCATGGAGAGAAAGGCAATGAATTTCAGTATTCGGATCTGATCGCCGAGCATTTCGCCACGGAACACCGCCAGTTGATGATCCCCGAGCATGAGATCCTTGCCGAGCTGCCCAATGCGTTCAAGGCCATGAACGAGCCCATGGTCAGTCACGACTGCGTCGCTTTCTATCTGTTGTCGCGCGAAGTATCGCAGCACTGCAAGGTGGTGCAGAGCGGGCAGGGTGCGGACGAGATTCTTGCCGGCTATCACTGGCACCCGAAGGTCGACGCAGCGGAGGATCCGCTCACCGCTTACCAGCAGGCATTCATGGACCGGGATTTTGCCGAGTACCAGCGCACGGTGGCATCCGGCTGGGCGCAACAGGATTTTGCCGGCGAGTTCATCCGCAGCCATTTCGGCCAGCCAGGCGCAGATAGCGGCCTGGACAAGGCGCTGCGCCTGGATACCCAGGTGATGCTGGTCGACGACCCGGTCAAACGCGTGGACAACATGACCATGGCCTGGGGCCTCGAAGCCCGCGTGCCGTTCCTTGATCATGAGGTGGTCGAACTCACCGCACGGATACCTGGCCGCTTCAAACTGCCCGAAGAAGGCAAGTACGTGCTCAAGGAAGCCTCACGCAAGGTGATCCCGGCTGCAGTCATCGACCGGCCCAAGGGCTACTTTCCGGTACCCGGCCTGAAATACCTGGAAGGTCAGACGCTGGACTGGGTGCGCGATTCGCTGACCAGTCAACGCGCCCGCGAGCGGGGCCTGTTCAACCCCGACTACGTGCAGACCTTGCTGCAGGATCCCAAGGCCCACATTACTCCGCTGCGCGGTTCCAAACTCTGGCAGCTGGCGGTACTCGAACTGTGGCTGGACGCCCAGCAACTCTAAGGAGCCCACAGCCATGTCAAAACCACTGCCCCCCCAACAGCAGCGCCTGGTGCGCAGTCAGGCTCCAACCTATGAAGGGCTGCGCGCCAGCCAGGCGCAGCGCGGCGACCCCGGCAGCGTACCGGAGAATGTCACCATCGACTGCGGCTGGGGCCGCCTGCTGTTTGGCCAGACCTTCGCCGAACCGCGCCAACTGGCCGACGCAATCCTCGAGGAAGCACCCGGCGAGCGGGATATCGCCCTGTACGTGGCCGATCCACAAGTAGTGCTTTCCTTTGCGCCGCAGCAGCTGTTTCTAGATCCGTCGGATACCTTCCGCCTCTGGTTCAGCGACTATCGCCCCGCTCCCCAACATCCCCAGGGTTTCTTCATTCGCCCGCCCCAGGAGGCCAGAGACTGGCGCGCGATAAACGAGCTGTATATCACCCAGAACATGGTCTGCATCGATCCGGACAAGCTTACCGCCCGGGAGGCAGGCGGCCCTCTGCACTGGGTAGCCGAAGACGAGGAAAGCGGCGAAATCATTGGCACCGTGATGGGCCTCAATCATCAGTTTGCGTTCAGCGACCCGGAGAAAGGCTCCAGCCTCTGGTGCCTCGCTGCCAATAGCCAGACCCGCCGCTTCGGCGTCGGCGAGGCCCTGGTAAGGCACCTGGTGGAGTACTTCATGAGCCGCACCTGCGCCTACCTCGACCTCTCCGTACTCCACGACAACAAGCAGGCCAAGGCGTTATACCGCAAGCTGGGTTTCCGCAAGCTGCGGACCTTTGCGGTCAAACGCAAGAACACCATCAACCAGTCCCTGTTCATTGGCCCCGAGACCGACAAGGAGCTCAACCCCTATGCGCGCATCATCACCCGCGAAGCCCGCCGCCGGGGTATCGACGTCACCATTCACGACGCTCAGGCCGGCATCTTCGCCCTGACCCAGGGTGCCCGCCGGATCCGCTGTCACGAGTCGCTCAGCGACCTGACCAGTGCGGTAAGCATGACCTATTGCCAGGACAAGCATCTGACCCACCGCACCTTGCACCGCCATACCCTCGGCACCCCGGCCTTCCAGGTAGCGGCGGATCCGGCGAGCAACGCTGCCTTTCTTGCCGAGCACGGTGCGGTGGTGGTCAAGCCCAACAACGGCGAGCAGGGGCAGGGTATTTCGGTCAACATTCGCGACACCCAGGAGCTGGAGGCGGCGATCGAAGAAGCCCGCCACTACGACAATGAAGTCCTGCTCGAGAGTTTTCATCCGGGCGAGGATCTGCGTATTCTGGTGATCAACTACGAAGTGGTCGCGGCCGCTATTCGCCGGCCGGCGGAAGTCTGTGGCGATGGTCAGAGGAACATTCGCCAGTTGATCGAAAAGCAGAGTCGTCGTCGCCAGGCCGCAACCAGTGGCGAGAGCCGCATACCACTGGACGCCGAGACGGAGCGGACTGTAGAGGCTGCCGGGTACCGGATGGATCAGATACTACCGGCTGACACACCGCTGGTAGTGCGCCGCACCGCCAATCTGCATACCGGTGGCGTACTGCTGGATGTGACCGAAAAACTGCACCCCCGTCTGCGCCAGGATGCCGTCCGGGCGGCGCAAATTCTGGAGATCCCGGTGGTCGGTCTGGACTTCATGGTCGCCGATGTCAGCCGCCCCGACTACGTGATCATCGAGGCCAACGAACGCCCGGGGCTGGCCAATCACGAGCCGCAGCCCACCGCGGAAAAATTCATCGATCTGCTGTTTCCGCTCAGCCGCAGTGCGCTGTGAGCCGGAGCCCCATCAGCACACCAGTGAACAGCGAAAGCCAAAGGAGCCATACATGACCCAGGCACGCCAACACGGACCCGATATGGCGTTTCTCGAGCAAACCCTGCTGGAAATGCTTGCCATTCCCTGCCCTACCGGCTTTACCGATGCCATCGTGCATTACGTGGCCGAGCATCTCGACGCCATGGGCGTGGAACATGAGCTGACCCGGCGCGGCACCATCCGCGCCACGCTGAAAGGCCGGCAGAGCTCACCGGACCGCGCGATTGCCGCGCATCTGGACACCATTGGCGCGATGGTTCGCGCGATCAAACCCAACGGCCGCCTCGATCTGGCGCCGATCGGCCACTGGTCAAGCCGGTTTGCCGAAGGCAGCCGAGTCAGCATCTTTGGCGACCACGGCTGTCTGCGCGGCAGCGTGCTGCCCCTGATGGCGTCCGGTCACACCTACAATGAAGGTGTCGATAATCTGCCGGTCAACTGGGACACCATCGAGCTGCGCATCGACGCCAGAACCACCAGCCAGGCAGAAACTGAAGCCCTGGGCATCAGCGTTGGCGACTTTGTCGCCTTCGACCCCTTGCCGGAGTTCACCCGCAACGGCTACATCAGTGCCCGGCATCTGGATAACAAAGCGGGCGCTGCCGCGCTGCTGACCACCATCAAACAGGTAGTCGACAGTGGCGAGCTGCTGCCAATGGACTGCCACCCGATCTTCACCATTACCGAAGAGACCGGCACCGGCTCCGCCGGCGCCCTGCCCTGGGATGTCAGCGAATTTGTCGGGGTCGATATAGCCCCCACCGCACCGGGGCAAAACAGCACCGAGCATAGCGTCACCCTATGCATGCAGGATTCCGGCGGTCCCTATGATTTCCATCTGACCCAGCACCTGCAGAGCCTGTGCAAGCGAGAGCAGATTCCCATGCGTCGGGATCTGTTTCGCTACTACCACAGCGACGCCGAGTCGGCGATCCGATCGGGCACCGACACGCGCATTGCGCTGATCGGCTTTGGCACCGATGCCACCCATGGCTACGAGCGCACCCACCGTGACAGCCTGGAGGCACTGAGCCGGCTGCTGCTCGCCTATGTTTACAGCCCGCCGGTATTTGCCCACGACGAGAGGAACGATCAGCCATTGGAGAATTTCGAAGGCCAGTTGAATCCGGAAATGATCAGTGGCG
>Ga0105357_10001044_pt1 | contig 14998 bp, 10 predicted proteins | sample GOMGulsemesocosm_4_FD_83660 | JGI IMG/M metagenome (GOLD analysis project Ga0105357, IMG submission 83660) | Methane-oxidizing microbial communities from mesocosms in the Gulf of Mexico - GOM15B Gulf of Mexico | ecosystem: Environmental > Aquatic > Marine > Cold seeps | place: USA: Gulf of...
TCATTTAGACAACTCATTAACCGAGCGCCAAGCCAAAGGTAAAGAAATATTCTTTGGCGGCCCAGACGGCGACCGCCTAACCGACATTACCCGCAACTGCAGCGGCTGCCATATTACCGACCTTAAAGGTAACGAAGAATATGGCGTCGAGCATCCCGGATTTTTCGGTTCTGATGGCCGTTATGCCTTCGTATTCGAACCCGAAATGCTCAAGGTTCCGCACCTACGCAACGTGTATCAGCGTGTTGGCATGTTTACCCTGCACGACACCAGCGTACAAATGGAATGGGAAGGCAAAACTTACGACATGCCACACTTCTTCTTTCCATTTACCGACCCTAAAGAAACGGGTGATCAAATCCGCGGATTCGGCTACACCAAAGATGGCTCTGTGGGCGAAGTGGCCACCTTCTTACAAAACGGCGCCTTTATTGATTACGGCCCAATCACGTTAAACCTAGTGAATCCGGGTGGATTTCAACCTTACGTTGAACCCGGCACCTGGCCATCGGATTTAGCCGCCTATAACCAAGAAGGCTTCTTAAAATACGCCTACTTGGCGATTACCAACGGCGATTATTTTAGCGAAACCAACCCTGAAACCGGCGAGCCAGTAGGGCGCGAAGAACTCAGATCGGTCGAAGATTTTGTGATGGTATTCCCTAACAATATGGCACCCATCATGGGCCAACAAATTACCCTAAGCGCCAACACCAGCGGCAGCGAACTCGACCGTTTATTTATGATGGAAGAACGCGCGGCTGTTACTGAACCGCGCAAAGAATGTGACCTAGTCGCCCGCGCCGATGGCCTTGGCCTACTATACGACCCCGCCAGCAACCAATACATAGCCAGCGACCTTAACCGCTACAGCCGTAGTGCATTACTGGCTTTAGCACCAGAAGTCACCTTCACCTGCGTGCCACCGGGTGACGGCCTACGCGTAGCACTCGACCGCGATCTAGATGGCTACTTCGACGCCATCGAACTCGCCGCCAACACCGACCCCGCCAACGCCTACAGCTACCCAGTAACCAATAGTTGGTGGGAACGCATTTGGAAATGGTTAATTGGATAAAAAATAAACCGCAATAATAAAAAGCCCCTGCAGAAGCAATTCGCGGGGGCTTTTTACTATGCATAGGAGGCAAAAATCTCACTCTGTGCAAGCGTATCATATGCGTGACGTACGTTACTGTAGGAGCGCATCTTATGCGCGACAGGCTCCTAGATTAACAACATTTACGACACATGCATTCGACCGCCTCGCTGGGTATACTCTGGGCATAACACGCGACGGAGCGCTGCTGTAAAGCGCCATAATCATAGCGCTATCATCAAACCGTCGCCTTGATGTCACTGAATACAACACTAGCGAAACCATCGATGACTGACACCGAAGAACAAAAATTCCTAACCGACCTAGAAAAAAAGCTCTGGACCGCCGCCGATAAACTGCGCTCCACCCTCGATGCCTCGCAATACAAACACGCCGTACTTGGCCTAGTGTTTTTAAAATACGTGTCTGACTCGTTCAAAATTCGCCAAGACGAACTGATCAAATCATTCCAAGACCCAGCCAGCGACTACTACCTAGACCCAGACGACTTTGGCGGGCTTAAAGAAAACGGCGAACCCAGCGACGAATACCAAACCGAAATCAACATCGAACTCGAACAGCGCGACTACTACCTAGAAGCCAACGTCTTCTGGGTGCCAGCCCAAGCGCGTTGGTCGTTTTTGCAAAACAACAACAAAGCCGTCATCGGCGGGGCAGAGCTCACCATTGTCGACGCCGCTGGTAATGAAATCAAAAAGAAAATCAGCTCAATCGGCCATTTAATCGATAACGCCCTAGACGCCATCGAAGCCGACAACAGCAAACTCAAAGGCGTGCTCAACAAACACTACACCCGTTTGCAAATCGACCAAGCCAAACTCGGCGAACTGATCGACCTAATCGCCACCATTCCGTTTACCCATGCCAGTCTTAACGCCAAAGATATTCTGGGCCACGTATACGAATACATGCTTGGTCAATTTGCTCTCGCCGAAGGCAAAAAGGGCGGCCAGTTCTACACGCCCAAATCCATTGTTAGCCTAATAGTACAAATGCTCGAACCGTTTAAAGGCCGCGTTTACGATCCGGCCATGGGCAGCGGCGGCTTCTTTGTGCAATCCGAACACTTTATCCGCGAACACCAAGGTAAAATTGGCGAAGTCAGCATCTACGGCCAAGAATACAACCACGCCACTTGGCAGCTTGCCGCCATGAACATGGCCATTCGCGGCATCGACTTTAACTTTGGTAAAGAACCCGCCAGCACCTACACCAACGACCAACACCCGGATTTACGCGCCGACTTCGTCATGGCCAATCCACCCTTCAACATGAAAGAATGGGACACAGGTGTTAGCGACGACGACCCACGTTGGACCTACGGCAAACCGCCATCCGGCAACGCCAACTTTGCCTGGCTACAACACATGCTGCATCACACCGCTCCCAATGGCAGTGTCGGCCTGTTATTGGCCAACGGCTCCATGAGCTCGAACACCAATAATGAAGGCGGCATCCGCAAAGCATTAATCGAAAACGACCTCATCGAATGCATGGTCGCCTTACCCGGCCAGCTATTTACCAACACCCAAATACCCGCCTGTATTTGGTTTTTAACCAAAAACAAAGGCCAACGCACCAGCGCCAGCGGAAGAACCCTTCGTGACCGCAAAGGCGAAATACTCTTTATTGACGCCCGCAACTTAGGCTATATGCGCGACCGAGTATTGCGTGATTTTACCAACGACGACTTAAGTAAAATCACCGACACCTTCCATGCATGGCAAACCGTAGGTTGGGTTAGCGACAGCGTAACCCAACAAAGCAGCCATCAAGACATCGCCGGTTTGACTGACATGGATGGCGGAAATACCGACAACGCAGGAGCAGTTGTCGGTGCTGTAAAACATTACGAAGATATTTTAGGATATTGTCGTTCAGTCGTTTTGGCCGACATCGCCAAACACGATTACGTACTCACCCCCGGACGTTATGTCGGCGCCGAAGCCCAAGAAGACGACGGCGAACCTTTTGCCGAAAAAATGGCCCGCCTCACCGCACAGCTCAGCGAGCAATTTTCCGAAAGCGCCAAGCTAGAGGCCGAAATTAAAAAGAACTTGGCGGGGTTAGGGTATGAATTTTAAGGAGTATTCATTCCTGAGTTTATTGTCAGACATAGTTGATAATCGTGGAAAAACAGTACCAACGGAAGATACTGGTATTGCCTTAATTGCTACTAATTGTATTAAAAACGAAAACCTTTACCCTGCTTACGATAAAGTAAGGTATGTATCAAAGCGCATATATGAAACATGGTTTAGAGGTCATCCTATCCCCGGAGATATGATTTTTACATGTAAAGGTTCACCCGGTAGAGTTTGCTGGGTGCCAAATCCTATCGATTTTTGTATAGCTCAAGATATGGTAGGTATAAGAGCAAATGAAAAAATCGTATATCCAAAATACCTTTTTGCTTTACTTCGTTCAGAAGAAACTCAAAATAAAATACTGAATATGCACGTAGGTACATTAATTCCTCATTTCAAAAAAGGAGATTTTGGCAACCTTTATTTTGATATTCCTACAGATATGGAATATCAAAAAAGAGTGGGAGATGCTTATTTTGATTTTTGTTTGAAGATTGAAGCTAATCGCCAAGTAAACCAAACCCTCGAATCCATGGCCCAAGCCATCTTCCAATCGTGGTTTGTCGATTTCGATCCGGTCAAAGCAAAAATCGCCGCCCGCGAACAGTGGCAAATACTCACCGACGACCAACGCACCGAATGGCTCAACGAATTACTTGATACACAAGACTATTTTAAAACCTGCTTATTAGAACTCACCGCAAAGGCTGGGCTAAGCGATGACGAAAATGTGCAGTTAGACAGCAGCCTTGATTTTATTTCTTGTCGAGGCTACGGCCCTGAAAGCTCGGAGAATTTAGATATCGGTCTCAATAACCTCCGCAAAGAATGGCAATCAAAGAAAGTCGGGCCAGCGTTGCAAAATGCAGCTGCAACCCTATACCTCAATATCGCCGCCATGACTGCCATCAGTAGCCGCAACGAAACATCCCTCGCCGACATGCCCGCCGACGAATTTTCCCAACTGTACAAAACCGCCAGCTTATTTCCTGAGCGATTAGTGGATAGTGAGCTAGGGGAAATACCGGAGGGGTGGGAGGTAAGATCTTTGTCCCATCAAATTGAATTGATAGGTGGTGGAACCCCTAAACGTTCAGAAGAAAAGTTTTGGAACGGAGATATTCCTTGGTTTTCAGTAAAAGACGTGCCCTCGGATGGAAATGTTTTTGTTATTGAAACAGAAGAGCGTATTACAGAAATTGGTTTGAAAAAATCGTCTACAAAAATTTTGAAAGAAGGAACGACAATTGTCACAGCACGAGGGACTGTAGGTAAGTTAGCGCTTGTTGGTGTTGATATGTGTATGAACCAGTCTTGTTATGGCGTTGTGGGAAACAATACCGGCCCATATTTTAATTACTTTAATTTACAAGGCGCAGTGGAAACACTGAAAAGGAATACTCATGGGGCTGTATTTGACACTATTACGACTAAAACTTTTGACACATACAAGTCTAGTTGTGGGCCGACTTATATAAGTGATGAATTTGAATCATTGATCACACCGCTAATGAAAAATATAAAAGATAACCTATTTCAAATTTCCACACTTTCTAATTTACGCGATTCACTCCTGCCTAAGCTCCTTTCGGGTGAGTTAGAGGTTCAATCAAATGTCTGAAGATTACAGTTTTGATGAAATCCCTCTTTTTGATGGTACAACTGATAGCTTTAAGTTAATGGTAGACGGAGTGAGTGGCCGTATTCCGGTCACGAGGTTGGAGCATTGGCGAGACTTGCAAGAGCTACTTGATAGCGAGTATTTCAAGCAAGGGCGCAATGAGTACGTTTATCGGGGGCATCGGCGATTTGACTGGACGCTTCAGCCTACCTTGGCTCGGGTTTCAGATAATGGGGTAATTGAATCTGAACTGTCGGAAAATCACCTTAAAGCGTTTCGACAAGCTATTCGTGGTCGTGTATCAGATTACGAGTTGGTAAGAGATCATGAAATAGACGAGTTGTGGGCTGTTGGTCAACATCATGGTTTGATGACGCCTCTACTGGATTGGACATATTCTCCTTTTGTTGCATTGTTTTTCGCTTTTGCGGGCAAGGATGTATCAGGCGAAAAGGATAACCCTTATCGTTCGGTTTACTTACTTAATAAAACGTATTTACATGATAATAATTGTCTAGAGATACCTTTGGTCGAGCCGATGAAAGACGACTATGGACGTTTAGTCAATCAGGCTGGGTTATTCACGAAATCGCCAGAAGGCGATACTTTTGAGAATGTCTTAATTAACTGGATTGCCGAAGAAGATAATGATAGTTCTGAATTAGCAAATGCATCTGAGAATGAGCAAGCTGCAGTTATTGCTAAATATATTTGTAAAGTTTATATCCCTAACAAAGAGCAAGCAGATTGCGTACGCTTTTTAAGGCGAATGAACGTGCATCATGCGAGTTTGTTTCCTGATCTCATTGGTGCTGCTCAGCACTGTAATACGCTGGCTTACGAAAAATTCATTGATGAGAAAGAAAGTGGCGAAAATGTTATTTCTAATGAAAAATCACCTGAAAAAATTATTAGCTATGGGGGGGAGGAGGTAAGCTCAAGTCTTGAAAAGAATCAAGAAAATGACGCTCCAGTGCTAAATGTTCCTAGTATTGCCCTCATCGGCATGCTTCTTCACCGTTATTCTCGTAATTTAGTTTCGATTGAACTATTGGAGTTGGCAGCAAAGAAAATATTGGAAATATACTTGGATGAAATCTCTCAAGCGATTGATGTCAGAGGTGCTGAAATCGGTCGTTTTAGGAAGAGAGTACGATGGCTATTAAGACGTTATGGTTATCCAATTGAAGGTATTAATAAAGCATCTAATGAAATACTGATTTCTCAGGGCGTAGAGCTTGAATCTTTTTTACCTAGTGCAGTTATTGCTGACCAAGGAATAGGCAATGTTTAAAATTGACTCCACCACCAATCGCATCACTCCGTTGCAAGCGCGTAAGTTCGGCGACTTAAACTTCACCGAGCGCAATCACCTGCAAGAGTGGCTGGCAAATATGCCCGAAGCTTTAGGCGAAGAGTTGTTGATTATCCAAAAGGAATTCGATGGCTTCGACGATACTCGCGAGCGCCTAGATTTGTTAGCGTTGGATAAAGACGGCAACCTCGTCATTATCGAAAACAAGCTCGACGATACCGGCCGTGATGTGGTGTGGCAAACCCTCAAGTATGCGTCGTATTGTTCAAGCTTGAGCAAGTTACAAATTATCGAAATTTATCAGCGCTATCTTAATCGTTATCAGCAGGGCGGTGATGCCAGTGCTTTGATGTGTGAGTTTTTAGGTGTAGAAGATACTGAAGAACTCAAGCTTAATCTGGGCAACAGCCAACGCTTGATGATGGTGGCAGCGAATTTTCGCAAAGAAGTTACCAGTACCGCATTGTGGTTGCTAGGTTATGGTATTCAAGTCCAGTGCTTTAAAACCACTCCCTTTAGTGATGGTGAACAACTTTACCTTAATGTAGAGCAGATCATTCCTACGCCAGAAGCGAAGGAGTTTATGATCGGCATGAATGCTAAAGAAGCAGAAGAGAAAAGCACAGAGGTAGAGACTAAAAATCGTCATCATTTACGTCGAGAATTTTGGTCACAAACATTAGATGCGTTTCAAGAAAGTGATTGCAGCTTATACAGCAACGTTAATTCAAGCACTGACCATTGGCTATCTGCTGGCTCAGGTGTATCTGGTTGCCCGTTTATCATGATTTTCAGTAAGCGAGAAGTGCGTGTTGAACTTTGGATTGCTCGACCTGACACTGAAATGAATAAAGCGATTTTTGATATGTTAGCCGTTAATCAATCACAATTAGATTCTAAGTTTGGTGCTGAAATGGAATGGCTTCGATTAGATGATAAAAAGTCTAGCCGTATTCAATTCAGCCAGCCTTTTGATGGATTCAATACAGAAAATTGGCCAGCTATGATTACGTGGTTAGTTGATCATATGACCCGGTTTGAAAAGACCATGAGACAACCACTGGCAGATGCTTGGCGACAGGTGCGTGTTGGTTAGTAAGTTGTTGACTGTTTCATAGATATAAAAATGTAAAGGAATATGCTGTTATGACAGAAGAAAAAAACACAGTCTCTGGTCAGAAAGGAAGCTTGAGTTGGGTGGTTAAAGCCGCATTCATGCTCACGACTATTGTTGCTGTTTGGGCCCCATTTTCTGGATACCTTTATTTAAAAGGCTTTCTTGAGCGGTATGGTTTTCAGTCTGTTGATATTGATATAAACGTATATAAGTTAGTTTTTTCTCTATTGGCAAGTATGGCTGATGGCGTAAATAACCTGTTGTCTGTCGATGCATTGGAACCATTGTATAACGAAGCTGTGTGGTTATTTGTGTATGCCGTAGCCGGTGGTGTAACAGTATTCTTGGGTGTTTATTTAAAACATCGTTACAAGCTATGGCTTAAAACTCGCTCAGCAGATATTAAGCCTGTACGCAATGCTGCCCTGTCTGGCGTGCTTACCTTTGTCGCCTTAGTATTTACGTTGCCTGTAGTGTCGCTATTATTTTGGTGGGGTTCGATTGCTATAATTGTGATGGTTTGGTTTATGGGAGTCGTTGGTTATATTGGTGGTCAAAGTGATGCTGTTGAGAGCTTTAAGGATGGGCATTGCTTTGATAACAAAACACCTTGCATCGAATTATTGATCAATAACGTTTCTACACCTGTCGAGATTCTATATTCGGATTCAAGCATGTCTTACGTTATTTCAGCGGAAGGTTTGATTGCTGTGAATCCAGAAGGGAAGGCGGTATATCGCTTATCAATGGAAGGAGTGAAAGCAAAGTTTGCAGTTAAAGATGAAGCTCCGAAGGGCGATACATTCTTGAGTGGCGAATAGTTTGTTGCCTGAGCAGGAAATGGATTTATGTTTAGTCGTACTAACCAATAGGCTAGGTAACAGGCAAATATGACAGAGACCGAAGAAGAGATTCAGCAAGCTGCTGTACGGCATGCACGGAGCATCAAAAAGAAGTTCGCAAAATCAGTGACGGATAAAACGCGTTACCCGAAAGAAGAGAATCCGGTATCTGTATTTATGGCTGGTTCTCCGGGGGCGGGAAAAACAGAAGCCTCTAAGGCACTGCTGGAAACGTTTGATAACGAAGTTATTCGTATTGATGCAGATGACTATCGTGATGAATTTAAAGAGCAAGGTTACTCTGGTGACAATTCTTGGTTATTTCAGCCAGCGGTATCGATATTGGTTGAAAAAATTCACGACCTAGTAATCGAGCAACGGCAGAGTTTTGTCCTCGATGGCACGCTGACCAAGTATGACAAGGCATTGAAAAACATCGAAAGGTCTATACAAAAAGGGCGACAGGTTCATATCATTTATGTCTATCAAGACCCTTTACGTGCTTGGGAGTTCGTTAAGGCACGCGAGGTCGTAGAGGGGCGGAAGATTCCACGGGATAGATTCATTGAACAGTATTTTACTGCCAGAGATTGCGTTAACCGCTTGAAGCAACACTTCGGTAGCCTTGTTAAGGTCGATCTTCTATTGCAAGACAGGAATAATAAGCTCAGTGGGTATCAGGGCAATATCAGTAACATTGACAGCCATGTGGACGAAAAATATACTGCTTCTTCTCTTGAAAGTCTCCTGAGTAGTGACTAGATTGGAACTTATGATGAAACCTACCAAAAAATCGCCGTCTACAAGTTCTTCGTTTGCTGACTTCATGAACAATGCTTCAGCCACTAAGAAGAAAAAGGTATATAAGACTGTTATGCGCCGTGTTTCGGAGCAGCAGCAGGCGATTGTTGACCGCGCGAACAATACCGCAGCCTGATCTCGGTCGTTTGTTTTCTGCTGTGGTGGAGCTAGCTGTCTAAAAGCGCTTCTGTAAACGCCCTCCTTGAACGTTGCACTCTAAGCCTCCGAAAACCGGATAGTCATCCCTGAGGGTTTATAACGCCCCAAACCGTTTTAAGCTTGTTAGGGTTGAGCTTCCGATCAATCGTTATATAGATGCTAAGGTAAAAACGACTCCAGAAATAAGCTAGGAATTGACATCGCTTATTTTTATGCTCCACTGTGTTTCCTGTTTCGAAACAGGAAACACTAACACTAATTTGTGTCTACATCGCGGCTTTACTAAGCGGCAGTAGAGGACTTCGATTTAAGGATGACGGCGTGATCACCGAAGACCAACTGGAACATCTCTGCTTAGATTGGTTTAAAGACACCGGATACGATTACGTCTGCGGTTATGACATTGCTCCGGGTGAAGTTGGTGCCGAGCGTATTGATTATCGCCAAATCGTGTTGCAAGGGCGGTTGCTACAGCAATTGCAGGTGATTAACCCGCATATTCCTACTAATACGCTGGAGTTGGTTGCTGCGCAGATTTCTAAACCCGAAACCCCTATCTTAATTAAGAACAACAAGGCCTTTCATCAATGGTTGTTGGAAGGGGTGAAGGTTGAATATCAAAAAGACGGTGAAGATTTCACCGATTATGTGCAACTCATCGACTTTGCTAACACGGCAAATAACCAGTTCTTGGTGGTTAACCAATACACCATCCTAGGGCGTAAGGGCAATCGTCGGCCCGATATCATTGTCTTCATCAATGGCTTGCCGTTGGCCGTTCTGGAGCTTAAAAACCCTATTGATACCAATGCCGATATTTGGCAAGCCTACCAGCAATTACAAACCTACAAAGATGAAATTCCTGATCTGTTTATCTTCAACGAAGCCTTGGTCGTTAGCGATGGCTTAGATGCCCGTGTGGGTTCGTTAACCGCCAATAAGGAACGTTTTTTACCTTGGCGCGTGGTGAATAACGAACATGATAAGCCGCAGTTTGAATACTTTTTAGAAACCTTGGTGAAGGGCTTTTTTAAGCCTGATTTATTGTTAGATTACATCCGCTTTTTTGTGTTATTTGAAACTGATGCCGATAGCATCATTAAAAAAATTGCAGGGTATCATCAGTTTCATGCGGTTCGTGAAGCCGTTCGTGCGACGGTGATTGCGGCGCAACGCTCAGACACCAAAGCAATAGCTGAACCGCGTGCGAATTACGCTAATAACGTAGAACCTGGTTCGGGTAAAGCAGGAGTGGTGTGGCACACTCAAGGGTCGGGTAAGTCGATCTCTATGGTGTGTTATGCCGGTAAGTTGTTGGCGCAGCCAGAAATGAATAACCCGACCTTGTTGATTGTGACGGATCGCAACGATTTAGATGGCCAGCTTTACAACACCTTTGGTATGGCGGCAGAGACATTAAAGCAAACCCCAGTGCAGGCCAGCGACCGCGATGATCTGCGTGATATTTTAGCCTCGCGTCAGTCGGGCGGTATTATCTTTACCACGATTCAGAAGTTCGCATTGCTGGCGGAAGAAAGCCATCATCCGGTGCTGAGTACACGCCATAACATTGTGGTGGTAAGTGATGAGGCGCACCGCAGCCAATACGGCGATAAGGCCAAATTAAACAGCAAAACGGGGAAATATACGTTTGGTTATTCCAAGCATTTACGCGATGCCTTGCCTGAGGCTTCGTTTATTGGTTTTACCGGCACCCCGATTGATTCTGCCGATAAAGATACCCGTGCGGTCTTTGGTGATTATGTCTCGATTTATGATATTCAAGACGCGGTAGACGATGGCTCGACGGTGCCGATTTTTTATGAATCGCGTTTGGCCAAGTTGGATATCAGTGCGGAAAATATCGAGCTGTTAAACGATGAAGTCGACGAAGTGATTGAAGACGAAGAAGACGTTACCGTTCGAGAGCAAACCAAGTCGAAATGGGCGGCCCTAGAAAAATTAGTTGGCAGCGAGCCGCGTATTGCGCAAGTGGCAAAAGACCTGATTGAGCATTATCAAACGCGCATCAGTACGATGCCGGGTAAGGCAATGATTGTGTGCATGAGCCGCGAAATTTGTGTCGATATGTACAACGCCATTGTCGCGCTGAAGCCTGAGTGGCATAACGATGACCCCGCCAAAGGCGCAATTAAAATTGTGATGACGGGCAGCGCGTCGGATAAGCAAAAGCTACAGCCGCATATCTACAATAAAGAAACGAAAAAGGCGTTTGAAAAGCGTTTTAAAGATGTGAACGACGAACTGCAATTGGTGATTGTGCGCGATATGTGGCTAACCGGCTTTGATGCGCCCAACTGCCATACCATGTACATCGACAAACCTATGAAAGGCCACAATTTAATGCAGGCCATTGCTCGGGTTAACCGCGTGTTTAAAGATAAGCCCGGTGGCTTAGTGGTCGATTATATCGGTATCGCAAACGAGCTAAAGCAAGCATTAAAAACCTATACAGGCGCGCAGGGCAAAGGCCAGCCGACCCATGATACTCGCGAATCGTTTGCGATTTTGCTGGAATGCTTAGATCAACTGCATGGCATGATGCAGGGCTGTGATTACAGCACTTACGAAACCAATGCCTTGCAGCTACTACCTCGGGTGATGAACCACATTTTGTCGTTAGAAGGCGCAAATAAAGATCTCGATGGTAAAAAACGCTTTTTAGATGTGATGGCGAGATTACGCTCAGCCTATACCTTGTGTGCAACCATGGACGAAACCCAGCAATACAGTAAAGAGATTGCTTTTTTCGGCGCGGTTAAAAACGCCATCAGTAAGTTCACGACGGTTGATAAACGCCGTACTGACGAAGAGAAGAATACGGCGTTAAAACACATTATCGACAACGCCATTGTCGCCGATGGTGTGGACGATATTTTCAAACTGGTGGGGTTGGATAAACCTAATATTGGCTTGCTGTCGCCTGAGTTTATGGAAGATGTGGCCAATATGCCGGAAAAGAACTTGGCGGTGGATTTATTGGAGCGCTTGCTGCGCGACGAGATTAAAGCACGGATGAAAAACGATGTGGTCTCGGAGAAAAAGTATTCTGACCGAATCCTAGAAAGCCTGCGTAAGTATCATAACCGTGCTATTGAAACCGCGCAGGTGATCGAAGAACTGATCAAGATGGCCAAAGACATGGCCGCTGATGCTGAACTTGCAGAAAAGTCTGGCCTAAACTCCGATGAAATCGCATTTTACCGTGCTTTGATACAAAACGAATCGGCGGTGAAAGAGCTAGGCGATAACAACCTACGCGAGTTGGCTAAGTATGTAACCCAAGAGTTACGCAAATCGACAACTGTGGATTGGCAAGTGCGTGATAGTGTTCGTGCTAAGTTACGTAACCTAGTTCGTCGTGCTCTACGTAAATGGAAATACCCACCCGACAAAGCCGAAGAAGCGATGGAGCTGTGTTTGAAACAGGCGGAAGTGCTGAGTCAGCAGTGGTCTGTGTAGTTTAGAAAATTTCTAAAATGGATAAAAATAAAAAATGACGGATTCTTCTGAAGTTAAGCCGACAATTCAATGGCAGTTTTTCCACCGGTTTTCTTTGCGTTCGCAGTCTTGATGCGAGCAGCAGCGGCTGGTGTCATTGGTTTTTTAGTATACATATTTCGTACCTTTCTTAGATTGAATTATAGACATCACCCCGGATGCCACGAGCGAAAGGTATATTAATTAGTAGGGACAAATAGGGACAATCGTAGGAATAGATAGGTGTCTCATACTTTGGAATGAATTTTTATAACGGTGACTTAAAAATAACTATGTTGCATACGCATCAAGCCAAGGAAGCGTTGTGGCTAGGAAGGCGACAAAAGCTTGAAGATACTAACGAGAAGAAGCTATGAAGCCTTAAAGTCTCATCTCTCCCCTTAAAACATCTGCTCATCATTCGGCACCGACAATACTTCCTCGTAGCGTGCTCCTGCCTGCCTCAATCTATCCCGAATAATGCATACCATGGGCGCAGCGAGCGATGCATCTTTGCTGATCAAATGGTATTCAACAAACTCGTATAACGAATCCAAAGATCTGTGTATTAGATACAGTTCTTGGTGCAGGGATAATACGTCGTCCAGTGTTGCCGGATGCGGTGATCGATCGAGTTCTGTCATGTCCATGCTCCAGTAGTCGATGGCAATACAGTGCCTATACCCGATGCGCCTGAATATCTGAATTCTGGGCTTTCGTGCTAGGATGCTGGGTTAAGTAATTTTCAATGTTGCTACTTAGGTAGTTGACCAAACTAGAATAGAGGATTGTGTTTTTATTTTTAAGTTTTGTGATTATTTAACACAAATATAGATGTTTATGAATAGTAGCCCAAATGATAGGCTGGCTCTTTGGATGGATGTGGAGAAGATAAAATCTCCATTTCTAGAACAAAGAACAGGAGTAAAAGCTGATAGATGGCGAAGCGTTAAAAGCGGGCGAACTGAGCTTAGAGCTTCGGAAATCCAAGCACTAAAGAACGTATGCCCAGAATATTGCTATTGGCTCGCTACCGGTGAAGAGCTGCCTGAAGCTGGGCAAATAAGCCCAATGACCAAAAAGGCAACGAGGTCTTAATAAAAGGCCTCTAATTTTATAGCAGGTCTATCCTCGCGAAAAAGTTTCGCTCTTACAAAATGACAGCACTGAAGCTTGCCGTCGTCAGTCCAAGAACATCCTAACAGTGTGAGTTGGCCGTTAATTTTAAACTCGTGTACCCATAGGATGCAGAATCTTCAGGCGGTATACTCGGGTATCAAACAACAGGCCAAAACCCCATGGATAAATTTACCCGCAACTATTTAATCGTGCTGTGTAGCCTGCTGCTTATTGGGTTGGTTTGGTATTTTTACGAAAGCCCCGAGGTTGCGAATCTGAATTCTGCTTTGAGTAACAATGCCGAGGTAGCTGCGTATCCTTATCGTTTTCGGGTATTTAAGGTTGAGAATGGGGTGGCCACAATGGGCACACCGCGTTCGCCTGCGTTTGCGGCTTCGCAGGCTTTGGTGCTGTTATTTCCAGAGCTAAAAGGGGTGCCGGTAGGTTCGCCAGAAATGTTCGCAGCTCAGCAGCGAATGGCGGAGATACAAAGCAAGGCTGGAAGTATCGTTATGGGCTTTGATGCGGTTTCTAGTGTGAAGTGGCAGCTAGATGAAGGCTGGCTGCGCAGTAATGGGGTTAATCCCGAGCTCTTATAGCTAAAAGAGCGTTTTTGTTCATATTCTCTTTGGGTCCAGTCACCTACATTTTGCCCTCCCTCTCAGGTATCATGCGGCCTCAGATATTCTTGCTTTGAGGTTTTTGTGTCGAACACGCCGGTTACGTCTCATCCTATTCGTTTAACTGAATACAGCCACGGTGCGGGTTGCGGTTGTAAGATTTCGCCTAAGGTGCTGGATAGCATTTTGGTGTCGAAGTTGAATATTCCTATGGATGCCAACTTGCTGGTGGGCAATAGCAGCAAGGATGATGCGGCGGCGTACGATATTGGTAACGGTCAGGTAATTTTAAGCACCACCGATTTCTTTATGCCGATTGCGGATGATCCGTTCGATTTTGGCCGTATCGCGGCGACCAATGCCATTAGCGATATCTACGCCATGGGCGGTAAGCCGTTAATGGCGATTGCGATTTTAGGTTGGCCAATCAATGTGTTGCCCCCTGAGGTGGCTCAGCAGGTAGTGGATGGCGGCCGTCAGGCGTGTATGGATGCCGGTATTCAGTTAGCGGGTGGCCATAGTATTGATTCGCCCGAGCCGATTTTTGGTTTGGCGGTGACGGGTATCGTCGAGAAATCGCGTCTTAAACAAAACAATACCGCGTCTGCGGGTTGTGTTTTGTATCTCACTAAGCCGTTGGGTGTGGGTGTGTTAACCACGGCGCAGAAGCAGAAGAAGCTAAAGCCAGAGCACGAA
>Ga0105357_10001045_pt1 | contig 14997 bp, 13 predicted proteins | sample GOMGulsemesocosm_4_FD_83660 | JGI IMG/M metagenome (GOLD analysis project Ga0105357, IMG submission 83660) | Methane-oxidizing microbial communities from mesocosms in the Gulf of Mexico - GOM15B Gulf of Mexico | ecosystem: Environmental > Aquatic > Marine > Cold seeps | place: USA: Gulf of...
ATATTCTTAAAAATTCTTTTATAAAAGAAAGAAAATCTCTTATAAGAATTATATGATTTATCAGAAATTCTTGCATTTATTAAAAAAGTTTTTGCACCTTTTTTTTTTGCCATAAAGAAAAGCATAAACCACAGTTCTGCTTCCATTACAACTAAAACTTTTTGTTTATTTACCCAAAATGGTAAAAATATTTCAAATGGTAGATACCTTACATTTGATGTACTTTTTAAAGCTTCCTCGTAACCTGTATTTGTAATAACTGAAACATTTACATTATCCTTATAATAATCAATTAAAGGTTTTATAGCTTTTGTTTCACCCATTGAACAAGAATGAAACCATATACCATTCTCTTTAAACCGAGGATTATTTCTTAGAAAGAATTTTGAGGGAATTGCTTGTTTATATTTTGGGTTCTTAGATTTAAAAATTAAATATGGAATAGCTAGTATATATACTATACTTAAAAGGGCATAGTAAAATATACTAAAAAGGCTCAAAATTAGGCCTCTTTAGTTTCTTCTATCTCTGGTTCTTTATAAAGTATTCTTCCACAATGAGGACAATTTACAATCTCTTCTGATTTAATAACTTCAGCATATGTTTTGTCATTAATTTTCATATAACAACCATAACATGCTTGTTTTTTTACAGGAACAACTGCAGAATCTTTTGCCCATCTTTTAATTTTTTCATAGAATGTTAAAATTTTATTATCAAACTTTTCTAATAATTCACTTCTATCTTGATATACAATATTTCTTTCTTTATTGATTTCTTCAATAATATTGTCAACTGCTACTTGGATATCTTTTATAGATTCTTCTTCTTCACTTAATTTTGCTTGTAATTCTTTTAAAGTTGCTTCTTTAGATTCAGATAATGTATCTAATCTAATAATTTCTTCATTTGCAAATGAAATTTGTTCTTTTGCAATTTCTTCTTCTAATTGTAAAGCTTTTAATTCTTTTTCTGTATGAATATTATCATTCTTTTTTGAGATATCTTCTAACTTAGATTTTAACTCTGATAAATGAATATTATTCTTACTTCTTTTTGACTTGATATCATCAACCTCTAAATATAGAGTATTAATTGATGCTTTAATATCTTCTGCTGTTTCAACAAAAGTTGCTAGCTTTGCCTTTTCATTTTCAATCTTTGGTTCGAACATACTAATTGCTGTATCAAATTTTGATAATTTAATTAAATCCTGTAAATACTTATTCAATCGTTTCTCCTTCTATAAAAAACTCAAATGGATTTTTTGAAGCTGTTATTATAGCTGTTAATTCATTTTTATTCAAATATTCTGAAAGAAGTCCCTCTAGCAGGTTGCTAAAGTGTCTTTCACTCTCATAATGTCTTATATCAATTAATGAAATACCTCTTGCTTTTGCTTCCATTGCATCATGATATTTAATATCACCCGTTAAGAAACAATCAGCTTTTACATCATCAATTAAAGACATCCCTGAACCTGTAACAATTGCTACATTTTTTATAAAATCATTACATCTAACTGCTTTAGCAGTTTTTAAATTTAATTTTTCTGATACATATTTTACTAAATCATCAAACTTCATATTAACATTTGCATAAGATATAAATTCATTAGTATTTTCAAGTTTTAAACCTAAAACTTCGCTAACTACGTACTTATTTAAATGTGTTTTATCAATATTTGTATGCATTGAAATTAAAGATATATCTTTTTTAATTAATTTTTGTAATAACTTTGTACTATAAGAGTCGTAATTAACTCTTTTTAATCCTGAAAATATTAAAGGATGATGGGTAATAATTAAAGAATTCTCTTCAATATTTTCAAGTAATTCTTCATCTAAATCAATACTAATATATAATTTTTTTATTTCATCCTCAAATGAACCTACAATTAAACCGGCATTATCCCATTTCTCTTGTAAATCAAAAGGTGACAAATTATTTAAAAAATCATATATCTCTTTAACTAACAAAATAAACCTTATGCAAATAATTCAGGATTATTTATTTTTAGTTTTTCTAAAGCTTCCAAAGAAGATTTAGTATTAACTCTTTCTAATCTTTTAGGCTCTTGTTCTTTATATAAAACTGCACAACCTTGAGATAATTCTCGAACCTTTAGAATATAATTTTGTCTTTCAGTAACAGAAATAGCTTTTCTTGCATCTAATGTATTAAAAGCATGAGAAGCAATCATACATTGATCATAAGCAGGAAGAGGAAGTCCATTTTCTAAACATACTTTACATTCATTAAAAGCATCATCAAAATGTTTAAACAACATATCAACATTTGCTATTTCAAAATTGTATTTAGAGAATTCATATTCACTTTCTTTATGAACATCCGCATAAGTTGTAATTCCATGTTCATTTTCATTCCAAACAATATCAAATACAGAGTCAACACCTTGTAAATACATTGCAAGTCTTTCTGTTCCATATGTAATTTCAACAGCAACAGGAGTACAAGGAAGACCACCAACTTGCTGAAAATAAGTAAACTGAGTTACTTCCATGCCATCTAGCCAAACTTCCCATCCAAGACCCCAAGCTCCAAGAGTTGGAGATTCCCAGTTATCTTCTACAAATCTAATATCATGCTTAGATAAATCTAAACCTAAAAACTCTAAAGATTGTAAATATAAGTCTTGAATATTGTCAGGGCTTGGTTTTATTAAAGTTTGAAACTGATAATAAGCCCCTAATCTATTTGGATTTTCTCCATATCTTCCATCAGTTGGTCTTCTACTAGGTGCTACGTAAGCTGTTGACCAAGGAGTAGAATCTAAACTTCTTAAAAGTGTTGCAGGATGGAACGTACCAGCTCCTGCAGGGATGTCATAAGGTTGAACAATATTACACCCTTGCTTAGCCCAAAACTCTTGTAATTTTAATAGAATTTGTGAAAATGTAGCCATCTATTTTCTTCCTAATTTTTAATTTCTTTTAATCGAATTATAAATTCAAGTATTCCCTATGTAAAAATAAGAAAAACTTGAATTTATATACCTAATAAATTTCAATGCATTGTTTTGATACAAATGTATCTTTTTTAAGTAAAACTAAAACAAGTACTATTAAAATAGTACTTGTTTTTATTATAGAATTATTTCTATTTCTTTAGAATCACTTTCAACTTTTTTAGACTGAACGATTCTATCTTCTTTTAATTTAACAGCTAACTCATTATCTGAAATTGCAAGAATCTGCATTGCAAAATATGCAGCATTAATAGCACCTGATCTTCCAAGAGCAACAGTTCCAACAGGCATTCCTGCTGGCATTTGAACAGTTGAAAGCATAGCATCCATACCATCCATTGCTCCACCTTTCATTGGAACACCAATTATAGGTTTAGTTGTACTTGCAGCTAACGCACCAGCTAAGTGTGCAGCCATTCCAGCAGCTGCTATAAATGCAACTGCACCTTTTGCTTCAGCTTCAGCAATGTATGTTTTAGTTCTAGCAGGAGATCTGTGAGCTGAAGAGATAATAATCTCATATTTAACATTGAATCTTTCTAAAGTGTCAGAGCAATGTTTCATAATTTCATAGTCAGATTTACTACCCATAATTATTGATACAAAATTCATATTTAAGTCCTTAATTTTTATGTAAAAACACGATTATATCAAAAAGTATCTAATAGTTTTATAATCTTCGATATTTTCAAGCTTTGCCATGATTTATATTTATATAAAGTTAAAGAATCGTTGTCATAAATAAACTTAGATAAGGACTTAGATTTATCTTCTATTCTTACAGTTTTAAGATGTTTATAGTACTTCGTTTTCTTTTCAATTCCTAAGTCTGTTGAAAGAACAATTGTTGGTATCATAAATGCATCAGAGATATGAAAAGTGGAAGTATCTGTTGTTATAATTTTATTCATATTAGAAATTATATAAATAAAATCATTTATTGTTTTAGACTCTTTTGATAAATTCACAAAGTTATCATCAGTGATTTTTGGATCAATATTTAATGTAGAAACAATTGTATACCCATCCATTTTTAATAACAATTCCTTCAACATTAAAGAAGCAATATTTTGAGGAATTGTTTTTTCTGCACTTGCAGAAAAAGGATGGAATAAAAGAAGATTTCCTTTTATTTTTAAAGAGTTTATTTTATCTTCTAAACTTTTTAAAACTTTAATATCATCAATATTTAATTCATTATATTTTTGAACTGTAAGTATAGATTTATAATCTATTCCAAATTTATATAACCAAGCATCAACATTATTCAAAGATTCAAAATATAAAGATTTTTCTATTATTGAACTATTATCAATAAAGTAATCATATGTACAAAATTTTTTACTTGTAATACTTAAGGGCATTACTTTATTAATAAATTTTTGTTTTAAATAAAGTTGTTTATTTCTTGAATAAAAGCTATTATTTGAAGCATTTATATATAAATCTATTTTAACATTTTTATAAAGTTCATTTAATTTATCAGAAAATATTCGCAAGGCAGTTGAAGAACTAACTATTTCACTAATATTTTTTCCAAGACCACCTATAATTACAATAGAAATCTCTTCCTTTTTTTTAGGTATAAGTTGATTATAAATATCAACTTTTTTTGAAACATCAAATAATGATACTATTTCTTCTTTATCTTTTACAAAACTTTTACTAGTAAACTTTTTGAAATCAAGAGATTTTAAATATTCATCTTTATTACTAATACCTAACTCAACAGGAAAAGAGCTTAAATCTCTTATTTTTTTTTCTTTTAAAAGCCTTGTTGAATATTTATCTTTATCTACATTTCTAAAAACTTTTTTTAAATCATTAAAATCATTTTCTGTTGTAATATAAACAGTATCATTCTCTAAATTTGATGGCATCTTAAATTTATTATAAGAAACAAGTGTACCATCAGTTATTTTTATATTAATATTCTGAGAAACTCTAAAAAATATCATTTAATTTCTAAACTATATTTCTGTATTTTCAGTTCTTAGCATCGTTAAATAAGGTAATGTACCCGGTAATTGTATTTTATTTGTATTTCCACTGTGTACTGATTCCATTTCTTTATTTGTTTCAGTTAAGATTTTTTTGAAGTTAATATAATAAACTCCATCTTCATTTTTAAAAATCTTTCCAATTTCATTTTCACATTCAACTATTTTACTATTTCTTGGAGGAAAAATTTCTATATCTTGGTTTGGATAAACTTTATATTTACACATAAAGTGTTTTTCATCTTCTGTAATTAATCCAGTAACTTCATAAGAGCCTTTTGAAATTGCATATTTATGATTTTGAGAATCTAGTTTATCAAATGGTCTATGTACTAAATATGCATCAGTAAAGCCTCTATTTTTAGTTGTATGTAATTCTCTTTGGTATTTATCAGCATCAAATGTACCTGAGTAATAATCATCAATAGCTTCTCTATATGCATTAGCTGTAACTGCAGCATAATAAGGTGACTTAGTTCTACCTTCAATTTTTAAAGAATCAACTGCACCTGAATCCATAATTTCTTGAATATGTGAAGCTAAGTTCATATCTTTAGAGTTAAAAATATATGTTCCTACACCGGGATCCTCTTCTAATCTAAATAAAGTATTTTGATTTTCGCTTTCAGCGTATAAAGTATAATCAAATCTACAGTCATTAGCACATGAACCTCTATTCGGAACTCTTCCACTTTGAACTGCAGAAATTAAACACCTTCCAGAATATGCGAAACACATAGAACCATGTACAAAAATTTCAATTTCCATTTCAGGTAAATGCTTTTTAATTTGAATAACATCTTTTAATGAAATCTCACGTGCTACAACAATTCTTTTTACCCCTAAATCCCAAAACACTTGTGCATCTAGATAGTTAAGTACATTTGCCTGTGTAGATAAATGAACATCAATATCTGGAGCAATTTCTCTACATAATTTAACAACACCAGGAGCTGCTACTATAAATCCATCAGGTTTGATTGCAGCCATATTCTCAATATGCTTTTTTAATAAATCAATTTGAGAGTTAAATGGAAATCCATTAATTGTTGCATATACTTTTTTCCCACGTGCATGCGCATAATCAATTCCTTCTTTGAAAGTTTCAAAGGTAAATTCTTTTCCTGCTCTAATTCGTAAACTAAAGTGACTAACTCCTGCATATACTGCATCTGCACCATAGTTTATAGCAATTTTTAATTTTTCTAAGTTTCCTGCTGGTGATAATAATTCTACTTTTTTAACGCTCATAATAATTCCTTAATAATCTTTATCATTTATATTTTTTTAAATTTCGAAATTATACCTAAATTTTATATAAATATTATACCAAAGGACTTTAGTCAACTTTTACATTAATTGTATATAATTATTAAAAGGATTAAAATGAAAAAGATCATATTATCAAGCTTATTAACAAGCTTACTTTTATCTGCAAGTGATTTACAGAATATTGGTGTTGAAGTTAATTATACTAATTCAAATGATGAAGATAAGAGTATTGTTATCAAAAGAGAAAAACCTGAAAATTGTAAAGCAGTAAAATTTTCTGCTAAAAATATTTTAGGTGGAAATTTGGTTAATAAAAATGTTCCCAAAAACTGTAAAAAATCGATTATTACCTATTTAGGAAAGATATCACCAATTAAATTCTCACCTAATATTGAGACTTATGGAGAAGTAGAAGTTTTAGAATTTATTGAGAAAACTAAAGAAAATGAAAATATGCTTTTAGTTGACTCAAGAACAGTTGACTGGTATTTAAATCAAACAATTCCTAGTGCTATAAATATTCCATTTATTTATTTAAATAAAGGTCAATACCCTGATGATTTCTTAGATGCACTTGATACAATTGGGGTAGAAGTTACAAAAAATGGCTATGACTTTACAAATGCAAAAGAACTATTATTATTTTGTAATGGTGTATGGTGTGGACAATCACCCTTATCTATGAAAAATTTAGTAGCTATTGGGTATCCAGAAGAAAAACTTAAATGGTATAGAGGTGGAATTCAATCTTGGTTAAGTTTAGGACTTCCTACTATTAAACCAAATTAGCAAGAAAGCTTTTAAAAGCTTTCCCACTCATCATCAGATGGTTTTGATTCAATAACCTTGTTTGAAGAAGAAGGTACTGCTGAACTAATTTTTTCTCTCTTAGTTCTAACTGGTACTTCATATTTAACTTTTTTTACTGGAGAAGGTGAAACTGAAGGAGAAGGAACATATTCAGTAGCTTTCACTTCTTCTACAACAATATTATCTCTTTTAATTTGATCAAGTGAAGAAAATACTTCTTGCGTAGATTTATCTAAATCAGAAGAGAATTCATTTAAAATATTGTTATCTGAATTTTCTTTACAAGTTTCATTTATATAATCTTGAACATTATTATGAACAGAGTCATGACTTTGTTTTAGATTTGTCCAATTTGTTTTTCTTGTAAATTCTTTTCCATTTTGTTCTTGTTCAACTATCCATTTACCTAAATCACATTCTGTTGGACTTGTAACAGACCAAGGATTTATACTTGTCCCTATTTTTTCAAAATTTGTGTTTTTAAATTTTATGTGATCATTTTTTAATTTAGAAATTTTAAATACTAAATCTATATCTGAAATCTCTTTCGTATTTGATTGATTGAAAGTTGCTCTATCTGCAATTTTTAATAAGTTTTCAGATAAACCCGAAACTTCATTTGCTAAGCTACTTATTGTTGTTGCAGAATTTGCATTTACTTGAGTAGCTTGATCAAGAGTATTAATAGCATCATTAATTTGAACAATTCCATTTTCTTCTTCAACACTTGCTCTTGAAACATCTTCAATCAATTCTATTGTTTTATTAATCTTACTATTAAGATTAGTGTATCCACCAATCATTTCATTAGCAATTACTTTTCCTTCATTTGCTTTTGAAGTAGCAGTTTCAACAATACCTTTTATCTCTTTAGCAGCTTCGGCTGATCTATTTGCAAGATTACGTACTTCAGCAGCAACAACGGCAAAGCCTTTACCAGCTTCTCCAGCAGTTGCAGCTTCAACAGCAGCATTTAGTGAAAGAATATTAGTTTGGAATGCAATTTGGTCAATTACAGTAATTGCATCATTAATTGAATTAACTTGTTTATCAATATCTTCCATTGCTTTTGTTGTTTTAGAAGCTAAATTTTCACCTTCACTAGATGAAGCTTGTAAATCGTTAGCTAAAGATGACATTTCTTTAACTTTTTGAACATTTGATTTAACAATAGATGTAACTTCCTCTAAAGCAGCAGCTGTTTCTTCTAAAGATGCAGCTTGTTCATTTGCAGAGTTTGACAGATCAGTAGCAGAAGTTGATAAAATATTTGTATCATCATTTAACTTTTTACCACCTGATACAATCATTGATAAAAATTCAGAAACAGTAATACCAATTAATTTTGTACTTGAGTTAATTGATGATATGATACCACTTACTTCACTTGAATTACTATTTTTATCAACTGTAAAATCAGAATTTCCATATCTTAATAAAGTATTATTTAAAATACTTAAGTTTTCATTTGTTTTGTAAATCATTGAATTAATTGAATCTTTTAATTCCTGAATTTGAGGGTTTGAAGAATTTTTTTCTACTTTATAAACATAGAATCCATTATTTACTTTTGCAATTACTTCATCAACTTCTTCAATTACTTTAGCATCAGCCTCAACATCTTCTCTTAATTTTCTAATGTATCCATTAAGACTATCTACAAGCTTTCCTATCTCATCATTAGAATGTTTTTCAATCTCTTTAGCTTTAGATTCTGGATTACACATATCTTCAATAGTTTTATTTAAATTACTAAGAGGTTTAATAATTACTTTATTAATTAAAAATGAATAAATTATATATACCAAAAATATAGCAAGTAAAGAGAAAATCATAGTATTAATCACAATACCCTCAATCTTTTCAGCTGTGTGTTTTCTCATTAATGAAATATCACTTTCAATATCATCAACATAAACTCCCGTACCTATTATCCAATCCCATTGTGGAAATCTCTGAACATAAGAGAATTTTTGTTGAGGCGCATCAAAATTAGGCTTTGGCCACATATATTTTACTAATCCACCCTCCGCTTGCTTATTTGCAACCACTGAAAATTCTTTAAATAGGTATTTTCCAGCTTTATCTTGAATACTTGATAAATCTTTACCATCTAAACTAGGTTTTACTGAATGCATAATCATTTTAGGATAAGAATCATTAATCCAAAAATAACCATCTGTACCATATCTCATTTCACTAATAGTTTTTAAAGCTTCTTTTTTTATTTTTGAAGAAACATCTGATACATATTCTCCAGTTCCTACAACCCAATTATATTCTTTAAATAGTTTTACAAAAGAAACTTTCGCTTGAGGTGCTTCGAATCCTGGTTTAGGCCATACATAATCAACAAAACCTTCACCTTTAGCTTTTGCAACTGATGCAAACTCTTTAAATATTTTTTTTCCATCTTTATCTTTATAATTAACAAGGTCTTTACCATTTAATTGTGGTTTGATTGGATGCATAACAATAATTGCATTAGTATCATTAATCCAGAAATATCCATTCTTCCCATATCTAGACTCTTCAACAATAGTTTTTAATCTAAATCTTAGTGCATCCTCCGACAGTACATCTTTTAATTTTTTATATTCAGCTTCTAATATAGAAAACAAAAAATTTGTTTGAGTTTTTAGATCTTCTTGAACTTCTATTTTGATTTTATCAATGGATGTTCTTTTATGATAAGCCTCAACTGTTTTCATTGCCAAAGAAATGTAATTTTTTAATTCATCTTCTTTTTTAGCATATGAATCTTTTTTATATTTCTCAACATTTTCTTGGGAAAATTGATTGATTGAATAAATTGATTCAATTGAAATAGACAAAGATACTAATACTATTGTGAATAGTGCTAATATTAATAACTTTACTTTTATAGAAATATTTGAAAACATGGTATTCTCCATTAGATGTAGATATATAGTTGTATAATATCTTTTAAATCTTTAATTTTGCAACTATTTTTTATTATTTTTATACTTACCGGAACTAAAAATAATTTTTTTTCTATTTAAAAGCCTAGTTACCTATCAATACAACATCAATGTCTTTTATTATTGAGCTATCAATTTTCTTATTATTTGACATATCTTTTAAAATATCTATTGCCTCAATATGAGAATATGCAGGTCTATAATTCTTTTTTTGAGTTAAAGAAGTATAAATATTTAAAGTACCTAATAACCTATCCTTTAAACTCATATCTTTTGCGCTTAGATTATAAGGATAACCACTTTCATCTAATGATTCTTGGATTTTAGAACTCCATAAAGCAATATCGTTAAATCCCATAATATTACTTAATATTTTTTTATTATAATAAGGGTAGGATTTAACTTCTTCATACTCATTTATTGTTAATTTATCTTTTTTTTCTAAAATATGTAAAGGTATTAATAATTTACCAATTTTACATAAAGATGCAGAAATTAGAAATGTATATTGATCTTTATGTTCAAATTTATAAAATTCACACATTTTTTTACAATTGTAAATAAGTCTAGAATCTTTATCTACAATATTTAAAAATGTTGTTGTTATATTTAATACGTCCTCAAAATTTAAAGCTGTAGTAAAGTCATGTAAGTTATTAAAAATAAAATACAGAATATCACTTTCATTTTGAATATCTAACCAGAATTCAATCTTTGAACTAATAGATAAAAATATCTTAGATATATTCTCATCAAATAAAGTATTTTTATTACCTTTAACAAAACAAATTATATCTTTTCTATTTTGAATATCTTTTTTAGATAAATCAAATTTTTCATCTAAAGTATGTGAGAAATATAAAATTCTAGAAAATAAAGGGATAATTTCTTCTTTTAATCCAAAAACACCCGAACCATTTACTTTTTCATTTTGATATTTTAATACATTACTTTCTTCACAAAGAAAAGGGAAATCTTTTATTCTTTCTTCACTTAAATCACAAAACTTCTCATCTTTTATCTTTGATTCATTTAATGCAATATCATGACATAAACAATAAGCACATAAATCAAACATTTCTTTTGGATTCAGCTTTAATTTTTGTCCTATTTTTAAAGATAAAAAAGCAATTCTTTTTGAATGGTTTACACTAGTATTATTATATTGAGATTCAATATAATCAAATGTATGAGAAGTTGATAATAAAAGATTGTTTAAATTAAAGTTAAGTTGTTGTTTTTTGTCCATTCATTGTCCTGTGTGATGTGTTATTATGCTTGTGATTATATATCAGAAAATCTAAGGAGTATTTACTCCTCAAATAATGAACTTATTGCTTCGATACTAGTATCACTCATATCTAAATCAATATGAATACCATCTTTTACCTCAACAAGTTTTACATTTAAACCTTTAGTTTTCATTTTCTTATAAAAATCTTTTGTAACACTAGGTTTAGAAATTTTATCTTTAGTACCATAAATCATAATAAACTGAACAGTTTTATCCATCTTATCAAGAACATCAATTGCTAAAAGATGTTTTTCATTTGCATAATCAGGCCTTTCATATCGACCAGCTACTAAAACAACATTTTTTAAAAGTTTATTATTTAAACCAGATAAAGATGCACTCATCATAGCCCCTGCTGAATGAGATATTAAAGTAATTTCTTTACTTTTATATTTATTTTTTAAAGCAATAACTAAATTTTCTAGAAATTCAACATACTCTTTTGTAGCAGCTTGATGATTATATTCTTTACTACCAATTGATTTCAATTTATTAAGTGATGACTTTGAGTATCCAGGAAGAGCTACTGCTATAGTACTTATATCTGTTGACATATTAATATTTTCAGCATATGGAGAATATCTACCAAGAACATTGCTTCCTTCATCCCATGTTCCATGAACTATAATAATTAGTTTATCATTATCATCAGATTCAAACATTTCATAATTTATACACTCATTTCCTGCATAAATAAAACCTTCTTCTTTTTCATTACACATATTTTCTGTAATTTCTTTTGCAGATACAAAAGAATAAAAAGAACAAAGAAACACTAAAAGTAAAATTTTTTTAAACATTCTAACTCCTTATTTAATTTAAAATTTAATACATACTAGTAAGGAGTAATTCCAATAAAACCATCTACTTGTTTTTCAATAGCTTCAACAATTCCTGCTTGAACATAAGTAATATCATCTATGAAATCTTCTTCAGTCCATTTCATGCTTTCCATCGTATTTCTACAACCATAAAACTCTACGTCATATTCCATTAAAGACTGTATTCTTTTTAGCGTATTAGCATCACCATCTTTTTTAATATGTCTCATTCCCGGACCATATGTAATTACTGAGACTTGTAGCGTTTCAGCAGGATATTCTTTTAATATATTATAAATAGTCCCAATAATATGATTCGTTTTTTCAACATCTGCATCATATAGTCTAACAACTAGTTTTCGTGGATCATCAAAAGTGGGTTGGGGATTTGAGAATGTAGATTCGGCATAAGAGAAGATGCCTACTAGTAATATCAATATTATTTTTTTCATTACTTATCCTTTTTTATAACTTGAGTGTTTTTTACTATTTTACCATCATTTAAAATTCTAGAATATAAACCTCTATGGTGTTTTACTAATAAAGGTAATTCCTTTCCAAAAATGCTCAAGTGGTTACAGATTGTGCAACTTTGTGTAATTTCTAATTCAATTTCACCAACTTTTAGAATTGAACCAATTTCATAATCATGTGGATCAAAGTCAAACAATATATTCTCACCAAAACTACCAAACTCTAAATCTATACCATTTTCTTTTGCAATAGTATATGCTTTCAGTCCAACAATCATTACTGATTTATCTTCATCTTTTCCTGCAAATTTATCATCTTTAATACCAAACCCTTTGATAATATCAAGCTGTTTTACTACAGGTCTAGGTAATCCTGATGAGCTTTTATCTGCGCTAAATATTTCAATTACTTTTCCAATATTTTTCATTTATTTCTTATTTTCCTCTAATATTGTTAAAAAGTCTTTCTTATTCCAAGAACCAGGATATTTGTTCTTAAGTGTTCCCTCATTATCAAGAGCAAAAAAAGTTGGTGTTATTCCTCGATATCCTTTTGCAAGATTAAAAGGTAATGAAATATCTTCAATATCAACTTTTAAGAAAATAAAATTCTTTTGGATTTTATTTTCTACATCATTTAAACTAAGTACTTCTTTATCCATTTTTTTACAAAAATGACAAGTTTTTGAAGTTGCATAAACCAATATCTTTTTATTAGAGTCCTTTGCTTCTTTTAATAAGTCATTTTCATTAAAACTGTTTGTTAAAACTCTTATCTTTTTCGGATCTTTTCTTAATCTTTCTTTTTTATAATTCATAAAAAAAACTGATAAAGAAGATATATCTTCATCACTCAACTTGTAATCAACAAAAAGTTTTTTATCATAATATTTTATGATAGAAGGCTCACAAATACTATTACTTATCTCAGGTTTATCCAAATAGTTTTTCAGAAATTCTTCTATTTCAATTTGTTGCATTTCAGGATCACTATTATCTCCTAAATGTTTGGGACTGTCCATAATTGCATAAGCTAACATATTAACTGTTGGTGAGCTAAGATTTAAAAGTTTATTTTTCTTTTCAAAGAAATTAGTTTTTAATATTTTCATATCAATATGTTTACTATGACAAGATGAACATTTTTCTAAAAAAATCTCTTGTCCTTTTTCATAACTTGCATTTGCATTTAAATTACTAATAAAAATTACTAATATTAGTAAGAGTCCTTTTTTAATCAATAAATATTCCTTTTTTCAATTTAATAAATAGTCTAAAGTGAACTGCTTATTAAATTGAAGAAAGTATAAAGATAAATCTTTATACTTTTTCATTTAAAGAATACTAAACAATTCCAGGGTTATTTTTAACACCAATAATATCAGGAGTATCAACTCTTAAGTTTGCAATATGTTTTACATTTCCTAAGTAAGTTTCAACAGTTTCCCATACAGGTTCACCTGGTGATTTAGAACCAACAGTTGACCAACCTGCAACTTTATAAGATTTACTAGCTTCAAGTTTTTTACCATTTTTTGTAAGTTGGATATCAGTAATTCTATTACCCATCTTAGCTTTTGGATTAATTTTATAAGAAATACCACCTGTTCTAACCATATCCCCACCTTGTTGGTAGAAAGGATCTTCGTTAAATAAGTTATCAGCAACATCTTCTAAAATATCTTTTATTCCTTGTCCTGTAATATCTCTTGCATAAGTTTCTGGATAAGTCATAGCAGTTTGAGTCATTAAATCATCAAATGTTATATCTTGACCAGGCATAACTGTAGTACCCCATCTAAATCCAGGAGATAATGAAATATCTGCACCTTTAACATCAATTAAAGCATCACATATTATTTGATCCCAAGAACCATTAAAGTTTCCTCGTCTAAATAGAGTTTCCTCTGTAGTTGCAATAGTTCTATTTAAATCTTTTAAGAAAGGTTTTCTCACACCCGCAATATATTCTTTCATCTCTTTATCTTCTAGAACTAAATCTGAGAAGATTGGAAGAAGTGTAAATTTAAAGTCTTTAATTTTTCCATTTTGAATATCTAAATCAAGAACGTTTAAAAACTTACCATTTGAACCAGCATTACATACATATGTAGTACCTTTTTCATTCTTAACTGGCACTGCTTCAGGAACACCATCATGAGTATGTCCACCCATAATAAAGTCAATTCCAGAACAAACTTCTGCCATTTTTTGGTCAACATCAAAACCATTATGAGAAAGAACAATCACCGCATCAGGTTTTTCTTCATCTCTAATAGTATCAACTAGTTCTTGCATCTCTTCATCTTTAATCCCAAAAGTCCAATCAGGAATAAATCTTTGAGGATTTGCAATAGTAGTATAAGGAAAAGCTTGTCCGATAACTGCGACTCTTG
>Ga0105357_10001048_pt1 | contig 14981 bp, 19 predicted proteins | sample GOMGulsemesocosm_4_FD_83660 | JGI IMG/M metagenome (GOLD analysis project Ga0105357, IMG submission 83660) | Methane-oxidizing microbial communities from mesocosms in the Gulf of Mexico - GOM15B Gulf of Mexico | ecosystem: Environmental > Aquatic > Marine > Cold seeps | place: USA: Gulf of...
AGGGTCCCCTTGTGGAAACGTAGGCCGCTGCCAGCTCTTGAGTATTCTTACAAAAGCTTAGCTTATTCAACTCCGAAGTTGTTTATGCTAAGCTTTTTTTTTAGCCTCTTTTTTATTTACTTTATCTTTGATTATTCACTTGTTATATTCGATTAATATTGAATTTACATACCATTAAAAAACTAATGTCATAATTCCTTATCAAAAAATTAAGGATATAAAATGAAAAAAACAAATAAAATATTAACAGGTTTGGCTTTAGCAGGATTATTAACTACATCTTTATATGCAAATTGTAATATGAATAAAAATAGTGAAACAAATTATAAAAATTATGAAAAATCACATAGTATGAAATCTTCACACAAAATGCAAAAGAGTATGCCAATATTTAAAGTATTAAAAAATTTAAATCTATCTCTTGAACAAAAAACTCAAATTAAAGAAATTATGATGAATAATAGAAAGAATATTAAATCTTTAAATACTTTATTCTCTGAAAATAGTTTTAATAAAGATGAATTTATCAAAAGAATGAGTGAAAAAAGAGAGAATATGATAAAATCTAAAGCAGACATGATTGAAAAAGTTTATGCAGTTTTAGATAAGAAACAAAAAGAACAATTTAAGGTTCTAATTGATATTCAATCTGAAAAGATGAAAAAAAGATTTAACTAAAAGGATTAATTTGATAAAAATTGCAATGATCGAAGATGATGTTGAATTAGCGATTGTTTTAACTGAATATTTAAAGCAATTTAATATTGAAGTAACTAATTATGAAGAGCCATTCTTGGCTCTTTCTTCTTTAAAATTAACTATATATGATTTAATCATACTTGATTTAACTCTCCCTGGAATGGATGGATTAGATGTTTGTAAAGCGATTGTAAAAGATTTTGATATTCCTATTATAATCTCAAGTGCAAGAAGTGATATAACAGATAAAGTGACAGCATTACAGTTAGGTGCTGATGATTACTTACCAAAGCCTTACGATCCAAGGGAATTAGAAGTTAGAATTAAAACAATTTTACGAAGATTCAATCACACTCATGTTCAAGATGAAACAAAAAATAAAGCATTTTTTTTAGATATTGATAAAAAAGAGATTACTAAAAATGGTAAATATGTTAAACTTACAGCCGCAGAGTTTGAAGTTTTATCATTACTTATTAGAAGAGATGGTTTTGTAATTTCACGTGAAGATATCTTCGATAATTCAGATTTATTAAATCAAGATTATGAGGGTTCAGGATCTTTAGCTGTAATTATAAATAGAATTAGGCAAAAAATTGAAGATAATCCAAAAGAACCTAAATATCTTCATACAATTAGAGGAATGGGGTATAAATTTCATAATGAATAGACAATCAATATTTTTTACAATTACAGTAAGTTTTATAATATCAATTATATTGGTAATTGCTAGCTTTGGTATTTTGATGACTGAAAATTATAAAGTTAAAGAATCTGAATTATTTCAAAAATACATACCAATTATTAAATTAGTACTTAGAAAACATCATAAAGAAGGATTAAATTTAGAGTTTGCTAAAAGTTTAGAAAACTCTAATTATAGTTTGTTTATGGGGATGGGAAAAATTAATGCTATAACTTATAATCCTCAAACAAAAGTATTAATTGAAAGAAAAGATCCTCGGAATAAAATTTTATTTAGGGTCCTAAAATTAGCAGATAATAATTATCTTTATATGAAAAAAAGAGGCAAAACTATTTTAGTAAAAGATAATTCAAGTACAAGTAATAATACAAATATTTATATAATACTTGTTTTTATAATAGTTATTATTACAATAATTTTAATGTATTATATTACGATTAGAAAATTAATGCCTTTAAAAATATTAAAAGATAAAGTAAAAACATTGGGTGATGAAAATTTTGATTTTGATTGCTGTAATAGTGAATCAAAAGATGAAGTATCTCTTTTAGGAATGGAGTTTAAGAAAGCTGCATTAAAATTAAAGAGTTTAAAGGAATCTAGAAATATTTTTATTAGAAATATAATGCATGAATTAAAAACACCAATAACAAAAGGTAATTTTCTAACTCAATTAGAACAAAATAGAGAAAATAATGAAAAGTTAAAATCAGTTTTTTCTAGATTAGAATTATTAATTAATGAGTTTGCATCAATTGAAGAATTAATTTCTTCAACAAAAAATATTGAAAAAAAGTTTTATTTTTTAGATGATGTTATTGATAATGCAAAAGATATTTTAATGATTGAGGATGAAATAATACTTGGTTCTTATGAAAATAAAAAGATAAATGTTAATTTTAAACTATTTTCAATTGCAACAAAAAACCTAATTGATAATGCAATTAAATACTCTATTGATAAAAGAGTTACTATTAAAACTGAAACTGAAAATATAATATTTGAAAATAATGGAAAAAAATTAGAATATGATTTAGAAAAGTATTTTGAACCATTTTTTGCAAATGAAGATAAATCTAAAGACTCTTTTGGCTTAGGTTTATATATTGTTAATAATATACTAAAAGCAAATGATTACTCTTTAAAATATGAATATAAGAATGGAGTAAATAGATTTATATGTAAAAAGGATAAAGAATCTACGATATAGTGATTGTTGGAGCAGGTGCTAGTGCCTTAATGTTAGCATCAAGTTTAGATAGAAAAAAATATGAAAAAATTTGCTTAATTGATTCAAACCCAAAAGTTGGTTCAAAAATAAAAGTTTCTGGTGGAGCAAAATGTAATATTACAAATGAATTAGTTACTAATGAGAATTATTTAGGTGATAGAAATTTTGTAAAAGAAATTCTAGAAAAATATTCTAAAGATGATTTATTAAAGTTTTTAAATACAAACGGGGTATTCCCCAAAATAAATCCTAAGATTGTAAAAGGTACTTATTTTTGTAACAGTTCATCTGATGTAATTGATATGTTTTTAAAATTGACTACACATATTAAAAAGCATCTTGATACAAAAGTTTTAGAAATAGTTTTCAATAAGACTTATAAAATAAAAACAACAAGAAATATAATAGAATCAAAAAAAGTTGTAATTGCAAGTGGTGGACTATCCTTTCCTGTATTAGGTGCTACTTCTATTGCCTTTGATACTGCAATTAAATTTGGACATACTGTTGAAAAATTAGAACCTGCACTTGTAGGTTTTACTGTTCAAAAAGATCAGTTTTGGTTTAAAAATTTATCAGGTATTTCTACATATGTTAATACTTTTATTGAAGGAAGAAAATTTGAAGGTTCTTTTCTTTTTGCACATAAAGGATGCTCAGGCCCTGTAATTTTAACGTCATCTCTTTATTGGAAAAAAGGAAAGATGGCTATTGATTTTTTACCTAATAAGAATATTGAAGAATTTTTAAAAAGTAATAAAAAAATATCCTCAGCCCTGCCTTTTGCTAAAAGATTTACGGAAGAATTTTTAAAATCTATTGATTTAGAAGATAAGGCTATTTCTTCATTAAATAAAGAAGAGAAGGAAAAACTTTCAATTTTAAAATTTTATGAATTTTCGCCTGCGGGAAATTTTGGATATACGAAAGCGGAAGTAACGCGTGGCGGAATTAATACGGATGAAATAAATCATGATACTTTTGAAAGTTTAAATCAAAAAGGATTATATTTTATTGGAGAATGTTTAAATATAACAGGAGAGCTAGGTGGGTTTAATTTCCAAATAGCATTTGCTCAAGCAAATATATGTGCAAAAGAGTTGAATAGACTCTAACGAAAGTTATCCCTAAACATACACTTGCTACAATCACCAAAATATATTTACAAACTTAAAGGATTCAATTGAGAATTGCATTTATAGGTGATGTAGTAGGTCGTCCTGGCCGAAAAATAATAAAAGAAAATTTATTAAAAATAAGAAAAGAATATAGTATTGATTATGTAATAGCAAATGGTGAAAATGCTAGTCATGGGTTTGGCTTAACTACTAAAAACTGTGATGAATTACTTAAAATGGGTATTGATTTAATTACTGGAGGAAACCACTCTTTTGATAAAAAAAGAGATATGATGGTTTTACTTGAAACAAAACCAGTTTTAAGACCTGATAATTATCCTCCTGGATTAGTTGGAAGTGGATTGAAAATTTGCGATGTTGAAACAGCTGAAGGTATTGAAAAACTGGCTGTTATTAATTTAATGGGACAATATACAATGCCAATGGTTGAAAACCCCTTTAATTGGGCGAGGAAACTTGTGAAACAACTTCATAAAGATGGAATTAAAAGTATTTTTATTGATTTTCATGCTGAAGTAACAAGTGAAAAAAGAATTATGCTTATGATGTTACAAAATGAAGTAAGTATGATATGTGGAACACATACTCATGTAGGAACTGATGATTTACAAATTTTTAATAATACTGCTTATTTAACTGATATTGGATTAACTGGTTGTCGAGATAATGTTATTGGAATGGATAAGAAAGTACCAATTCAAAAAGTAACTACTGGTCTTGGTGGTCATTTTGAGGTTCCTAGTTCTTGTAAATCGATTCTTCAAATAATGGTAAGTGATATAAATGAAGAGGGAAAAGCTACAAATTGTTTTAAAATAAAAAAACTTTGTAATATAAATGAACATATAATAACTAAGGCTATGATTGATTAGTATTTCTAATTCTTATGATTTATTGGTTTTTTTAAAAGAACAAAATTTAGTAGATGATAAAAATGAGTTTTGGTGGCCTAATGATAATAAATTTGAAATTTTATTAGGTTCAATTTTAACACAAAATACTAAATGGATTAATGTTGAAAAGTCTTTAGGTAATTTAAAAGAATTAAATATAGATTCTTTAGAAAAATTATCAAATATAAATTTAGAAATATTAATTGTCGCAATTACTCCAAGTGGTTTTAAAAATCAAAAGTCCGTAAGGTTAATTGCATTAGCAAAAAGAATAATAGAAGATTTTAATACATTTGAAGAGTTTTGTTTAAAAGTTGATAGAATTTGGCTTTTAAAACAAAAAGGAATAGGTCCCGAAACTGCAGATGCAATACTTTGTTATTCTTGTCAGCAAGACTATATGGTAGTTGATTCTTATACTAATAGATTATTAAAAAGATTTGGATATGAATTTGAAAATTATGAAGAATTACAAGCTTGGTGTGAATATGGAATTAATGAGAATTACGATAAAATAGCCAAATTATATAATTATGAAATCTCATTAAATAAAATTTATGCACGATTTCATGGAAAAATTATCGAGTTTATGAAACGTAATCCAAAAGGTTAATTGATATGATTATTATTCCACAAACAAAAGGTGGGGTAGGGAAGTCTACAGTTGCAATGCAAGTAATAGCACCTTATCTTTATAAAAAACATGGTAAAAAAATCACTTATATTGAAATTGATGATGAAAATAATGACTCTAAGTCATTTACAAGAACTGAAATAGTAAATAAAAGAATGTTAGGTACTAATAAATTAACAGAACTAGATGAGTTAATTTTAATGGATGATAATCATGAGGTTATTATTGATGTTGGTGGAAATAAAACATCATCACTTGTTTTAGATGAGATAAAAAAAGTTGGAACTTTTGGTAATATTAAATGGATTATTCCTTTAGGTGATGGTGAACTTGATGGTAAGAATGCAATAGCAACTATGAAGAAAATAAAAAAAATTGAAGATAATCCATCTGAAAATATTATGTTTGCATTAAATAGAGCAATTTCAATGCAAGCTGATTATATTGAAGAACAATTTATTAATTTCTTTGGTCATAAGTATATTGATTCAAACTCTGTAATTTGTGATTTTGTGAAAAATCCAAAATATTTTCCTGTAAAGAATGATAAAGTAATTACAATGAGTAGATATTTAGGTTCGACTGTTTGGGAAATGGCATATAACAATACAGATTTTGCACAAAAAGCAATTAGAGCTAAAGAACTTGGAGATATTGAAAGTGCAAGAAAATATTTGTTTTTTAGAAGAATACAAACTGATGCAAAAGATTATGTAATAACAGTATTAAATAAGATATTTTGTGATTTAGATTCTTGGATTGATATTAAAAAATGAGTGAAATGAGTTTTAAGCAAGCTAAAGAGCTTGTTGAAAGAATGGAATTCTCAGAAATTGCACTTAAGAATGCTACAAAAGTATTAGATGAATCATATAAAACTTTTGGAAAAGCAAGTGAGAACTTTGATAAAACTCTTAATAAACAAGAGAAGATTATAGATAAACTACCTCAATTGGATAAGAAAATGTCATACATGTTTTTAGCTGTAGCTGTAAATATAGGCTTTATCCTAGGTCTTGTAATTGGGAAATATATATTATAAAAATTTGAAACTAGGATTTGGAAAGAATGGGTAAACAAGAAAAAATTGTATCAATGTTTAATGATATCGCTGGAACTTATGATGTTGCAAATAGAATTTTATCAATGGGAATTGATAAATCATGGAGAAATAAAGCTTGTAAGTTATCATTCGATTTTTATGGAAAAGAAAAAATAGAAAAGATTATTGATGTTGCTTGTGGGACTGGTGATATGATTCAGCATTGGAAAAAAATCGCACAATCTAATAATATTGAATTAGAAAATATTGTTGGTGTAGATCCAAGCGTTGGAATGATGGAAGTTGCAAAGAAAAAGCTTCCTGATGTTGAGTTTATTGAATCCGGAGCTGCTTCAATGCCTTTAGATAGCGATTCTGCTGATATTATTTCAATCTCTTATGGAATTAGAAATGTAGTTCAAAGACAAGAAGCATTTGATGAGTTTGCTAGAGTTTTAAAGAAAGATGGATTAGTTGTAATTTCAGAATTTACTAAAAATGAAAAAACAAATCCTTTAGACTATTTAACTGACTTTTATATGAATAAAATCTTACCAATATTAGGTGGATTAATATCTAGAAATAAAGAAGCATACACTTATTTACCTAATTCGATTGATGAATTTTTAACAACAGATAATTTATGTAAAGAGTTAAAGAAAGCTGGATTAGAAGCAATTCATGTAAAAGCTTTTTCTATGAATATCTCTACATTAATTATTGCAAAAAAACTTTAATTATATAAGGGATTTTATGAATAAGGCAATTACAGTATCAACTTTAAATTCACAAATAAAATCTCTTCTTGAAACTACTTTTATACAAGTATATGTTGAAGGAGAAGTTTCAAATCTAACTTATCATAATTCAGGACATATCTATTTTTCCGTAAAAGATCAAAGTTCTACAATTTCATGTGTAATGTTCCGAGGAAATACTAAATATTTAAAATTTCAATTAGAAGTAGGGCAAAAAATTATAATTACTGGAAACATTACTGTTTATGCTCCAAGAGGTAATTATCAACTTTTATGTAATAAAATAGAACCTTCAGGGCAAGGAGCATTAGCTCTAGCTTTCGAGCAGTTAAAAAATAAATTAGAGCAAAAAGGTTATTTTAATCCTGATATAAAAAAAGCAATGCCCAAATATCCTAAGAAAATTGCTTTGATTACATCAGCAACAGGTGCTGCTATTGAAGATATGAAAAAAGTTGCATTACATCGTTGGCCTTTAGTAGAGTTTATTTTAATCTCTACTTTAGTTCAAGGAGAAGGATCTGCTTATGATATTACAACTTCAATTCAATATGCCGATAGCTTATCTTGTGATATTATGATTGTTGGTCGTGGTGGTGGTAGTATTGAGGATTTATGGGCATTTAATGAAGAGATTGTAGCTAATGCAATTTATGAAGCAAATACACCAATTATTTCAGCCGTTGGTCATGAAGTTGATTATATGATTTCAGATTTTGTGGCTGATGTACGAGCTGCAACACCTTCAAATGCAATTGAAATTGCATTGCCTGATATTAATGAACATAGAATGTATTTAGATTCATTATCAAATGAGTTTAATAATTTAATAAAAAGAGTTTTATTTAATAAAGAACAAGAAGTATCTACTTTAAAGAAACTATTTGAACAAAATTCAATTGAAACAAAGTTTAAATTTATTGAATCTGAGATAAAACTTTTAAAATCATCTTTTCAATCAACTTTATCTCAAAAGATATCCAATTCCCAAAATGAATTGGAAATGTTAAAGAGAACATTTGAGAATAATTACTCTCAATATCTATTAAAACTGCAAAATAATATAGACTTATTAAAAAATAATTATGAACTAAATCATCCTGATAAAAAAGATAAAAATGGATTTGTTCAAATATCAAAAGATAATAAAATAATTTCTTTGAATAATTTAGAAATCGGTGATATAGTCTCACTGCAAAGTCCAAAATATATTGCTATGTGTACAATAAATAATTTAAAAAAACAATAAGCTTTAAGTTTAGAATTGATAAAATAAGTTAAATTTGTACAATCAAAGATGATAGATTGTACTTTATACACTAAATAAAAACTTATAAATATTTAATAAAAACAAGTATACAAAAAGGAATATTATGGATAATGAAGAAAAAGTAATTGATTATGCAAATACAAGCGAATTTATGACCTTTGAACTAGGTGCCATGAAGTATGCAATTGAGTTACCAAAAATTAGAGAAATATTAACTTATCCAGATAATATAACACCTTTACCAAACACATCTAATTGGGTAAAAGGACTTATTAACTTAAGAGGTGAAGTTGTTCCAATTTTAGATATTAGATTAAAATTTAATACTAGTGAGGGGATTTATGATGAGAATACATCAGTAATAGCAGTAATAACTGAAGATAAAAGAATGGTTGGTATTATTGTTGATTTAGTAGATGATGTTCAAAGATTAGATACTAGTACTCTTGCATCAGTTTCTGAAATGGGTTCTGCAATTCCATCTAAATACTTAAAAGGTTATGTAAGATTAGATAACAATGAAATGTTAGTTGTTATGGATATAGAAAGAGTTGTAGATAAAGAAGAATTAAAAGATTAAATGTATTGGAAAAATTATGCATGAAAAAATAGAAAAATTAAGAGCTTTAAAGCTTCTTTTTGTTGAAGATGAAGAGGACCTACTTTCTATAATTAGTGATGCTTTAATAAAATTACAAGCCAACTTTTTGACTGCAAATAATGGATTAGAAGCATTAGAAATATTAAAAGAAAATCCAGATATTGATGCAATTATCACAGATATAAATATGCCTTTAATGAATGGATTGGATATGATTAAAAATATAATAGATCAAGATATTCATATTCCTATTATTGTAATGTCTGCACATACTGAAACAGAATACATAGCAAAAGCTAAAGAATATGGTGTTAATGAATATTTACTCAAACCATTTGATTTTATAAAATTCATTGAACTTATTACAAGTATGGAAATAAAATAAATATGTCAATAGATAAAAAACTATTAAAACGATTAAGAATATTATATGTTGAAGATGATGCTGTAATTAGAACAGAATTGTCTCAATTATTATCAAACTTTTTTGAAACAGTTTATACTGCTAAAGACGGAAAAGAAGGCCTAGAAATATACCTTCGTAATCAAGATGATATTGATATTATTTTATCTGATATTAACATGCCAAAATTAAGTGGTATAGATATGGTGAAAACTATCAGAGGAGTAGATCCTAAAGTGCCAATCTTTTTTGCTACTGCACATTCTGATAATGAGTTTTTAGCTGAAGCTATTAAGTTGAAAATTTATGAATATATAATCAAACCTATTGATATAAGACATCTCCTTTCTCTAATGAATGATTTAGCTGCGGTTTTATATCAAGAGTTTTTAATAGAACAAAAAAATAAAGAATTAGAAAAATATAAAGAAGTTACTGATTTAAACAATATTGTTATTGAAACAGATATTCATATGAAAATTGTTAAGGTAAATGACCTATGTTGTAAAATTTCTGGATATACAAAAGAAGAGTTAATTGGTCAAGATTTTAAGTTTTTAAAACATTCAGATGTATCAAATGATTTATACATAAAAATGTATGCAGAAGTTCTTAATAATAAATCATGGAAAGGTACTTTAAAAAATAGTACAAAAGAGAGTGGTACTTTTACTACTGAATGTTATATGATTACGCTTTTAGATGATGCGGGTGAAGTTGAAGGTGCCATATCAATTCAAAAAGATATCACTGAAGAATTATCTAAAAAAAGAGAAATGCAACGAGCATTAATGAAAGATAAAAGTGAAATTTTTATTAGAAGTAAAGAGGGTAATGCTGAACAACACGCTATTATAAATGATCTGAAAATGAAGCTTGAAGATGCGCAAGAAGACTTTTTTAAAGCTCAAAGAAATACAGATAAATATATTTATACAGCGGAAAAATACTCTTTAGAAAATAGAAATTTAAAAAGTGAATTATCTGCATATAAAAGAAATGCAGATAAACATAATACATCTTTAAAATTAACAAAAGAAAATAGTGATCTGCGTTTAGATATTAAAAGATTAAAAATCAAGATTGAAGATATTAAGAGTAAATTAAAACAAGAAAATAAGCAGACAGAAGTAAATTTTCAGATTGAGATTGATGAACTTACTGAAAAGTTAGTAAAAATGACTGAAAAATATGAAGCTATTGAAACAAATGATGTTCTAGTTCAAAAACTCGAGTATTGGAAAGAAAAAGCTAATAATGAATCCAAAAGAGTTGAAACTTTAGAAAAGCAGATTATGACATATGGTGATAAGGATATTATGAATAAGATATTTGGGTAAATAAATCAAGATTAACTTGATTTATTTAATTGTAATATTTATTATTTTTTGTTCATTTAATGGTTTATCACCACCACTTCTTCCTGAAGTTGGAACGTTTTCAATTTTTTTAACTATGTTCATACCTTTTGTAACATAACCAAAAATTGAATGTTTACCATTTAACCAGTATGTGGGAACAGTAGTTATAAAAAATTGACTACCATTTGTATTTCTTCCTCTATTAGCCATTGCTAATATACCTGGTTTGTCAAATAATGCATTTGATGAAAATTCATCTTCAAAGTTTTTCTTCCAAATTGATTCTCCAGCTCTTCCTGTTCCTGTTGGATCTCCACTTTGTAACATGAATCCTTTTATTACTCTATGGAAAATTAATCCATTATAATAACCATTTTTAGAATGTGTTAGAAAGTTTTCAACTGCTTTTGGAGCAAGATCTGGTCTTAATTCAATTTCAATTTCTCCTTGAGTTGTTTTAAAAACAGCAATTGGATTTGATGCTTCTAAAAGTAACATGAATGAACAAAGAATGAAGAATATTTTTTTCATATATAGCCTTTATATTTAAGATTTTAAGGAATTAGTATATTATTTTAGTTTTAAAAAAAAATTAAATAGCTATTTTTATTAGGTTTTAATAAAAAAGTGTTAAAATTCACTAAAATTATATAAATTTTATTTATAAAAGGAGTAGATAATGGCAATGCCTTCAATCCCACAACCAACATTTTATATCTTTAAGTGTGAACAAGCTTCACCTCCAGGTATGCCAAAACCATCATGTGTAAATGAAAATACAAGAGATTTATTTAATCATACTTCACAATCTTTAATGAAAAAAGGATTAATGGGACCAGTTCAAGTTGTAAGAACTTCATGTATGGGAAGATGTCAAATGGGACCACTTATGTTAGTTGAACCTGGACATAATATGTATTGTCAATTATCTAAGGAAAAAATAGATAAAATTATTGAAGAACATATATTAGGTGGAAACCCTGTTGTTGAGTATTTAATACCTGAACAATATTGGGGTGAAGCTGTAAAATTAGAAAGTTAAAGAGGACTAAAGTATATGACATTTGATATGCTATATAGTAAAATTCATAGAGCTACTGTTACTGATGCTAATTTAAACTACATTGGATCGATTACGATTGATGAAGATTTGATGAAAGCATCAAGTTTAAGAGTTGGTCAAAAAGTTGAAATTGTTAATGTAAACAATGGCGAAAGATTTGCTACTTATGTTATTAAAGGTAAAGCTGGAAGTAAAGACATGTGTCTAAATGGAGCGGCTGCACGTAAAGTTGAAATTGGTGATAAGATTATTGTAATTTCTTATGCTTCTTATTCAGAAGTGGAGTTAGAAAATTATAAGCCAATTGTTGTAATTGTTGATGATGAGAATAATATTGAGATGATAACAAACGAACTTGTAGGAAGTGATCATGTTTGATGGAATGGATTTAAAAAATTTAAATTTAAATGAAATGATGGGCCAATTCCAAGATATGGCAGCTAATGCTAAAGAAGAAAATGCTTCGAAAGTATTTACATCAAAAGCTGGTGGTGGAATGGTTGAAATTTCAGTAAATGGAAATTCAGAAGTAATTGACTTAAAACTTGATGATTCATTATTAGAAGATAAAGATTCATTACAAATTTTATTAATTTCATGTATCAATGATATTATTAAACAAACTGAAACAAATCAAAAAATGATGGCTATGAATATGATGGGTGGACTAGGTTCTTTTGGACAAAAATAGCCAAATGAAAAACTTATTAAATGAATTTGAAAATTACTTATTAAATAATCTTCCAAATTCAAAAACTTTCCATCCTTATTTTGAAGATGCTTTAGGGGATATGCTAAAAGCTGGAGGAAAAAGATTCCGTCCAATGCTTTTACTCTCAGTTATTAAATCAAATAAAAGTTTACTTATTAAAAATTCTATGCCTGTTGCTTTAGGTTTAGAAATGCTTCATACTTATTCCTTGGTTCACGATGACTTACCTTCTATGGATAATGCAGATTTAAGACGTGGACTTGAAACACTACATAAAAAATATGATGAAGTTACGGCTATTTTAGTGGGTGATGCATTAAATACAGAAGCTTTTAATCAAATAGCAAATGCTCCTTTGTCAAATGATGTAAAAATTGAGTTAATAAAATGCTTAGCGATTAATGGTGGTATTGATGGGATGATAATTGGTCAAGCAATTGATTGCTATTTTGAAAATAAAAAACTTGAACTTTCGCAGTTAGAATATTTGCATATTCACAAAACTGCTAAACTTATTGCAGCTTCACTTAAAATGGGAGCTATTATTTCTGAGTATGATTTAGAAACTCAAGAAAAGCTATTTAACTTTGGAATAGATTTAGGTTTGTTATTTCAAATTCAAGATGATATTATTGATGAAACACAAAGTGAAGAAGAGGCTGGTAAGACAACACAAAATGACGAATCAAAAAACTCTTTTGTAAATCTACTAGGTTTATTAGGAGCTATTAAAGCTGCAAATGACTTGGCATTTAAGTGTAAAGAAGTATTAAATACTCTTGATGATAATTTAAAATCATCACTTGAAGAGTTACTTTTAAAATATATAAATAGACATAAATAGCAATATCTTTAAAATTAAAAAAACTCTTAGTCAATTTAACTCATACTACTTGACAATTAAACAAAAATTATATAAAATCTAGCACTCAGAAAATTAGAGTGCTAAACTTTAAATTATAAATAAATATTATAAAACTTAATAAAAGGATTAACATGAATTTTAGACCATTAGGAAAAAGAGTTCTAGTAGAAAGAACTGAAGTAGAGAGTAAAACTGCAAGTGGAATTATTTTAGTTGATTCAGCTAAAGAAAAACCAAATACTGCTGAAGTAAAAGCAATTGGTGGAGAAGTTACAGAAATTAATGTAGGGGATACAATTGTTTTTGAACAATTTAGAGGAACTGAATTTACACTTGATGGTGTTGATTATTTAGTGTTAGAACTTGAAAATATTATAGGAGTTATGTAAGATGGCAAAAGAAATAAAATTTAGTGATGATGCAAGAAATAGATTATTTACAGGTGTTGAAAAATTAGCAGATGCTGTTAAAGTTACAATGGGTCCAAGAGGAAGAAATGTATTATTACAAAAAGCTTTCGGAGCTCCTACAATTACAAAAGATGGTGTTTCTGTTGCACGTGAAATTGAATTAGAAGATACTTTAGAAAATATGGGAGCACAACTTGTAAAAGAAGTTGCTTCAAAAACTGCTGATGAAGCTGGTGATGGAACTACAACTGCTACAGTTTTAGCTCATTCAGTATTCAAAGAAGGTTTACGAAATGTAACTGCAGGTGCTAACCCTATTATCTTAAAAAGAGGTATGGATAAAGCTACTGAAGCTATTTTAGTTGAGCTTAAAGCTACTTCTAGAGTTGTTGCTGATAAAAAAGAAATTGAACAAGTTGCTACAATTTCTGCAAACTCTGATACTGCTATTGGTTCTATGATTGCAGAAGCTATGGATAAAGTTGGAAAAGATGGTGTTATTACTGTTGAAGAAGCAAAAGGTATTTCTGATGAGCTAGATGTTGTTGAAGGTATGCAATTTGATAGAGGATATTTATCTCCTTACTTTATTACAAATACTGAAAAAATGACTACTGAAATGGAAAATCCATTTATTCTTTTATGTGAGAAAAAAATCTCTAACTTAAAAGAAATGTTACCAATTTTAGAAGCTGTTAATCAAACAGGAAGACCTTTATTAATCATCTCTGAAGATGTTGAAGGTGAAGCACTTTCTACTTTAGTTGTAAATAGATTAAGAGGTTCATTAAATATAGCTGCTGTTAAAGCTCCTGGTTTTGGTGATAGAAGAAAAGCTATGTTAGAAGATATTGCTGTTTTAACTGCCGGAACTGTAGTTGCTGAAGAAATGGGAATGAAACTTGAATCAACTGGTATGGAAGCTCTTGGAACTGCTGCTAGAGTTGTAATTGATAAAGATAATACTACTATTGTAAATGGTGCTGGTGAAGCTGATGCCGTTTTAGGAAGAGTAAATCAAATCAAAGCTGAGATGGAAGGTACTTCTTCTGAGTATGACAAAGAAAAATTACAAGAAAGATTAGCAAAACTTTCAGGTGGTGTAGCAGTTATTAAAGTTGGTGCTGCTTCTGAAACTGAGATGAAAGAGAAAAAAGATAGAGTTGATGATGCATTATCTGCAACTCGTGCTGC
>Ga0105357_10001052_pt1 | contig 14965 bp, 14 predicted proteins | sample GOMGulsemesocosm_4_FD_83660 | JGI IMG/M metagenome (GOLD analysis project Ga0105357, IMG submission 83660) | Methane-oxidizing microbial communities from mesocosms in the Gulf of Mexico - GOM15B Gulf of Mexico | ecosystem: Environmental > Aquatic > Marine > Cold seeps | place: USA: Gulf of...
TTGACGCGCAAATTTGCCTTGAATTAAGCAAAACTATCAAGCTAGCGATATTGCAATAATTTAATCTATATATTTCAATATTATAACTATCTCTTAAACAAAGTTCAGGTTATTTAGGTTTTTACTAAACAATAAAATAAGTAAAATGTTATTCAAAAATTGAATAACTTAAGGATTAAGCGCTAAACGCGTAAACTTTTTACTGCCACATTTAGCACAAACACCCACCTCACTTAAATGGACGATTGTGATAGTTTCATGACACTTTGTACACTCTAATTCACCAAAGCCAATGACATCACCGGTTTTATAAATACCATCATGTTCAAAATCATCAACAAGCTCAGCCCATTCAACTTGAGATTTATCAGTTAGCTGAGCAAGGTTTGACCACAAAGCCTCATTTAACAATCCTAAATAAACAGAGTGCTGTGCCTCTGATTGATTTTGTTGATAAAAATCATGCAAGTCATATTGTAAATTATCAATAAATTGTTTTAACTTTTCTTCTGATAATTCTTCCATGGCTTTGCCGTATAATTTAGCCTGACTAATTAACTCTGTAACATGAGGTTTTTGAATTTCTTTCATTTCATCAAGCCACGCATTAAGGTTTTGATAAACCTCTACAAAATATTCATTTTTTTTAAACATATTAACTTCCTTTTTCTAAATAAAAGCTCTGCTATTATACCAATGTAAGTATGTGTGTGAACAAAATTTAATGTACCTATGTAGGCTAAACAGAAAACCGTCATTCCTGAGGTATTTTGTCGGGAATCCAAACTTAAAGACAATGGATCTTCAACAAGTAACTTCGAAGGTGACGTTTTCAAAAAAACTCCTGAGCCAAGTGCATAAGCATGAAATTTAATGAGGGAAATTTTCAAAAACAAGACGCTTGATTGAGTAATAGCTGGCTATTAGGATTGAAAGCAACGATGTTATTGGAGTATTTAGCCCATTTAGGATGAACACATAATTATTTGTATTGGTATTATATATTAAGCTTGTTGTTAATACCTCAGATAAGGTATTCTATCGCGATAATTTAACTTCGTTTATTAGCTGTTTCTTTCAAATATTTACTTAAAACTAAACACCTAATAGCATTATCAAATACAGTGTTCGAGAAACCGTTAATGGAATCCATTTATAATCCCCAAGCTATTGAAGCCACAGTACAAAAATTTTGGACTGACAACAACACATTTAAAGCAATAGAAGACCCTAATAAAGAAAAATTTTATTGCTTAGCCATGTTTCCATATCCCAGTGGGCGATTACATATGGGGCATGTAAGAAATTATAGCCTCGCCGATGTTATTTCACGTTATCAACGTATGCAGGGTAAAAATGTTATGCAACCCATGGGTTGGGATGCTTTTGGTTTACCAGCAGAGAATGCTGCAATTAAAAACAAAACAGCGCCTGGTAATTGGACTTACCAAAATATTGATTATATGCGAAATCAATTACAATCTTTAGGTTTTGCTTATGACTGGAGTCGTGAATTAGCTACATGTACAAAAGAGTATTACCGTTGGGAACAGTGGTTTTTCACTCAACTATATGAAAAAGGCTTAGTGTATAAAAAAAATGCCACTGTTAACTGGGATCCTGTTGATCAAACAGTATTAGCAAATGAACAAGTTATTGATGGTAGAGGTTGGCGTTCAGGTGCATTAGTTGAGCGTAAAGAAATTCCTCAGTGGTTTATCAAAATCACTGATTATGCCGAAGAATTACTTGATGATTTAGATCAACTTACTGACTGGCCTGAACAAGTTAAAACAATGCAACGCAATTGGATTGGTCGTTCTCAAGGTGTTGATATGACCTTTGAAGTAGCGAATTCTGATGACTCTTTTGATATTTATACTACGCGTCCTGATACTTTAATGGGTGTTACTTACGTTGCGTTAGCTGCACAGCATCCTTTAGCGGTTGCAGCAGCTAAAAATAATAAAGACCTTGCTGATTTCATTGCCGAATGTAAAAACAGCAAAACCACTGAAGCCGATATGGCAGCAATGGAGAAAAAAGGTGTAGATACGGGACTTAAAGCTATTCATCCGTTATCTGGCAAATTAGTACCCGTTTGGGCGGCTAATTTTGTTTTGATGGACTACGGCTCTGGCGCAGTAATGGCAGTACCTGGACATGACCAACGAGACTATGAATTCGCCACAAAATATAACTTAGAAATTGCACAAGTTATTGAAGGTCAAGCTGATGATGATATTAATAAAGCGGCGATTACTGAAAAGGGTTTATTAATTAACTCTGATGAATTTAACGGATTAGATTTTGAACAAGCATTTAAAGCTATATGCGATAAATTAACGTCTGAAGGAAAAGGTAAAATCACCACTAATTATCGATTACGTGATTGGGGTGTATCTCGCCAGCGTTATTGGGGAACACCAATCCCAATGATCAACCTTGCTAATGGTGAATCAGTGCCTGTTCCTGAAAATGAACTACCCGTTATATTGCCTGAAGATGTGGTAATGAATGGCGTAACATCCCCTATAAAGGACGATCCTCAATGGGCAAAAACCACCTACAATGGTGAAGATGCATTACGTGAAACAGATACTTTCGATACCTTTATGGAGTCATCTTGGTATTACGCACGTTATTGTTCACCTAATGATGATACGCAAATGATTGATCCTGCAAAAGCTAATTATTGGCTGCCTGTTGATCAATACGTTGGTGGCATAGAGCACGCTATTTTACATCTACTTTATTCTCGTTTTTTCCATAAGTTATTGCGTGATGTTGGTTTGGTTAACTGTGATGAACCTTATAAAAAGTTATTATGTCAAGGGATGGTGCTAGCAGAAACTTTTTACCGCGAAGCAGATAACGGCGGACAAGATTGGATTGCCCCAAGTGATGTTGATGTTACACGTGATGACAAAGGTGTAATTACTTCTTCTATCAGTAAATTAGATGGTAAACCTGTGCTGTCATCTGGCATGAGTAAAATGTCTAAATCTAAAAATAATGGTATTGACCCTCAAGAAGTTATTAATAAATATGGCGCTGATACCGTACGTTTATTTATTATGTTTACTTCACCACCAGAACAGACTTTAGAATGGTCTGATGCTGGTGTTGAAGGCGCTCATCGATTCGTAAAACGTGTTTATAAATTAGTGCATGATTTTACCGTTGCTGCTGATAAGATAGCTGATATCCCTTCAATAAGTACATTGTCATTAAGTTCAAACCAAAAGAAATTACGTCGTGAACTACATAAAGCTATTGCAAAAGTTAGTGATGATATTGGCCGTAGAAATACATTTAATACTGCAATTGCAGCCATTATGGAGTTAATCAATCATTTAACAAAAGCACCATTAAATAACACAGAAGATATAGCTGTTATGCAAGAAGCAGTACAAGCTGTGGTATTAATGTTAACGCCTATTACTCCTCATCTCTGTCATCATTTATGGGCACGCATTAGCAATAATAATATGGCAGTTGAAGATACACCTTGGCCAACAGTTGATGAAAAGGCACTTGTAGAAGATGAAAAACTTATTATTGTGCAAGTTAATGGCAAAGTACGTGCAAAAATAACCGTATCTGCCGATGCATCAAAAGAAACAATAGAATCGTTAGGGTTAGCTGATGAAACAGTGTGTAAATTTACTGATGGAAAAACTATTCGTAAGATAATTTATATTCAAGGTAAATTACTTAATATAGTGGCTAATTAGTTATTTATTAAAGTCTTAAATCTGAGTTAAATATTACGATGAAAATTATCACCTCAAAATTTAATCAATATAAAAGCACCATTAATACTTTTTTAAAAAAAACATTAATGGTTATATTAACGACAAGTTTATTATCGGCTTGTGGATTTCAATTGCGCGGTGATTATTTGCTTAGTGAAGAGTTACAAACACTTTATGTAAGCTCTGGTGATATTCATGGTGAACTAACACGCCTTGTTAAACGCCACTTAACACGAAATCAGGTAACTGTTTTAAAGCATTCTAAAACTGCTACACCTGAATTACGCATAATGTCGGATAAACTAGATCGAAGAACACTGTCTGTTTTCCAAAATGGTCAAGTAGCTGAATACGAACTTATTTATTCAGTACATTATCAATTACGATTCTCTAATCAAGAACCGCAAAACTTTCGCTTTGAATTATATCGCGATTATCAAGATGATCCTAACCTCGCTTTGGCAAAAAGTAGAGAGTTAACACTGCTATTAAGTGAAATGAGGCAATCTGCTGCCGATAAAATTTTACGTGATATGGCACGTATACAACGTTAGTATGAAAATTTATCATAACCAACTTACCGCAACACTCAACAAAGCATTTATACCAATTTGGTTAATATTTGGTGATGAACCATGGCAAAAAAACAACAGTTTAGCCGTTATTAAATCCCATGCTCAACAACAAGGTTTTACCGAAGTAATTCGTTTCACCAGTGATAATAAATTTGATTGGCAACAACTTATTGATGAATATCAATCAATGAGTTTATTCGCATCACAGCGTATTATTGAAGTTGAATTTACCAGTGTAAAAATTGGTGATAGCGGTCACAAAACATTAGTCAGTTTAAGTGAAGTTTTAGCCAAAAATTCTCACTTACAAGATGTGATTTTTATTTTTCATGGTCCAAAGCTTGATGCCCCTAGTGCTAATAGAAAATGGTTTAAATCACTAACCCAGCAAGGTTGTTACCTTCCTCTTTATGATATTGACGCTAAAGCATTACCTCAATGGTTACAAAATCAAGCTAGAACACTTAATGTTAATTTAGAGCCCGAATTAAGGTCATTATTACTTGAGTTGTTTGAGGGTAACTTATTGGCCTTAGAACAAGAATTACAAAAACTCCAATTATTATTTGGAACACAACTTATTCGTTTAAGTGATGCAGAACAATTAGTTATAAAACAAGCAAAATTTAACCCTTTTCAAGTCATTGACGCATTACTGATAGGTGATTGCAAAAAGTGCATCACAATACTTGACCAATTAAAACAAGAAGGTACTGCTGCAACACAATTGATATGGATTTTTCATAAAGAGATTAATCAGTTGCATATTATGCTTGATAAAATGGCTCAAGGCGTTAAATTACCTGAAATATACAAACAATACCGTATTTGGGATAAAAGAAAGCCTTTATATCAACACGCCTTAACGCATATTAGTATAGAAAATAGTAAACAAGCCTTATCCCGTTTAGCACAAATAGATTTAATCAGTAAAACAAGTGGGGAATTTGATGCCTTTATATTGCTCGCTGATCTATGTGTTACCCTCTATCATGGAGATATAACAAAACACTTTAGCTTAAATTATGAATACAACTAAGGCTACGAAGTCGAAAAATGTATTGTTTCAAGAAAATTCTATTGGTATTTTAGGCGGCACATTTGACCCTATTCATATAGGACATACTACCCCCGCAGAGTGTGTTGCACGTTGGTTGAATTTAGATAAAATATTACTCATTCCTGCTCACATTCCTCCTCATAAAAAAACACCTAAAATCAATGCTGAACAAAGAGCAAAAATGGTTGATCTTGTTTGTGAAGACAACTCTTTATTTCAGTGTGATCTTCGTGAATTACATCACTTAACACCTTCTTACACTGTAGAAACGCTAAAGGAGTTGAAACAAGACTATCCCAATAAAACGTTATTCTTTATTATGGGAATGGATTCGTTATTAACTTTTACTCAATGGCATTGCTATAAAGAAATTTTAACTTTATGCCATTTAGTCATAAATACACGCCCTAATTACTCACTGACACAATTAAATGATGAAACAAAGTTACTATTAAAAGATCATAAAGTAACAGAATTATTCCGATTGCAAAATGCCAGTTTTGGTCATATTATTTTTACACCTAATTTTTCATCAGAGTCTTATATCAACATATCATCAAGTAATATTCGAAAAAAGTTACAAAAAGGTGAAATATCTAAAGATTTATTACCTAAAGTGCTCAATTTTATTCACAAAAATCAGCTTTATCGTTAAACTGATACCAAAATAATGTTAATATTCAATAATTGTGCGTACCAATAAGTAAATAGTGCGCTTTATTAATTCCCCTAAAAATAGGAAGTACACCTTGCAAACTGAAGCATTAAAAACATTTGTTATAGAAAAACTTGAAGATATGAAAGGCCGCGATATTATTACGCTTGATATTAGTAAAAAAGCGAGTTTTGCTGATTATATGGTTATCTGTTCAGGTAACTCAAACCGCCATGTTAAATCAATAGCACAATCCGTTAATAGTGAATGTCGTAATGCAGGTGTAGAAGCTTTGGGCATGGAAGGCAATGATATTGGTGAATGGGCTCTAGTTGATTTAGGTGATATTATTGTTCATGTAATGACAGATGAACAACGTGATAAATATCAGCTTGAGCAATTATGGGCTGAAGAATAAACCCTTTTATTTACGATGAAGCTAACTTTATACGCCGTTGGAACAAAAATGCCTGCTTGGGTAAACCAAGGCTTTGCTGAATATATTCGCCGATTCCCTCGAGATTTACCCTTTAATTTAATAGAAATACCCGCAGGCAAACGTGGAAAAAATGCGGATATTGTGCGTATTTTAGATAAAGAAGGCGAGTTGCTACTTAATGTGATTCCAAAAGGAAACCGTATTGTAACACTTGAAGTTGAAGGTAAAGCATGGACAACACCTAAGCTTGCTAACCAATTAGAGCGCTGGCAACTTGATGGTAGAGATGTGGCTTTACTGGTAGGTGGTCCAGAGGGATTATCTCCAGCTTGCATTAAAGCATCTGAAGAAAAATGGTCTTTGTCGGCACTTACGTTACCCCATCCTATGGTTAGAATTTTAATTGCCGAAAGTCTTTATCGGGCTTGGAGTGTAAATACTAACCATCCGTATCATAGGGAATAACGATGACGAAACGTCGCGTTATCATTCGAAACCATAGTGCAGAAGCTAATTTATTTGCTCGCCGCACCTTTATTGTTTTTTTAGGCGTTTTAATATTACTAATTATACTCTTTAGTAATATTTTTAACCTTCAAGTAAATGCATACGAAAAATACCAAACACGTTCGAACTCTAATCGCATAAAATTATTACCCGTAGCGCCAAACAGAGGCATTATTTACGACAGAAATGGTGTGATATTAGCCGATAACAGACCTATTTTTAGTTTAGAAATAATTCCTGAAGATGTTAAAGACATTAAAAAGAGTATTGCTAGCGTTAGCCAATTATTAAATATCAGTATTGAGAAACAAAATAATTTTTTCAAAGCAGTAAAGCGTAAAAGACGTTTCAAACCCGTTGAACTTCATTCCCGTTTAAGTGATCAGCAGGTTGCCCTTTTTTCAATCAATCAGCATAAATATTCCGGAATGTTTATAGATGCTCGATTAAAGCGATATTACCCTTTTGCAGACTTAACAACACACAACTTAGGCTATGTTGCTAGAATTAATAGTAGAGATGTAAATAAACTAGAACAACAAGGTAAGTCAGAAAACTACGCTGCTACACGCGGTATAGGAAAACTTGGTTTAGAAAAATACTATGAAGAAGCGCTTCATGGCACCATTGGCCACCAAGAAGTTGAAGTGAATAATCAGGGGAGAATTATACGAACACTCAATTATACTCCGCCTGTTCCCGGTAAAGATCTAAAATTAACCTTAGATATTGAATTGCAAATGATCGCTAAAAGAGCACTGTCAGGAAAGCGTGGCGCAGTTGTCGCTATGGATCCTCGTACTGGCGGTATTTTAGCTATGTATTCTAACCCAAGTTATGACGGTAATTTATTTGTTCATGGTATCAGTACTAAAAATTATAAAAAACTACTTGATTCAAAAGACTTACCTTTAATTAACCGTACCGTACAAGGCTATCCTCCGGCCTCTACCGTAAAGCCCTTTTTAGCCCTTACAGGATTAGAAGAAAAAGTAATCACTGCTTCAACTAAAGTGTGGGACCCTGGTTGGTACCAACTTGAAGGATTACCCAATAAATATCGTGATTGGTTAAAGTGGGGACACGGCTGGGTAGATTTAAACAAAGCAATAGAGCAGTCTTGCAACGTGTACTTTTATAAACTCGCTTTTAAATTAGGGATCACTAAAATTAGTACTATGATGGAGCGCTTTGGTTTTGGTGACTATACCGGCATTGATATTTATGAAGAAAGCAAAGCAATTATGCCCAGTGTTGAATGGAAGCGCGCTCGTTATAATCAACCTTGGTATACGGGTGAAACACTCTCTGTTGGTATTGGTCAAAGCTACTGGACAGTTACACCTTTACAGTTAACTCAAGCACTAACAACGTTAGTTAATCATGGCAAAAGAAAAGTACCGCATTTTTTAGCAAAAAAAATAGAAACAATTACAAACTTAAATGGTGATACTTCAAAAAATGTTGAAGAAGTATTATATGAGCCATTACCCCCTCTCGTTTTAAAACAAAATAAAAATTGGGATTTAGTACTTAATGCAATGCACAATACTGTACAAAAAATAGGGGCTACAGCACATCTTCCTTTTAAAGGTTCAAAATATGATGCTGCAGGAAAAACAGGCTCAGCTCAAGTTGCTAGTATTAAACAAGATGAAGAGTATGATGCAAAAAAAGTAAAAGAAAGTAAACGTGACAATGCCATGTTTATTGCTTTTGCACCGTATCAAAATCCTGAGATAGTGGTTGCGGTTGCTATTGAAAATGTTGAAAAAGGGGGTGGTGGTACTAATGCAGGCCCTGTAGCGCGTCAAATAATGGATCAGTATTTTGGTGATCGAGTAATTACCAGTAGCTTAGACAATAAAAAAACAATACACACTCGCCAACATCAACTTGCTCAAGAAAAAGTAACAGTTCAAACTAATATTCAAACTACCGTTGGTGAGGCTGACTAATGCGAAGTACTGGTCAAGATCAACAAAAGTTTAAAACTATCTGGCAAAAGCTTCATCTAGATATTCCTTTATTAATCGGTATTTTAGCTCTTTTAATATTAGGTCTTTTTATTGTATATAGTGCCAGCGGGCAAGATATATCTGTTGTTTATCGTAAGATGAGAAGTATTGGCGTTGCTTTAACTTTTATGTTTATTGTTGCACAAATCCCTCCTTTATTTTATCGAAAATGGGCTGTACCTGTATTTGTACTGGGTTTACTTATGTTGATTGCAGTATTACTTTTTGGCCATGTTGGTAAAGGTGCACAACGATGGTTAGACCTAGGTTTCATAAAATTTCAACCTTCTGAAATAATGAAACTAGTTGTACCCATTATGATCGCTTGGTTTATTAGCCAAAAAAGCTTACCTGCAACATTAACGACCATTATATTGGCTTTTCTTTTAGTACTTTTACCAACGTTACTCATTGCAAAGCAACCGGATTTAGGAACTTCCTTATTAATTGCAAGCTCTGGCATTTTTGTTATTTTTCTCGCAGGAGCCAATTGGAAACTTATTGGCACCTGTGTTGGCTTAGGTTCCGCCTTTGCACCTGTTCTATGGATGTTCTTAATGAAGGACTACCAAAAACAACGCGTAATGACTTTTTTAAATCCTGAACAAGATCCTCTAGGAAGTGGTTATCATATTATTCAATCAAAGATAGCTATTGGTTCAGGAGGTATTGAAGGAAAAGGCTGGTTACAAGGAACACAATCTCAATTAGAGTTTTTACCTGAACGTCACACTGATTTTATTTTTGCTGTTTTTAGTGAGGAATTTGGTTTAATTGGAGTTGCCGTACTATTGTCCATCTATTTATTTATTGTTATGCGTGGTTTGTGGATAGCCGTTCATGCTCAACATGCTTTTACTAAGTTACTAGCAGGTAGCATTACATTGACCTTTTTTGTTTATGTTTTTGTCAATATCGGTATGGTTTCTGGATTATTACCTGTCGTTGGAGTTCCGTTACCTTTAGTGAGCTATGGAGGAACATCAATAGTAACGTTACTCGCAGGGTTTGGTATGCTAATGGCTATTAGCACGCATAGACGTATTCATGTCTAACTTTTAAACGATGCTTTATAAAGAAAAAATTATGAAAAAAACAAGTTATTTGATTTTTGTCGCTATTATCTTGCAACTACTGTCAGCATGTAGCTATAACGGTCGTTATCAACAAGAAAACGACAGCACTCCAACACGAGTTCCAAGCACATTAGAGCTTAAAGATGCCATTGCTCGTGCAGAGTCTCACAGTAAAGGTGGTAATAGAAATTATCAAGTAAGAGGGAAATACTATGATGTATTACCAAGTGCTATTGGTTTTGAACAAAGTGGAACAGCATCTTGGTATGGAAAAAAGTTTCACGGGCATTTAACGTCAAATGGAGAAATTTATGACATGTACTCAATGAGTGCCGCTCATAAAAACCTTCCCTTACCCACTTATTTAAAAGTGACAAACATTGCCAATAAGAAATTTGTTATTGTCAGAGTTAATGACCGAGGCCCATTTCATCAATCTAGAATACTTGATCTATCCTACAGTGCAGCATATAAACTAGATATGTTAAAAACAGGTACTGCTGAAGTAAAAATAGTAGCTATTACTGACTTTTCATCAAAATCAAAATCAAAATCAAAAAAAACTAACTTCACAGACAAGCGCACAGGTATTTTTATTCAGGTTTTTGCAACGAGTAAATTAAGTGTTGCACAAAAAACAGCAAAGAAATTATCTTTGAAATATAAACAAAAAGTTATTTACCCCATGTATCAAGGTGTCTATCGGGTTCAGATCGGGCCACTTAAAAACTCATCAACTTCTAGCCTGTTACTACAGAAATTAAAGCGAAATGGTTATCCAAATGCTTATCGTCGTAACTTGTAACACTTTTTACTTTATTTTAAGCCTTTTTCTTTAATTAACTACCTATATACCATAGCCAAGTTAACTAGAAGTGCTATACTTTCGAGCAATTTAGCCATCATCAATTAAAGTACCTAAGCCTTGAATTATAATATCTCAAATAAAGCGATAAAATCTGTTAAGAAAATACTCAATATTTCTTTTCTTATTGGTGCTGTAATGTCTATTTCTCCAATAGCACAAGCATTAACCGTTATTCCTGATCCACCAAAAATGAATGCAAAAGGTTTTATTTTAGTCGACCATGTAACAGGTAAGGTTATTGCAGAGGGTAATGCCGATGCTTTATTAGCGCCTGCGAGTTTAACTAAAATGATGACAAGCTACATCATTGGGAAGGAACTAGAAAGTGGTAATATAAAAAAAGAAGATAAAGTAACCATAAGTAAAAAAGCTTGGGCAAAAAACTTTCCAGATTCATCAAAAATGTTTATCGAGGTGGGTAAACAGGTTTCTGTTGATTTGTTAAACCAAGGAATTATTGTTGCTTCAGGTAATGATGCTTGCGTTGCTATGGCTGAACATATTGCTGGTAGCGAAAGTGCTTTTGCTGATTTAATGAATGCTTATGCTGAACAATTAGGTATGGCCAGTAGTTTTTTTGAAAACAGCCATGGTTTAGATAGCTCAGCACATATGACAACGCCTCGTGACATGGCAACATTAGCATCCGCAATTATTCGTGAAGTTCCTCAAGAGTATGCAATATATAAACAAAAGTCTTTTACTTATAACAACATACCACAATACAACCGAAACCCCTTATTATGGGATAAGAGTTTAAATGTTGATGGCATGAAAACAGGACATACCTCAAATGCAGGATATAGTTTAGTCACTTCTGCAACAAAGGGAGATATGCGTTTAGTTGCTGTAGTTATGGGAACGGCAAGTAAACGAGCTCGTAAAGTAGAGAGTAAAAAATTATTAAATTACGGTTTTCGTTTTTTTGAAACAATTACTCCATATAAAGCAGGTGAAAAATTTGTTACCAATAGAGTTTGGATGGGAGACAGACAAGAAGTCGATTTAGGTATTTTATTAGATACGCCAATTACGATACCAAGAGGTCAGCGTAAAAATTTAAAAGCAACCTTTGAATTAAATCAACAGCTTGAAGCTCCATTAGCAAAAGGAACAATTGTTGGTACCTTGTTTTTACAGCTTGACGATAAAGACATCGCTCAATATCCTTTAGTAACATTACAAGAAGTAAATGAAGGTAGTATTTTTAGTCGTATTGTTGATTATGTTAAGCTGCGTTTCGAAACTGACTTTTAAACTAAAAATTTTTTTTATTATTCAGGTCATGAAAATGTTCATGATTTTGTAGTCCATATTACGTCATCTTCGTGGTTTCTTTGCCTACATGGATGTAGGTACTTAGCTTTGGTCTGGAACTACAAAGCTGAATCGAAGATCCAGTTTTTTAAAGTGATGGATTCCCGATCGGACACTTCGGGAATGACAATAGATATTATCTGAATAGTTACATTTTTTTTTACTAAATTTTAAAGCCTCTTTTTAGAGGCTTTTCACTTAAAATCAAAGTTGTATAAATATGAAAACTCATTTTGATGAATTATTAGACTTCCCCACTGTTTTAAATTTTAAAGTGATGGGAGTAGCATCTGATGAATTGCCTGATTTAATTATTGCTGAGTTACAAAAACACACGCCTGGCGATTATGCTCCAAAAATAAAGCCCAGCTCTAAAGGTACTTATATTGCTGTCTCAGTTGCAGTAACCGTAACAAGCAAAGAACATATAGAAACCATTTATAAAACCTTCAATGCAATTGAAGCTGTTCGTTACGTTTTATAATCTTAAAGCTTAAAATATTATTCTATTGAGACTTAATTAGTGAACAACACTGCCCCTATATCCTCTATTGAAAATACTTTAATCATTCGTGAATTATCGACCATGGATTACACTAAAGTTTGGCAAGCAATGCAAAAATTCACTGATCTTCGTGATGAAAACACCGTAGATGAGTTGTGGCTAGTAGAACACCCACCTGTTTTCACTCAAGGACAAGCAGGAAAAGATGAACACTTATTAATGCCGGGTAATATTGAAGTTGTTAAAGTTGATAGAGGTGGACAAATAACCTATCACGGACCTGGTCAACAAATTATTTACTTTATGATCAATCTACGAAGAAAAAAAATAGGTGTTCGACAACTTGTTACCTTAATTGAAAATGGCATCGTTAATGCACTTAAAGATTTTAATATTATCGCTACCCCAAAAGCTGATGCTCCGGGTGTTTACGTCAATGATAAAAAAATTGCATCCTTAGGCTTACGAGTACGAAAAGGCTGTTCCTTCCATGGGTTAGCCCTAAACGTGAATATGGATTTATCTCCTTTTTTACGAATTAACCCTTGTGGATATGCTGGGCTTGAAATGATACAGACTTGTGATATAGATGAACCAAAAGATACTGCAACGGCAAGTAAAACATTGGTTAAGCATTTAACAACATTACTTGAAGCTACCACGGTAAGTTATCAAACAGGATTAGACAAATCTTATGAATAAAGACTCAAAAACAAAAGAATTTTCAAGTGTAAAGTCATCTAAGATAGTTGCTGGAACTAAATTACGTGATGCTGATAAGTTGGCACATATACCAATAAAAGTGGTGCCATCAACACGCGAAAATATGTTACGTAAACCTAGCTGGTTACGCATCAAACTTCCTCGTTCAAGTGAGCGCATTGATAAAATAAAAGCGGGCTTGCGTAAACATGGTTTGCATTCAGTTTGTGAAGAAGCATCATGTCCAAATTTATCCGAATGCTTTAACCATGGCACTGCTACCTTTATGATTTTAGGCGATATTTGCACTCGTCGTTGTCCTTTTTGTGATGTTGGTCATGGTCGACCTTTAGCTGTTAACCTTGAAGAACCAAAGAAACTAGCATTGACATTAAAAGATATGGCACTTAAATATGTCGTTATTACGTCAGTCGATCGTGATGATTTACGTGATGGTGGCGCACAACAGTTTGCTGATTGTATTACTGAAATCGCTCAACATGCACCGAATACGAAAGTTGAGATTTTAGTGCCTGATTTTAGAGGCCGAATGGACAGAGCTTTAGAAATTTTAAACAAAACCCCACCGCATGTTTTTAATCATAACCTTGAAACAGCACCGCGTTTATATACTAAAGCAAGGCCGGGAGCCAATTATCAATGGTCGTTAGACTTGCTGAAAAACTATGGTGAAGCAAACCCTAAAGTAACAACAAAATCAGGATTAATGGTCGGGTTAGGTGAAACTAATGATGAAATATTACAAGTAATGCGAGACTTAAGAGCACATGGTGTAACGATGCTAACAGTTGGTCAATATCTACAACCAAGTAAAGATCATCTTCCTGTAGAGCGTTATGTGCACCCTGATGATTTTGACATGTTCCAACAAGAAGCGATGAAAATGGGCTTTGAACATGCCGCTTGTGGACCATTAGTTCGTTCATCATATCATGCTGATAAACAAGCTGCTGGAGAAGAGATTTAATAATACTTATCTAATAATGCTCTTTATTTTTCATAAAGAGCATTATAAACCCACCAATAAGTGCGGTAACAGCAGCAACTTCAAAAGCAGTTGTTGCTCCTGCACCATCCAACCATAATAAACCAGCAAGATAAGCACCTATTGCACCGCCTACTCCGTAAACTCCACCAATATAAATAGCTTGTCCTCTACTTTGTTGGTTCTTATCAAAATGGTTAGAGATAAACAGCATTGATGCACTGTGATACAAGCCAAAACTTGCTGCATGTGTTAGTTGCGTTAATGCTAATAGCCATACCACATCACCATATTGAGCAACCAAAAACCAACGTACAGCTGTAATGATTAAACTACTCACTAACATGCTTTTTAATGAGAAGTACTTAAACAATGCCCCTGCATATATAAAAATAATAATTTCAGCAACTACACCTATAGAAAGCAGTAAACCAACTGCATAATCAGGGTAGGATAAATCGCGTAAAAATAAAGCAAAA
>Ga0105357_10001053_pt1 | contig 14964 bp, 9 predicted proteins | sample GOMGulsemesocosm_4_FD_83660 | JGI IMG/M metagenome (GOLD analysis project Ga0105357, IMG submission 83660) | Methane-oxidizing microbial communities from mesocosms in the Gulf of Mexico - GOM15B Gulf of Mexico | ecosystem: Environmental > Aquatic > Marine > Cold seeps | place: USA: Gulf of...
CGTCGTAGTTGGGGACAAAATCAACCGTCTCTTTATCGAGATCGGCAAGAATATCGTGGGAGATCTTTTGCATGCGGATTTCGGTATAACGCATGGCAGCAGCACTATCGCCATCTACCGAACCGAAGTTACCTTGGCCATCGACCAACATATAACGCAGCGAAAACGGCTGCGCCATCCGTACGATGGTGTCGTATACCGCCGAATCACCGTGGGGGTGATACTTACCGATAACGTCACCGACGACTCGAGCCGATTTTTTATAAGCTTTGTTCCAGTCGTTGTTCAATTCGCTCATGGCAAATAGCACACGACGGTGAACAGGTTTAAGACCATCTCGAACATCGGGCAAAGCCCGGCCGACAATAACACTCATGGCATAATCGAGGTATGACTGCTTTAGCTCATCCTCAATACTGATTGGTTGTATTTCGTTCGTTAGCTCGCCCATATACGACAGCGTTCCTTATTATGTCTAACTCAATTGAGCCTGAAACGGCGTCTCACCCAAAGTGGATAAGTCCCCTAATCGCCCGGATCTAAGTGTCCTTTTAACACGACACATAAAACACCAAATCTTAGCACAAAAACAATAGCGTGGGTGGCTTCTGTAAGCCCTTAGCAAAGGTTTTCTAGCCTGCGGATGATAATTTTAATATTTCTGTAGATATAAGCCTAAAAAAGACGCTATAGACGGGTATAATATGAGATAAACCTCAAAAAGGTTATCGACATTTATTTACGATCGTTCACCACAACGATAGGCACGACCTAACAATAACAAGGAGCCCCAATGGCCCAAGATTCTACAGCCGACAACTCGACCACCAAACCTGTACAACAATTAATCAACTGCCGGTGGCTGATTACGATGGACGCTCAAAAGCGAGTCATCGAAAATCACAGCATCGCCATTAATAATGGCGTGATTGTTGATATTTTACCCAGCGCTACAGCCAAGCAACTTTACTCCAGCGATAACATTGAATCGCTGGACAATCACATTGTATTCCCCGGATTAATAAACACTCACGGCCACCTCGCCATGACACTCCTGCGTGGTTACGCCGATGATTACTCATTGCATAACTGGCTCAACGACCATATTTGGCCAGCCGAAGCCAAGTTTGTCAGCGCAGAATTTGTCAGCGACGGGTCGGAGCTAGCAATGGCCGAGATGATTCGTACAGGGACAACAACCTTCAGCGACGGATATTTTTTCCCAGAGGAAGTGGCAAAGAAAGCAATAGAAGTCGGCATGAGAGCTTGCATCTACACACCGATATTGAATTTCCCTACCGCATGGGGGAGCGGACCAGAAGAAACCCTTAGGAAAAGCGAAGCTTTAATCCACGAATACCAAGACCACAGTTTGGTAAACATAGGACTTGGGCCTCACGCACCCTACACAGTGAGCGATGAGGTATTTAGTCATTTAGCCCAGGTCGACAAAAAGACTCAGTGCGGAATCATGGTCCACCTGCAAGAAACAGCCCAGGAAGTTGAAGATTCAATCGAACAATATGGCATGCGCCCTACCGAGCGTCTCGATAAGCTCGGGGTATTGGGGCCCAGGACTCAATGCGTACACATGACCCAAGTTAATGATGTCGACATCGAGCTACTGCAAAAAAATAAAAGCCACGTATTGCACTGCCCCGAGTCAAATTTAAAGTTGGCTAGCGGCTTTTGCCCAAGCCAACGCTTAATGGATGCAGGCGTCAACGTATCACTGGGTACAGATGGGGCTGCCAGCAACAACGATTTGGACATGCTAAGTGAAATGAGCACAGCTTCTATCTTGGCTAAATCGGTCGCCGACAACGCTCTTGCGCTTAATGCCTACGACAGCCTAGCAATGGCAACAATCAACGGCGCTAAAGCGCTAAACATTGCGGATAAAACTGGCAGTATAGAGGCCGGTAAACAAGCCGACATTTGTGCCGTTGAGCTGAGTGCCCTTAACGCCCTACCCATGTACAACCCGATTTCTTATCTGGCCTACACCAATTGCAGCCATCAAGTCAGTCACGTATGGGTGCAGGGGAAAAAGCTGCTAGACAATGGCGAACTGCTCACCATCAATGAGGCAACGCTGCGAGAAACAACCACAGCTTGGCAAGAAAAAATTCGTAGAAGCTAATTTCAACGACATTAAGAAAAATATAAAAATATCAATGGGAGCTTATGCGAACCCCCGTATAAGCTTCCACATATAAGCCACTATTCTATAAGGCACAAATTTATCGGGCATCTATAAATGCAGCGCAACAATCCCTCTTTTTACTTGCAGTTTTTTTATAATAAAAGTACGCTGCTAAAACTGCGCTTACAGTGCCATTAATCCACTCAAGCATTGCTTGTAGTAACGCAGGGACTGCTCCCACACCTGGCTGCGCCACATGAACGTATCTTGTAAAAAAGCATCCTTGGTTTTTTGCTGAATACGTTGACGAGTTTCTGGATCACAATCAGGATTTGAAATCAGCCAATTTGAATCTGTCAACGCATCGATAACCTCGGGTACTGGTAACGTTCCGAATTCCAAGGCAACACCAACGTTCACTAAGTCAAAGCGATCAATGTAGCGAGCCATACAACCACTGATGGGCGCACTGCTGCACTCTTCTGAGCCTAAAACCTTCACCACGGCTGCACCCATCCAACTTTTGGCATATTCCGCCCCGATATATCCGGGGTCTGCAGTGTATATCACCTCACAACAACCGCTCTCACCAAGCCCGGTATGAACATCTAGATGCACAAACGTTTTAGCGTGCTGGGCCCACCCGTCGCATAAGCTTTGCCAAACCTGCCTGGACCACGTCTCTTCGTAGCCACCAAAATATGGCGCGCTCTTATAAAGGTACTGTCCACGGGTAAAATCACGCTGAAACCTAGCCTCACCATTAGCATCAACAAACTCACGCATATCGGAGTGGATCTTTTCAAGGTTGCTAGTATTCCAATCAGCAGGGAAAACGCTCTCATGGAAATCGCACACTGAAGAGTCGATGGGTAACGGGCCATTAAAGTCGATGAAGTTTCGATTTATATCCACATTACCTTCGTTAACCCGCTGCAGGTGTGAGAAGCCAAAGGGATTAATCGCATGCACAAGAACAATTAACACGCCCTCTATGGCCTGCAGGGAATTTGACTTGAGGAGAGCATGCTGGACGGCAGAACCGCAAAATCCTTCTACCCCGTGGACCCCTGAAGAGATGACAATGACTTTTTCCGCATCGGGACGCCCCAAACTTGCAACATCACAGAACAGGTTTTCCCCGTCCTTACCAGCCAAGCCGTCTAACGGGATTGATTTAATTGAAAAGTTATTAGCTAGAGCTAAATTCAAAAACTCAGAACGAGCATCTTTATAGCTATCGGGCAAAAAGATCACAGCAACACTCCTATAACGATTAGCTGCTTGCCTTTAAGTACAAATCATCCCGTCAGCATGGCCCTAACAAGCAATGTTAGAGTTCATCGAAGCCAGTAAATTCGTAGCAAGCGTTATTAAGTTTGCCCAAGGTTTTAAGAAGAGTTTGTTTTTCTGATTTAGTCAGTGCACTTTCTAAATAACTATTAAAAGCAACGTATAAATCAACCAACTCTACCGCTACCCGCTCCCCCTCATCGGTGAGAGCCAGCAGTTTACGGCGTAAATCCTTAGGGTCTTTTGCTATTGCTATAAGGCCTTTTTTCTCTAGTGAAGTAATATTTCGGGTTACCAAGGCACGATCCATGCTGAGCTTTTCAGTCAGATCACTCGGCGAAGTGGCACGCCCCAAATAAACGAATGTCAGCACACGACTCTCACCTTGAGACACCGGCGCTATCGATGCGATATTCGGGTGTTGATCCGCTCGCCCTACTCGATACATCAACATTTCACTAAAGATCACTTGATACGGTATATAACTGCCGATATCAAAACCCTGGACTCTGTCGAGCTTTGCCTGGTGCAATTGCTGGTCGCTTAGCTTTTGCACTTCTGCCCCGCTTTCAGTACTTACCAATGTAGTCACCCTAAAATTTGTGCTGTTACGGGGCGTTTAATCTCCCAAGCCTAAGCAGCTTAATGTAACAACAACTAAGTTTAATGGGGAGGCCAGCCAAAACAGCCAGTCCACCCTTGTGCGAACATCAGTATACGCCCAGAGAAGTACTTTACAACATAAAGCAATTTAATTTACTCTGTAAACATAATAATAGCTCAAACTACTTTACATCGTCAACTAATTTGATTTACTCTGTAAATCAAGTTGACGGATGACCAACTTAGCAAAGCGAAGGACGCTCGTTCAAAATAATCATAACGGAGAAGCCATGAAAAATTTCAACTACCGAAAAAGTGCGATCCCAGCCGCCATATTGTTATCGATGTGCTCCCAAGCTGGCGCTCAAACGCCTGGCAATCGCCAAATTGAAGAGGTCATTGTTACCGCTCAGAAAAGAGCCGAGAGCGTACAAGACATTCCAATAGCTATCGCCGCCTACACCGGAAACCAGCTGACCCAAAACGGTGTTGAAAATTCATTAGACTTACAGATGATCGACCCAAGTCTTGTGCTAACGACTAATACAGCAGCGGGCCAGCCTTACCTTCGTGGTGTCGGCACCGACATAGCGACCCCAGGTTTAGAGTCGAGTATCGCCACCTTTGTTGATGACGTTTACATGTCTCGCTCAACATCGGCCCTGCAGGACTTTTTTGATATACAGCGAATTGACGTCGTCAAAGGCCCTCAAGGTGTTTTGTTTGGCAGGAATGCGGTTGGTGGTGCGGTCAATATCTACACCAACCAACCAAGCGACGAGCTAGAAGGTAGCGCCTCGATCACCGCCGGTAATTACAATAAGCGCCGAATTGAAGCCATGGCCAACATCCCACTTTCAGACAACGCCAAGTTCCGTATTTCTGGACTGCAAAGTAAACGCGATGGATATTTTAAAAATCTAGCCGGTACCGATGTCGAGAATGACGATTTTTATGCCGTGAGAGCCCAGCTAGCGATTGATATCAACGAGTCAGCCGATGTTTTATTCGCGGCCAATATCACCCGTGAAGACAGCACTCGTAACCTCGGTTTATGGATTGACACTGATTATGGTTTCTCCATCGCGGGCATCGAAGGCGCAAACCGACCGACCGACCATAAAGAAGTAGCATTAAACGAAGACGGGTTCGTCATCAGTGATTCAGACAGTTATTCGATGACCGCTAATGTTGATTTTGAAGGTTTCAGCCTCAAATCAATAAGCGCCTATCGAGAAACCAACACACTGATCAAAGTTGACCTCGACGGTTCAGAATTTGGGTTTGCCTCAAACACGCAACCTATTGAATCCGAAACCTTCACCCAGGAACTTCAGATTGTCTCTGATAACGACAGTAATATCGAATGGGTTGCTGGCGTATTTGCACTCTCAGAGGAAGCACAGCAAACGTTAAACATCGTACTGCAGTTTCCCGATGCCTATGCCGGCTTAAATGATAACTTAACCCAGCCACACGGAGTGGTGAACACAAAGTCATTTGGTGTGTTCGGTAACGTTAAATATCATATCAGCGACGAGTTATCAGTCAGCGCCGGCCTACGATATAACTACGACAAACGTAAGTTAGATTTCATTCAAAATGAGTCCATCATTTCGACTGGTGTCGTTCATACTTCGACTGCGATAAAGCTAAACGACACTTACAACGACACGACCCCAAGACTGATATTTGAATACACGCCAAATGATGATTCCTTGGTCTATTTATCGGCCTCGAAAGGTTACAAGGCCGGTGGTTACAACGCCATCGTTCCTCAAACTCAAGGCGTCAATCCAGAGCAGGTGTGGGCCTACGAAGTTGGCCTTAAGACAACCCTCCTCGAGGGAGCGATGCAGGTCAATAGCGCCGCATTCTATTATGATTATACCGACATGCAAATCAACACCATCCCTGAAGGTGGCGGCAGTTTTCAGCAGGTACTAAACGCTGGTGAATCAGTTATTCAAGGTTTCGAATTTGATGCCACATACTTGCCTACCGAGAATCTACAGCTGCGCTTGGCCGGCCAATACCTAGACGCTGAATTTAAAAAACTGAACGCCACCGATGGTAGTGGACGTACCGCCACCGACGGTAGCCAAATGCCTCGAGCACCAGAACTGAGCATCAGCTTCAGTGCAGAATATAATTGGTATATAAATGATCGTGAGTTAAAGTTAAGCGCCACAGCACGCCATGAAAGCGAACAATATCTTGATATCTTTCAAGACCAAGCTGTCCAGCGAGACGACAACACGCTTATCAACACACGCCTTAGCTACCAAATTAATGACGATGTTAGCCTAGCGTTGTGGGGAAGAAACATCACCGATGAAGAAACAGTTCAATCATCAATACGAGCAGACGGCTTATTTGGTGTTGCGAACTTCTATTCGGCGCCGAGGACCTATGGTCTGACGCTAGATGTTAATTTTTAATACATCGCTGCTATCTCGATAAGCCACCACGCTGACTATGAAGGTAAAAGAATGCCATACACCAAAAATGAATCACCACTTTCATATACCAGCGAGGACGGTGTTCAAGTTCACTACACTCAGCACGGCAACGTATCCAATCCAGCCTTGGTTTTCATACCAGGCTGGGGTGGAGAACGCTGGACTTGGAACCTGCAAGTCGAGAAGTTCTCGAACGATTACCTCTGCATACTCGTCGACTTCCCAGGGTTTGGGGACACTAAACTACCAGAGCTACCCACGAGCGTTAACTACATTGCAAATTTAATAGCACTAACCCTTGATCATATTAAGGTTTCAAATTGCCATGTTATCGGCCACTCGTTTGGTGGGGTTCTGGCGTTAACTTTAGCGGGCAGCAGACCTGATTTGGCCCAAAAGGTTATCGGTGTCGATTCTTTCACCTACCTGTCTTTTTACCCCAGAGTTGCAGATGACGTTATTGCAACGATAGCCGCAAATTTTCGCAAGGATTTCAAACAAGCTTCACTTGAGATCAGCGCCGAACATTTCATCGACAGCTCTGACTCGACTTTAAAAGCCCGAGTAAGGCAGGCCATGTGTGACAGCGCCCCCGCAGTAGGCACCGCTATAATGGAAATATTCTTAGCATGGGACCTCAAAGAGCACATACAAAAATTCGAAGGTCCTATTTCTGCGATCGTTGCCCATGACACATATGTCCAAGACGCGTTCGAAAAAGAATTTTCCAACACAATCAAGATCGACACAGTTCAGGACTCCGGACATTTCATAATGCTAGACCAGCCTGAAATCTTAAACACTTTAATCGAGAAAAACCTGTAAGCGTTCTCTATTTAGCTTTAGCGGCCTAAGGCCGCTCTTTTTGCATATACAAAATAACTCACTGCAATATCTGACCTCGAAAAACACCAAAAATTACTGCGTAAAAACACCTCCAGCCTTTCAACTTTTTTAAGACTGAAATCATAAAAATTCACCAACTATTCATGTTGAGGAATTGCATTCATCCCCAATTCAGATTCGAAGATGATTTTAACGAAACACTGAATAACTACTGAATCGATAAAAAATATAGTTTCAAAAAATGAAAATATATTACTACCAAGCTCTTAGAAAAAAAATTCAAATTGCTATAATCGCCAGCGCAAAATAGCGGACTAATATACAGCCACAAGCATTCAGCAAGGGGTGAACTGTTATTAGTTAAAACAATGGGTGTTTTAAAATTCAAAAAAGGGAATCAAATGAGAAAGTCACAATTTGCGCTGGTCGGCCTGCTTGCCACACTCGGCGGCTGTAGCTCCATACAACAAGATGAAACAGCTCAACTACAAGAGCAATTACAAAAACAGAATGCGACCTTAGAAGCTAACCAACAAAAAATTAGCGCGCTAAATAGCGAACTCAAAGAATCGCGTAAGATCTCAACCCAAGATAAATCAATTTCACTGGGCGATCCACTGCTGCCACCTGGTGCCAAATCGGGCGAGTGTTATGCCCGCGTATGGGTAGAGCCTAAATACCAAACACTTACCGAACAGTATATTGCTAGAGAAGCATCGGAAGAGGTTTCAATACAAGCTGCTGTATACGACTGGGAGATGACTAGCGTACTGGTCAAAGAAGCTTCTGAAAAGCGCATCCCCATTGCGGCTCAGTATGGCTTTGAAGAGCAAACGATTAAAGTAGCTGATGAGTCGCGCGTCTGGAGAAACCAGGTGAGCACCAAATCACCTGTCGCTAAACAAGCTGTTCTTGACGCAGCGAAAAAAGGCGGGATCGATCTCATTAACGCACCAGTAAAAAGCTGCTACCACGAGCACTATGTTCAACCTGAATATGACGTCGTTGCAGAGCGCGTTCTCGTCAGCGAGGCATCTGAAAGCATTAAAGCCAGCGCCCCCGTTTACGAAACTGTAGAAAAAAGAATATTGGTTAGCGAAGCTTCAAGCAAACTGGTTACGACACCAGCAAGCTATGAAACAGTTACCGAGCAAGTCATCGATAAGCCAGCCCATACTGTTTGGAAAAAAGGCGCCGGTCCTATTCAACGCATTGATTCAGGTACCGGCGAAATCATGTGTCTTGTCGAGGTCCCCGCTACCTACAAAACTGTCAGCCGTCGTGTGTTGAGCTCTCCAGCGTCAACTAGAACTGTCGACATCCCTGCTGAATACAAAAACATTCAAGTCCGTAAAAAAGTCAGCGTCGGCACCGAGCAACGCATCGCCATACCCGCCAAATACAAGGATATTAACAAGCGAGTTCTATCCAAAGACGGCAGCTATGTTTGGCACGAAGTTCACGACAAGACTATGAGCCGTAATTCTCGTACCGGCCAGCAGATCTGTCTAACCGAAACTCCAGCGCAATTTCGTACCGTCAAACGTAAGGTTGTCACCCAAGCCGCTAGCTTTCGCTCAGAAACTATCCCAGCGGTCTACAAAGACGTGAAAGTTCGTAAGCTGGTTTCTGCCGCGAAAGAAATTCGCAACACCATTCCAGCGATTGAAAAAACAGTCTCTCGTCAGGAACTAGTGAAGAAAGGTCATATGCAATGGCGTAGCATTTTATGCGAAACCAACATGACCAATGATCGTCTTCGTCAAATTCAAGTTGCCCTTAAGGATCGTGGTTACGAGCCTGGAAAGATTGACGGTGTCATTGGAATCGAAACCATTGCTGCGGTTAACAAATTCCAAAAAGACAACAAGTTACCGATAGATCGCTACCTTAATATCCAGACTCTAAAGGCTCTCGATATTTCAAGTAAATAAACCAAGCCATATAGCTACCGAGGGTGAAACCTTGGTAGCTATAGCACGCACGCTCGCTCACCCTTTCATTCAATCAACCCTAAAACAGCATACCAATAACTTAAGCGTCGCTGAGTTGCTGCTGTGAATGATTAGGTTTGTCGTACCCACGTCATCCGCAGAGCATATTATGCCAAGCGACATAAAATACACGGTGAGGCGTAAATTTTTAATTACACCCAGTAATTACCCAAGCTCGGCCTTCTGTACCAAGCTTCCACACATTCGCATGCTTATGCGCAGCCATATCAATTTAGTTATAATAAATATCTATGCACCGTACATTTTCATCTACACTTTATCTACAACTATGCGCTATGAATACGCTTAATAGAGTATTAGCCAATCAAGCAAGAATTATCATACAGGCAAAACGCAGGTGACAGACATCACAACTCAACCCAATTACCTCTTCTCTCTTATCGATGCGTTACGGAATAGAGATAAAAATAGCATTGGCTGGCGGTTACTCATCTATGTTGTACTCGTGAGCAGTGTATTTGCCTGTTTACAAACGGGTTTTCAAATATATCTAGATTATGAGATCGGTGTAGACCACATCGAAAAGCAGTTCAATCAAATAGAGAACAGCTATAACAAAAGTTTGGCTCGCAGTATTTGGGAGATAGACAAAGGCCAGGTCGAAAGCATCATATCGGGTATCAGCTCCCTACCGAGCGTAGAGAGTGTCACAGTGCATGAGTTTATGGGCTCGAGCAGCGCTAATAGTTGCAAGGACGGTGAATTCAAAGTACTCGCCAGTTTGAGCCCCTTACAATCAAGTAACAACATAAGCCAATTCTTCCCTATTTATACTGAGGGCTCAGCTACCAAACAGTGCCTAGGTCGCTTGGATGTTACCATTTCACTAGACCCACTCTATGAAGACCTTGCGGGTAAATTTATTTTCATATTGATTTTACAAACAATCAAAACTTTTTCAGTCTCTATTTTCATACTCGCCATTTTCCACTACTTGGTTACCCGTCACCTGGTTGTAATGGTCGACTACACCAAAGCAATTGGTAACAATGAGGCCCAGGGCCCTTTATTGCTCGATTTCGACAAAAAAAACCAGAATAATGAACTCACAAAACTCGCCGACACCCTGAATGATGCACGAGAAAATGTACAAACGGTCATCGATTATCAAAGGCGGAAGGCTGAATTGGAACATGAGCTCGAAGCTCAAAAAGAAAAAGAAAAGCTCAAAGAGTTTCATAATCGATTAATTGAGAAGAAAAACAACGAACTTGCCAACGCCAATCTAGAGCTCCAAGATACTATTGATATGCTCGAGGCCGCCCAAAACAAGCTTGTTCGCTCTGAGCGGATGGCGGCTCTAGGCGGGATGGTACGAGGCGTAGCTCACGAACTGAACACACCTATTGGGGTTGCGGCCACTGGCGCTAGCCTCATCCAGACAAAAAACGCTGATCTAGTGGAGCAGTACTATAATGGCAGCATGACCAAAGATGGCCTTGAGGGGAGCCTAAAGACCACCGGGGAAACTGCCGAAATTGTAAATATAGCTCTGAAGAAAGCTGCAAACCTTATTAATTCATTCAAATTGGTTTCCGTCGAAGACCATGATGATAAATTAGTTGAATTTGACCTCAGTGCGCACCTAACGGCGGTGGCGGCATCCTTTAATGAAGAGATACGAGCAAGCTTAATATCCATCGAGATGAAACAACCAGAGCAACTATTAATTACCAGCTTCCCCGCTGCGTTTTACCTAATCGTTACCAATCTTGTTCGCAATTCATTAACCCACGCCTTCAAGAAAGTTAAGGAAGGAACAATCTTAATAGAAACAATTGTCAGCGGTGCTGATCTAGTTTTAGTGTACAAGGATAATGGCTCCGGAATGAGCGCTGATACTCAATCTAAGATCTTCGACCCCTTCTACTCCACCTCTAGCGAGGGCGAAAACTCCGGGCTCGGAATGAACGTTGTCTACAACTTGGTGCAAGATAAACTACAGGGTCATCTAGACATTGAAAGTGCCCTGGGAGAAGGCTCAACGTTCACGTTTAAGATTAAGGGTATTATAAAGGCGGTTTAACTCTAGCGAGCCGCCAGCTAACCGCTCTCTTAAAACTTTTTATATTATTACTATGGCCCCAGTCAAAGGCCATAGTTAGGACTAGATCCTCCCATTACGGTCAGTTGCATGACCGCACACCGTGAGCTCTTAGGTTCTAAGATCCATTAAATGACCTTAGTATTGGGGGCCTTGCTCAGGCTTTCTGGGCTAACTAGCTTTTGTAAAACAAACAATACCCAGTCTCAGTCGAAGGCCAACAACAGTTAATCAGATTTTTTCACCTTACTTATACTGTTCGCCCAAGGGTTTACTCTGCTGGGTTTTGAGTCTGCTTCTGTGCTGCGATTAGTGTTCGCAGCAGCATCCAAGGGCCCTGCTCGCTTTTTACTCGGTGCCGGCGAATATCCATCAGATTCAGAATGATGGCCTTTGCTCTTATTTTGATTCTTTTTGGGGGAACTCTTCTTTTTAGGCACGTAATTCAATACTGATACCGGAACCTCTTTTTTCGGGACAAACCCTTCGATTAACCGACGCTCAATAATATGATCTATTCTGCTTTCAATCGCGCACAGGTTTTTAAAATCATCTCTCGATAAGAAACTAACGGCCTCACCGCTACTCCCTGCCCGGCCTGTTCTACCAATTCTGTGAATATATTCGTCAGTGTCAAAAGGTAAATCATAGTTTATAACTCGATCAAGGCCTTCAACATCTAAACCCCGAGCGGCTATACCCGTCGCAACTAGAAACGGTAAGTCGCCTGATTGAAAGTTTTCCAATACTTGATTTCGAGACACCTGGCTACGGCCACTATGAATAGCATCTGCATGGATGTCACGCTTCGCCAACTGACTCACCAATTTGGCAGCACCGTGCTTGGTTTCGATAAAAATCAAACCTTGCTGCCAATTCTGGGTTTTTATCAGATGGCTCAGCAATGCGGATTTTGCGTCTTTATCTACCGCTATAAGCCATTCTTCAATATCGGGCTTGCCCTCTGCGCTGCCGACTACGGAGATCTCAACCGCATCGTTCATGGCCGTTTTTGCCAGTGCCCGAACTTGGGGTGACAATGTGGCGGAAAACAATAAGTTTTGACGTTCTTCCGGTAAATGATCGATAACTTTATTGATATCACCAATAAAACCCATATCGAGCATCTTGTCCGCTTCGTCTAACACGAACACTTCAAGTTCATCAAAATGTACAGCTCGCTGTGTCATCATGTCGCGCAACCGGCCTGGGGTGGCGACTAAAACATCAACGCCATCGATCAAGGCTTGTTTTTGCGGCTCTGGATCAACACCGCCGACCATTACCGTAGAGCGAACACCCGTAAACTGGCCATAGCGGCTCACAGCCTCCTCGACTTGCATAGCAAGCTCACGAGTAGGCGCTAATATCAACGCCCTCACCCGCTTGGCTCGTACCGCTGGGCGGCCCTCCAAACGCTGCAAGATTGGCAACACAAAACTAGCTGTTTTACCCGTCCCTGTATCCGCCGCTGCAATCATATTGCTGCCATCCATGATGTGCGGTATGGCTTGCGTTTGAATGGGCGTGGGGAGGCTGTAAGAAAGTTCAGCAATGGATTTTAGGAGTGAATCACTCAATCCAAACACAGAGAATGACATAAACGGGGTGTCTCATAAATTAAATGGGAAATCGGCAAGGCAAACTATTGTGAGAACTCATGGGAGAGCTCTGCCAGTAACAGAATGACTTTTATCAGAACCTAGAATAACACACCGAGCCCTTTGGTTTTCGGTACATTGCAGCCGACATTTTAGGGTAGATATTGTAAAGAGCAAATTTTCTAAGAATAGACTGCGATACCGTAAATGCACCGCCCGGCAAAAAAGTCTTCTCTCGCGACGACCAAACAGAGTCAAAGCATAAACCACACTTATAGGGTCATGGTTACGAAGCATAAGCGCAACACTTCTCGCCCAAAAAACCTTTCGTTTGTTGAGTCTTACTCAATCACCGACTGGATCAAACGTGCAGCGAGTTTTGCCGTGCGGCCGTCTACATCAAATTCAGGGTTCATTTCAGCAACATCAACCATCACAAGCTTAATTCTCAAATCCTCACAGACTTGGCGAATTAAATGGATCAACCGCAATACAAAATTAGGGGACACACCTAGGGCCGATGGGGCACTAACTCCCGGGGCATAGGCTGCGGATATTACGTCTAAACAGAGAGTTAAATACAGCTCGTCTTTATCGGCAAGGAAATCTCTCAAGGTGGCCTCCACCGCAGGCAGGTCCAGCTCAGTACAATCTACATCAGCGCGCCAATAAACATCTTGCTCAGCCGCATAATCGAATAATGCCCGTGTGTTGGCCGTGGGGTTAACTCCCAAGCAGCAGTAATGAAAGTGTTGATTTTGGCTTTGCCGAAACTCGGCTATCTGCCGAAATGGTGTTCCTGAGGAGCCTCTCTCTTTAGGGTTACGTAGGTCCAGATGGGCATCAATGTTTAGCACCGCTAAATTATCGAGATTACGCCCCTGTTTTTGTGCCGCCAAATCTAAACCTTGATAGCTCGCCCAAGCGATTTCATGCCCTCCGCCCAAGCCAATCGGAAAACCTCCCGCGGTAATAATCGCCTGCAACTTGTCAGCATAGAGTTCTTGCGCCGACTCCATATGCTCACCGACACAACTCACTGTTCCGGCATCATATATTTCTTCAGAGGCATCAGCACCCAAATAGCGAATAGGCTGCCAGCTGAGTCCGGAAAGCGCTTTACGTAAACTGTCTGGCCCGCCACTTGCCCCCGCGCGGCCCTTATTTCTTTTTACGCCCTCATCGCAAGAAAAACCTAGCATTACTGGAACATTATCTAAGCGTTCCTTGCGATCGATCAGGCCATTGAAATCTTTAACCTGCTGGTGCCACCGCGGGGCTGGCATCGATTCTTCAGTGTCACATCGTCCAAGCCAGAGCTCAGGTGCGAAAGGAAAATATATTGCAGTCATAATCGTTTACTCAAGACTACCGCGTCGCACGCGGCTTTAATAAAACAGACTCAAATGCCACATTCAAATTATCTTGCTCTTATCGAACACAGCTTAAACCTTGCCCCGCAATTCGAAATAAAACAGCTGTACTATCAGCACATCAGCAGTTTAGATCAAATAAACGTTTAGATACTGATTTAAACAATAAACCCAGAGTCAGTCACTTTTGCACTTGCTAGGCAAAAAGGGCTTGACCCTAAGAAACACTAAATTGCGGAATATAGTGTAGCCGGCACTTAAGAAACCATAGCTTCAACTATAAATTAACAAGGTGATAATAGGCCTTCACCGCCGAGCCTACAAGCTACCACAGAAGCTCAGCTAGTTACGACTTTACCCCCCTGAATGATCACACTGGGAGAGACCAAATTAAAACCGTAACTGAGCTCACTCGGGTGACTGATGTCCCACAAAACTATGTCGGCATCGTAACCTGGTTTTAACTGGCCCTTACAGGCCTGCAAAGAGAGTGCCCGGGCTGCGTTGCGTGTAACCCCAGCCAAACTTTCCTCGGGGGTTAGGCCAAATAAAATACAAGCTTGATTCATTGCTAAGCGCAA
>Ga0105357_10001058_pt1 | contig 14955 bp, 16 predicted proteins | sample GOMGulsemesocosm_4_FD_83660 | JGI IMG/M metagenome (GOLD analysis project Ga0105357, IMG submission 83660) | Methane-oxidizing microbial communities from mesocosms in the Gulf of Mexico - GOM15B Gulf of Mexico | ecosystem: Environmental > Aquatic > Marine > Cold seeps | place: USA: Gulf of...
AATTTTTCGACGGATCGGATCAGCATGGCGGGCTCCCCAAATGGCTGCCGGAAGTGGCGATTCGCTGGCTGTGTTCGTTATTTGTTCCAATCCAATTCCTAGGGGATTATCCCCTTGCGACAAGTAGGGCTTTGTGCTACATAATGGCATGGCCAAGAACACTCTCACCCTCCGCAAATTTCAGGATCGCTTCCCGACCGAGGAAAGCTGCCTCGAACACCTTAAGCTGACCCGCTTTGGCGAGCGTCACGAATGTGAGAAGTGCGGTAAGGATGCGCAGTTCTACCGCGTCCAGAAGCGCCGCAGCTATGCGTGCGAGCACTGCGGCCACCAGATCTATCCGACCGCCGGCACACCCTTCCATCGCACCCGCACGAGCCTCCGCGATTGGTTCTACGTCATGTTCCTGTTCTGCACGACGCGGAACGGTGTCGCCGCCAAGGAAGTCGAGCGCCAGATCGGCGTGACCTACAAAACCGCGTGGCGTATGTGCCATGAAATCCGCAAGTATATGGCTATCGTGGACGGTGACGAGCCGATGGGCGGGCCGTTCAAGACCGTAGAAATCGACGAGACTTTCCTTGGTGGTTACGACAAGGGCGGTTTTGGCGGAAAGGGCAAGACTATCGTGGTCGGGATGCTTGAGCGGGGCGGCAACGTCACCACCCGCATCGTAAAGGATCGCAAGACTGTTTCGCTACTTCCGCACATTCTGGACCATGTGAAGCCGCACAGCGAAGTCCACACCGACGAACTCCACGGCTACCGCGAAATCCGCATGTGGAACGGCTACTGGCACAAGACCGTCAATCACTCGAAGGGTGAATATGTCAGCCGCCAGAGCGGCGCGACCGTCAACAGCATCGAGGGGTTTTGGGCGCAGCTAAAGCGCTCGATCAACGGCACTCACATTCATGTCAGTCCGAAGCATCTTCCGAAGTATCTGGGCGAGTTTGAGTTTCGCCACAATCGCCGCCATCGTTCGGAGACGATGTTTTTTGAGTTGATGACGGCTTTTCAGCGCTAGGTCCGGTCATCACCTTAAGGAGGCGGTCAAAACGCCCCTTCGTATCTTCTACCATGTCTACTTTACCTCTCTACGACAGAGAACGTATACCTCAGCGTTCCCTCAACCGGTTTTGCTAAACTTGCGTCTATCTCTAAGAGAGAAACGGCGAACTGCGCCCCGCCGACCTCTATCATGTGCCTCTGATTATCCGTCACATTGAATATATATTGCATGCCGCCATGAAACACCGCAGCGGCGTGAACAATGATACCTTCATCGGCATGCGGATTGATCCTTATCGGTGTCGAATCAAGGATCATCGTTACCATTGTGTCCGAATAAGGCATAAAAAGCCTCAATCGTGCGAGTCCACCTAAATCAATGAATTGGGCAAGGAAGTCATCATCCGGACCGGTGCTTATGATGGTCGTCGAGGTTAACTTAGGCGGCGAGTTTATGAAATTGTGGCCGACGTGGTTGTTGTCCCCGGTTACGATAGGGGAGCGTGATCCGCTTGTGACCATCGAAGGTGCATCTGGCGTTTCGGGTGTTCTAAGCAATGCCCAAACGAGCCAATAGCCAAAAAATAAAGCGACTGCGACCACGCCCCAGAACCTGATGTCCTCTACGGTCATGAGGGAAGAAAACCGCGATATGAGTACATCAGGCACCAGGTTAGCCGCCAGCCCCAAAGCCGCGAACGCACCGGTGCCAATCTTGCCCGGAAGGGCATTCCAATAGCCGAACAACGCCTTCCGCATCCGTCCCCCTTCATTCCGATTCTCCCTCGGAATGAGGTGCTGATACAGCATTCTGAGCTACTTGTCCAAGGGGGATAATCCCCAATTCCTACTTGTCTAGGAAAAATCCTATGCTATGGGAAATTTCTCGCACGCACCGTCCTGCGTGACGCGGGGTGGATGGTGGCGGACTGGAGGACACAGTCTTGTGAGTGACGGAATGACGCCGGACCGCGCGAAGCTGGTCGAACTGGCCGAGGCCGGACGCACCAGCCTCGCCTCGCTTTCCGCCATGCTCGGCCGCAATCCCAGCTATCTGCAGCAATTTGTGCGTAAGGGTTCGCCGCGCAAGCTGGAGGAGGCGGACCGGCGGCTGCTGGCCGAGTTCTTCGGCGTGTCCGAGGTCGCGCTGGGGGCCGACCCCGACCATGTGCGCGCTTCTGCCCCGGACGAGTTCATCACCGTGCCCCGCCTTCCGCTCGACGCCTCGGCGGGGCCGGGCGCGTTTTCGGCAGAGGAAATTTCCTTCGACAGCTTCCGCTTCAGCCGCCGCTGGCTGCGCGAAATGGGGCTGGAGGGCGCCGATCTCACCGCGATACGGGTGGAGGGCGACAGCATGGAACCCACGCTGCGCAGCGGCGACGAGATCTTCGTCGACCGCAACAAGCGTTCGGGCGAGGGTATCCACGTCGTGCGCATCGGCGATGCGCTGCACGTCAAGCAGGTCCAGGCCAGCGCGCCGGGACGCATCGCGCTGATCAGCGCCAACGACAGCTATGCCCCGATCGACCTCGCGCGCGAAGAGGTCGAGGTAATCGGCCGGGTTGTCTGGAAAGGGGGGCGGGTGTGACCCGCCGCCCGATCACGAAGGGCGCTTGACGTAATCGTCCGAGCGCAGCGTCAGCATGTAGTCGGCAACCAGTTCGATATCTTCTTCGACCAGGTCGACATCCATCTGCATCGGGTAATTGTGCGCATCCGACAGGAAGGTCACCAGCGTCGCGCGCGTCAGGCCCGGGCTGTTGGCGATGTCGGCAAAGCCGGGGGCCTGCGGGTCGAGCGACACCGTAGCGCTCGTCACGGCATGGCATTCCCCGCACACGCCGGTAACGAAGTCGGGCGTGGGCGCTGCGGCGCTGGCCACGGCGCCGCCCGGCGGGGCGGGGCGATCGGGATAGGTCTGGCATGCTGCCAGCACCGCGCAGCCCGCCGCGATGGTTGCGATATGCTTCATGAATCTGCTCCTCGACCGCGGTGTTAGCACTTTGCCGCAGATGCGGCTTGTTTTCGATCAAGAAGCCGACCATTTTTGCGGATATATGGAAACCGATACCCAAAAGCCCGCCACTCCGCCCATGAAAGCCGGTATCGTCCCGGTCACGCCGCTGCAGCAGAACTGCTCGCTGATCTGGTGCACCGCGACCAACAAGGGCGCGCTGGTCGATCCCGGCGGCGATCTCGACAAGCTCAAGGCGGCGGTCGCCAAGTCGGGCGTGGAACTGGAGAAGATCCTCATCACGCATGGCCATATGGACCATTGCGGCGAGGCAGGCGTGCTGGCGAAGGAATTGGGCCTGCCGATCGAGGGCCCGCACGAGGCGGACCGTTTCTGGATCAGCCGGCTCGAGGAAGACGGCGCGAGATACGGCATGCAGGCCGAGGTGTTCGAACCCGATCGCTGGCTGGTCGATGGCGACACGGTCACCGTGGGCGAACTGACGCTCGAGGTGATCCATTGCCCCGGCCATACGCCGGGCCATGTCGTGTTCTTCAACCGGCCGAGCAAGTTTGCCATCGTCGGCGACGTCTTGTTCCAGGGCAGCATCGGGCGCACTGATTTCCCGATGGGCAACCACCAGGACCTGATCGACGCGATCACGCAGAAACTGTGGCCGCTCGGCAATGACGTGACCTTCATTCCCGGTCACGGGCCGACCAGCACCTTCGGCCAGGAACGCCAGACCAACGCCTTCGTGAGCGATTACGCGTTGAGTTGATATTTGTGGGGTGCGCTATCGACCTCCGTCGATAGCTTGCGCAAGGTCGGGACGGATGTCCCGACCGTACGCCGCAAAATTTCCTTCTCTTACATCACGCCAAGCGTGATCAGCACCGCAACCACCGCGAGGCCGAGCAGCGTCAGCATCGTCACCAGCGTGCCGATCATGCGCGGCTTGGTCGCGCCTTCGCCGTCCATGCCGAAGCCGTGCGCCACGCGGCCAAGCATGTAGATCGCCGCCACCCAGGCCAGCCAGGGATCGCCCTTGCCGGTCAGTTCGATGGCCGCAATCAGCACCAGGACGAACGGTGTGTTCTCGACGAAATTGAGCTGCGCGCGCATCCGCCGCGTCAGCGGACCGCCCGCATCGTCGCCGTGGATGGTCTTGGTCGCGCCGCGCATCTGCCCGACTCGGATCGCAAGCCACAGGTTGATGATCGCCGCTGCAGCCGCCGCGGTCAGTGTAACCGGCAGGATAATGCCCATGTTTCTCTCCCTTGCGTTCCCCGTGAACGCTACCCGCCTACGTGCTAGGGCGAAGCCCGCCGCCGTGCAATCCCGCCGCGGCATGCGGAATCGGGTTGCATCGCCTGCAAATTTGGCTATTACGCGCGCCTTCACCGTCACGGTCGGGATTTTCGGGTTCACGCGCTCTTGCAGCGTGCCGGACCATCCCCTAGGGCGGCCACCGAAATTGATTGTAATTGTTTGAGGAACAGGTGCCGCCATGGCCGTCCCCAAGAGGAAAGTATCGCCCCACCGTCGCGGCAACCGCCGCTCGCATGATTCGCTCAAGGTCGAAGCTCATCACGAGTGCTCGAACTGCGGCGAACTCAAGCGGCCGCACAATCTGTGCCCGCACTGCGGATATTACAACGGCCGCGAAATCATCGCCGTCGGTCTGTAAGACCGTCAGCCAAGCCGGAGACAGCGCATGAGCCTGCCGCGTATCGCCGTCGATGCGATGGGCGGTGATGAAGGTGTGCGCGTCATGGTGGAAGGCGCCGCGCTTGCGCGTCGCCGCCACGACAAGTTCCAGTTCCTGCTGGTTGGCGACGAAACACGCATCAAGGCCGCGCTCGACACGCATCCCGGCATGGCCGGGGCGTCCGAGATCCTGCATTGCACCGACGTGGTCGGCGGCGACGAGCTGCCGAGCCGCGCCTTGCGCCGCGCCAAGACCACCAGCATGGGCCTTGCGGTCAATGCGGTGAAGCAGGGCGATGCCGGCGCCGCGGTGTCGGGCGGCAACACCGGCGCGCTGATGGCGATGAGCAAGCTCGCGCTGCGCACCATGCCCGGGCTCGACCGGCCAGCGCTGGCCGCGCTGCTGCCGACGCTGACCGACGACGATGTCGTCATGCTCGACCTCGGCGCCAATCGCGAATGCGACGCGCGCAACCTCATCCAGTTCGCTATCATGGGCGCGGCCTATTCGCGCATCGTGACCGGTCGCGAACGCCCGCGCACGCGGCTGCTCAACATCGGGACCGAGGAAACCAAGGGCACCGAAGATATCCAGGCCGCCGCCGAGGCGCTGCGCGCCGCCATCGGGCTGGCGATGGATTTCGAAGGCTATGTCGAAGCCGACAAGATCAACCGCGGCGAATGCGACGTGGTGGTCTGCGACGGGTTCTCGGGCAATATTGCATTGAAGGCGATCGAAGGCGCGGCGCGCTTCGTCACCGACCTGCTGCGCAATGCCTTCACCAGCTCGCTGCGCTCGAAGATCGGCTTCCTCGTCTCGCGTCCCGCGACCGACCTGCTGCGCCACCATCTCGACCCCAACAACCACAATGGCGCGGTCTTCCTCGGCCTCAACGGCGTGGTGGTGAAAAGCCACGGCAGCGCCAATGCCAAGGGCGTTGCCAATGCGGTGGAAGTCGCCGCGCGGCTGCTGGAGGACGACATCACCAACCGCATCAAACGCGATCTGGGTGAAATCGAAGCGGCGGGCGTTACCGCGAAATGATCCGTTCGGTGATCACCGGCACGGGTTCGGCATTGCCCGCCAAATGCGTCACCAATGCCGATCTCGCCGCCAGGGTGGACACCAGCGACGAATGGATCGTCGAGCGGACCGGCATCCGCCAGCGCTATATCGCGGACGATAGCGAGACGACCTCCACTCTCGCCACCGCGGCAGCGCGCAACGCGCTCGAAGCGGCAGGCGTCGATGCGCAGGAAATCGGCTTGATCGTCCTCGCTACCGCCACTCCCGACCATACCTTCCCCGCCACCGCCACGCAGGTGCAGGCGGCGCTGGGGTGCGGCGGCGGGGTGGCCTTCGACGTGCAGGCCGTGTGCTCGGGCTTTCTCTATGCGCTGGCCACTGCCGATTCGCTGCTGCGGACCGGGATGGCGACAAAGGCGCTGGTGATCGGTTCGGAAACCTTCAGCCGCATTCTCGACTGGGACGATCGCACCACCTGCGTATTGTTCGGCGATGGCGCGGGGGCAGTCGTGCTCGAGGCACAGGACGTCGCCGCGGACGGCCCCGGCATCCTCGCCAGCCGCCTGCATGCCGATGGGCAGCACAAGGACATGCTCTATGTCGACGGCGGGCCTTCGACCACGGGCACGGTCGGCAAATTGCGCATGAAGGGCCGCGAGGTGTTCCGCCACGCGGTCGTCAATCTCGCCAGCGTGCTCAAGGAAGTGCTCGAGGAATCGGGCACCAAAGCCGCCGATATCGACTGGGTGGTGCCGCACCAGGCAAATGCCCGCATCCTCGATGCCACCGCGCGCAAGCTCGACTTGCCGGCCGAAAAGGTCGTGGTGACAGTCGACCGGCACGCCAACACCTCGGCGGCCTCGGTCCCGCTCGCGCTCGATACCGCGATGCGCGATGGCCGGATCAAGCCCGGCGATTTGGTGATGTTCGAGGCGATGGGCGGCGGCTTCACCTGGGGCGCCTCGCTCGCGCGGATGTAAGGGCAGCCCCGTAGCCGCGGGAACCCGTTTGCCAGCGCGCTGCCAAACCTCTATATTGCTTGGTGAAGTTCGAGTTGGGGTCGCATTCCCGTTCAGGGTCGTTTCTGGGGGAAGGATAGAATGGATATGATGCGCTCCGTAGGCACGCTTACCCGGGCCGATCTGGCCGAGACGATCAACCGCAAGATGGGGCTGTCGCGCGCCGAGTCGCTCGACATGGTCGAAGCGATCCTCGGCAAGATGTGCGATGCGCTGGCCGATGGCGAGAACGTTAAGATTTCGGGCTTCGGCAGCTTCGTGCTGCGCGACAAGAAGGAACGTATCGGCCGCAACCCCAAGACCGGGGTCGAAGTGCCGATCACGCCCCGCCGGGTGATGACCTTCCGCGCCAGCCAGCTGCTCAAGGAGCGGATTGCAAACGGCTGAGGCCGGGACAAGGGTGCGCGATGGCTGAATTCGACGACGGCAAGGAAGAGGGCGCGCTGCGCACCATCGGCGAAGTTGCCCGCGCGACCGGGATCAAGGCGCATGTGCTGCGTTACTGGGAACAGCAGTTCCCCATGCTCAAGCCGCTCACCCGCAGCGGCGGCCGGCGGTACTACCGCCCCGAAGACGTGGCGCTGGTCGAACGCATCGACGCGCTGGTCAATCGCCAGGGCTACACGCTGAAAGGCGCCAAGGCGGCGCTCAAGGGCGCTCCCGATCCGCAGGCAGCCGCGCAGGCTGCCGATCCGCGCACCGCTCCGGTCGATGGCGACCTGGTCGCGCGCCTCAAGTCCATCCGCGCCGACCTGGCGGCTGCGCTGGCAGCCTGAACCCGGCTCAGTCGCTGGGGATCAGCGTCAGTTCGGTCTGGCGCCCGTCGAGGAAGCGCACCGTCTCGCCATCGAAGAACGCGTCTTCCTCCGAACGGAAATCGACCACCTGTCCGCCCCATTCGGGCACCGCGTTGTAGGACGTCAGTTCGATCGACCACGCGGTGTCGGGCTGGAGGATGTACTCGCCGCGCGGATCGCCGCCCTGATTGTCCCAGAACCCGATCGGCGTGCCCGCGCCGTGGCCGTGCAGCCCGATCGGGTGCGAATAGATCGAGGGATCGAGCCCCTCCGCAATCGCCCTGCGCCGCGCGCGGGCGAGGATTTCGTTGCCGCTCGATCCTGCCGCGAAGCTGCCGATCAGCGCGTCCTGCACGCGGTTGGTGGCTGCCAGCCCGGCGCGGAGGCCCGCGGGCGCCTCGCTTTCGCCCGGTTTGAGGACATAGGCGAGATGCTGCGTATCGGTGTTGAGCCGCAGGTAGGTGATGCCGAAATCGGTCCACAGCAGGTCGCCCGGGAGGATCACCGTATCGCCGCGGAGCATCCCTTTGGCGCCCTCGCGCTGGATGCCGACCGAGGGGTGGAACCACGGCGTCAGGCCGTGCGCGGCGAGCGTGTCGCGATACCACCACTGGACATTGGCGGCCGTGGTTTCCCCCGGCGTGATGACCGCGCGCGAGAAAGCCTGCGCGATCAGCGCATGCGCGATTCGCACGACCCCGGGGTAAAGCGCGATCTCGGCGGGTGTGCGCGTTTCGAGCCAGCGGGTCGCCAGTTGTTCGCCCGACACGATCCGCTCGCGGTACTCGGGCGCGAGCGCCTCCTTCATCATCCGGTACTGGCTCAGCGTCATGCCGTCGCCGAAGGCTGACAGATCGGACGTGTTGATCGCGATGTTCGCCGGATCGCGCTGCGCAATGATGTCCGCCACCGCCTGCCACTGGTCGGGCTGCTGCTCGGGGTCCCAGGCCGCCTCGAACAGGTCGCCAAGCCCATAACGGCTGACGGTCAGCCGCTCGATTTCCTGCCCTTCGCCGGGATCGTGGAAGATCAGGATCGTCCGCCGCCGCGCATGCATGCTTTGCGCATCCAGCATCGTCGCAATGACCGGCTCCTCGAAATATTCGCGCGCCATCAGCACCCAGATGGCGATGCCCTGTTCGCGCATGATTGCGGGAACGACCGTCTCCAGCCGCTGTGCCAGCACCGCGTCGATCACCTCGGCGCGCGCGCGCATGGAAAGCAGCGGCGGCATGGCGGGGGCCGCCTGTTCGGTTTCGCTCATGCCGATCTGCGTCGGCGCGGCGGACGCGGCAGCGAGCGCGGCGGGGCTGTGGGCGGCGCAGCCCAGCAGCAGGGCGGCAAGTGGCAGGCGCAGCGACATCATCGAATTCTCCCCCGTGGCAGCGCGGCTATTCGGCCGCGAGCAGTTCTTCGGCCGCGCCCAGATCGACGCTGACCAGCCGGCTGACGCCCTTCTCGATCATGGTCACACCGAACAGCCGGTGCATCCGGCTCATCGTCACCGCATTGTGCGTCACGATCAGATAGCGGGTCTGCGTCTCGCGCGTCATCGCGTCGAGCAGGTCGCAGAAGCGGTCGATATTGGCATCGTCCAGTGGCGCATCGACCTCGTCGAGCACGCAGATCGGCGCCGGATTGGTCAGGAACAGCGCGAAGATCAGCGCGGTCGCGGTCAGCGCCTGTTCGCCGCCCGACAGCAGCGTGAGCGATTGCAGCTTCTTGCCCGGCGGCTGCGCGAAGATCTCGAGGCCCGCTTCGAGCGGATCGTCGCTGTCGATCAGCGCGAGATGCGCTTCACCACCTTCGAACAGTCGCATGAACAAGCGCTTGAAGTGGTCGTTGACCTGTTCGAACGCGGCGCGCAGGCGTTCGCGCCCCTCGCGGTTGAGATTGCCGATCGACCCGCGCAGCCGGCTGACCGCTTCGCGCAGTTCCTCCTGCTCGGCGGCATTGCTGCCATGCTCGCTCTCGATCCGTTCGAGTTCTTCCGCGGCCACCAGATTGACCGGTCCGATCCGCTCGCGGCTGGCGGTGAGCCGGTCCATCTCCTCGCTCTCCGCCTCCGCTGCGGCAATCGCTTCCTCGTCGAATTCATAGCGCTGCGGCAGCAGCGGGGGCGGGCACTGGAAACGCTCTCCCGACACCCGCGCCATCTCGATCCGGCGGCTATCCTGGTTCTCGGCGCGCTCGGCCAGGCCGGCGCGGCTTTCGCGCGCCCTGGCCAGCGCTTCATTGGCTGCGGAAAAGTCCTTGTCGGCCTGCTGCGCCTGCGCGCTGGCGGCGCTGACCGCCTGTTCGGCTTCCGAAAGCGCGCGCGTCAGCCGCTCGCGGACCTGGTCGCCCTGTTCGATCTCGCGCATCAGCCCCTCGGGCTTGGCCGCGGTCACCGCGCGTTCCTGCTCGATTTCCTCGGCACGGATTTCCATGTCGGACAGCCGCCGCGCGGCATCGCCGCTGCGCGCCTGCCAATTGGCCATGTCGCTGCGCTGGGCTGCGGCGCGCTCGCGTGCGACCGCCAGCGCCTGGTCGTGGCTGGCGAGTTCGGCGGCACGCGCCTGCAAGGTCGCCCGCGCCGCCTCGTTCTTTGCGCGCGCGGCTTCGAGCGCGGCGCGCCCCGCTGCGGGATCGGGCAGCGCATCGCGCCGCGCCTGAGCGGCATCGAGTTCGGCGGTAGCTGCGGCGATCAGCTCGCCCTGTTCGTTTTCGCTGCGTGCGAGTTCCTCGAGCCGCGCGGCCAGCCGTTCGCGCGCCGCCTCGGCTTGGTCGAGCGTGCGCAGCGCTTGGCGTTCGGCATCCGCAGCGCCCGCCAGCTCGCGTTCGCGCGCGACAAGATCGCGCTGCAACCGCGCCAGTTCCTCGCCCGCGGTGTCGAGCGCGGCCTGTGCGCCGTCTGCAGCTTCGCGCAGCGCGGGCAGGCGCGCATCGAGCTCGGCAAAGCGGTTTTCCGCCTCCAGCCGCGCGGCTTCGGCCGAACCTTCGCCGCGCACCACCAGCCCGTCCCAGCGGCGCAATTGCCCGTCGGTGGTGACCAGCGCATGGCCCGGCGCGAGCGCGCGGCCGTCATCCTTTTCGGCAACCTGGACCAGCGCCAGCAGCGCGCGCAATTCCTGCGGCGCGCTCTCGACATGCGCGGACAGGCTGCCATCGACGGGCGCGGGTGGTTCGGCCCCGGTCCAGTAGCGCCCCTCGGCATCGCCATCGGGCGCGCCGAGCAAGGCCTTGCCATCGCGCCCCAGCGCCGCCGCCACCGCGCGTTCATAGCCCTTGGCCGCGCGCACGCCGTCGATTGCCTGCTGGCGCCCGCTGCGCTTGGCCGCGGCGCGTTCGCGTGCATCGCGGTCTCGCTTCAGCGCTTCCCATTCGCGCTGGACGCCCGACAGTTCGGCGCGGGCCTCGGCCAGCTGTGACGAAGCCGTATCACGCGCCGCCTGCAGTTCCGCCTTGCGCGCCTGCATCATCTCGATCGTGCCGCGCAGGTCGCCGAGGCGCGTGCCTGCTTCTTCCGCTGCCGCTTGTGCCGCGGCGACATCGGCATCGGGATCCTCGCCGGCCAGCGCGGCGCGTTGCTCGGCCATGCGCCGAGCCTCTGCCTCGACCCGGTCGAGCCGCGTGCGCGCCTGCGTGATCGCAGCTTCGGCGACGCGCCATTCGGCCTCCACCCCGGCATTGTCGGCAGTCGCGCGCGCCAGCGCGAGTTCGGCGGCGCGGCTGTCTCGCTCGGCCTGTTCGCGTCCGCGTTCCAGCGCCGGGCGGCGTTCCTCGTCGGCGGCCAGCGCCTGTTCGCTTTCCGAGAGCTCGCGTTCGAGCCGCGACAGCGCCTCGGCGGCGTCCCGCGTCAAGCGGTCGGCATCGCCGCGGTCGGCCTCGAGCCGTGCCTTCTGGCGGTCGAGATCGGCCAGCCGCTGTTCGGCGGCCTCGAGCTGGCTGGTCAGCGCCGCCATGCGGTGGCCATGCGCGCTGGCATCGTCGCGGCGATCGGCCTGTTCCTCGCGCGCTTCGGCCAGCGCTTCCGCGGCCCTGCGCTGCGCCTTCTGCGCCTCGTCGGCGGCCGTCTGCGCTTCGTTCACGCGCGCTTCCGCATCGGCGGCAGCGGCCTTGGCCTGTTCGGCTGCCGCGGCGGCATCGCGCCAGCGCGCGAAGACCAGCCGGGCCTCGGCGGTCTTTATCTCGTCGGACAGTTTCCGGTAGCGCTCGGCCTGCTTCGCCTGCCGGCGGAGCGAGGCGATCTGGCTGTCCAGCCCGGCCATGATGTCCTCGAGCCGTTCGAGATTGGTCTCGGTCTGGCGCAGCTTGCTTTCCGCATCGCGGCGGCGGACGTGCAGCCCGGCGATCCCGGCGGCTTCCTCGAGCATCTGGCGGCGTTCGGTCGGCTTGGCGGCGATCACCTGCGCGATCTTGCCCTGGCTGACCAGCGCGGGGCTGTGCGCCCCGGTGGCGGCATCGGCGAAGATCAGCGCCACGTCCTTGGCGCGCACATCGCGTCCGTTGAGGCGATAGGCGCTGCCCGCGCCGCGCTCGATCCGGCGGACGACTTCCATCTCGTCGCCGTCATCGTCCGCGCCGTGCAGCACCACTTCGGCGAAATCGCGCTGCGGGCGGCTCTGCGTACCCGCGAAGATGACGTCTTCCATCCCGCCCGAGCGCATCGACTTGGGCGAGTTTTCGCCCATTACCCAGCGGATCGCCTCGAGCAGGTTGGACTTGCCGCAGCCATTGGGGCCGACGACCCCCGTCAGCCCCGGTTCGATATGCAAGGTGGCAGGTTCGACGAAGCTCTTGAAGCCGCTCAGCCGGAGCTTCGAGATCTTCATCCGCGCCTATGCCCCCCGCGTGCCGGACTTACCTGGCGCCGGCACGCTGGAGAATGGGTTCCAGTGCGCCCCAGGTGTTGGCATCGACCTTGTTGCCGTTGAGTTCGAAGGTCGGGGTGCCGGTGATGTCGAATTCGCTGCTGTAGCGCTGCGTGTAATTGGCCATGTCCTCGAGCGCGCCGACATCGGCCAGGCACTGGCGGCCCTGGTCTTCGCTGATCCCGCGCGCGGCGAAGAAATCGAGATAGCCCATCTGTTCGGCGGCGACCACGAAACGCTCTTCCATCGGGCGCTGCATCGCGGCCTCGAAGGCCGCCTGGTTGGCCTGGATCGGCTGCATGATGGTTTCGTAATTGGCCCAGACCTGGTCCGACAGCGGGATCACCGCTTCGACCGGGCCGCATTGCGTCATGCGCTGCAGCAGCAGGTCAAGCGGGCCGTGCACGGCGAACTGGCGCAATTCGAAGCTGACCACGCCGCTATCGACATATTCGAGCAGCGGTTCGCCGCCTTCCATCGAGAAGCGCGCGCAGGTGGGGCAGGTAAGCGAGCCGTATTCGACCAGCTTGAGCGGGGCGTCGGGATTGCCGACCAGCGTGCCGCCTTCTTCGGTCATCGCCGCGGTGGTGCGCCATTCGCTGCCCGCGGGCGCGGGAATGGCGGCGATTGCGTCGCCTTGGATTTCGCCGCTCTGCTCGGCGCCCGATCCGCAGGCGGCAAGCGCCAGGGCGAGCGGGGCGGCAAGGGCGAAGCGCAGGGTCTTGGTCATCGGTTTCCTCGTGTCTGGATGGCGAAGGCTAGGCCGGAGGGCGGGGGCAGGGGAAGCCGCCGCGCGGCGTATCCACAGGGCTTTCCCCCGAAAAGGCGGTTCATTCGCCCGCTAGAGCGCGTCGGCGAGCTGGGGTTCGAGCGCGGACCAGTCATGCGTTCCCTCGAGCAGTTCGCCGTCGAGCACGAAGCTGGGCGTGCCGGTGATGCCGTAGCGTTCGGCATCGGCGGCCGAGCGGTCGGCCAGCGCGCTGGCCTTGGCTTCGTCGGTCAGGCATTGGTCGATCTCGGCACGTTCGTAGCCGCGCGTCTCCATGATGTCGTAGAAATCGAGATCGCTGGCGATCGCCTGGAAGCGCGCCGACAGGCTGCCGAACTGCCAGCGCGACCGCTGCGCCTGCGTGGTCTTGCGCGCCTTCTCGATCCATTCGTCATAGCGATACATGATCGCTTCGTGATTGCCGCCGAACCTCTTGGGATCGCCGCAATGCGTTAGCAGTGTGGCGGTAAGGTCGATCGGGTCGCGGATCAGGTGCCGGATTTCGTAGCTGAAGCGGCCGGTCGGAACTAGCGTCAGCTTGATCGCGCCATCACCCTCGCGCGCGAAAGTGGCGCAGTGCGAGCAGGTGTAGCTCATGAATTCGACCAGCCTGGTCTTCGCCTCGGGATTGCCGAAGCGGTGCCCGCCATCGGTTTCGTCGAGCATTCCGGCCCAATTGCCGCCGGGCAGCATCGGCCGGTCCTGCGCGTTGGCGGAAAGGGACAGCGTTCCCGCGCCGGCCAGCGCCAGCGCAGCGATCATCGCGGTTTTCGTCTTCACCTGTTGTCGTTCCCATCCTCTTGCGATTCGAGGCTGCGCGCGAGCGATTCGAGCACGGTGCGCAGTTCCGGATCGCCGATATCGCGCAGACTGTCGCCCAATTCCATCGGAATGGGCTTGAGCGACGGCGGCGCCTTGGGCTTTTCCCTGTCGGGCGGCGGCTTAACCTCACCTTGCCGCAGCTTGATGCGGGCCACCGCGCGGTAGCCGAAGAAGCGGTTCACGCGGTCGATGATTTCGGGGATGACCTGCTGCACCAGCGGCGCATGTGCGGGTTTGACCACCAGGTGCATGATCCCTTCGGACTTCTCGCCGGGGGGAAAGCGGATCATCTCGGGGGTACAGGTCCGCGCATGCACGGTGCCGACGATTTCGGGCCACCGGCTGACGATCGAGCTCTGCACGAAACCGAAGCGGCGGAACGCGCTGCGGCCGATCTGCGGCATCAGGTCGCTGATCGGCTTGGCGCTGCCGCCGCGCGGGCGGCTGTACTGCTTCGCCGCGGGCTGCTTGCCGCCCGATCTCGCGCCGCGCGGGGGCTTTGCGCCGCCCTTGGTCTTGTCGCTTTCCATGATGGCGATGCTCATGCCATAGGCGCGCCGTGGCCGCCACCGTCTCCGAAACTTTGCTTGCCTGGTACGATCGCCATGCGCGCGACCTGCCGTGGCGCGCGCGGCCCGGCGCGGCGCCGCCCGATCCCTATCGCGTGTGGCTGTCCGAAGTGATGCTGCAGCAGACAACGGTGGCGGCGGTGAAGCCCTATTTCGCAGCCTTCACCGCGCGCTGGCCCGATGTCGAGGCGCTGGCCGCCGCGCCCGAGGATGACGTCATGGCGGCGTGGGCGGGGCTGGGCTATTACTCGCGGGCGCGCAATCTGGTGAAATGCGCGCGCGCCGTGGCGGAGCGCGGCGGGTTTCCCGCGACCGAGGCGGACTTGCGCGAATTGCCGGGGCTGGGCGCCTACACCGCTGCGGCGGTGGCGGCGATCGCCTTCGGCCGGCGCGCGGTGGTGGTCGATGCCAATGTCGAGCGGGT
>Ga0105357_10001063_pt1 | contig 14928 bp, 15 predicted proteins | sample GOMGulsemesocosm_4_FD_83660 | JGI IMG/M metagenome (GOLD analysis project Ga0105357, IMG submission 83660) | Methane-oxidizing microbial communities from mesocosms in the Gulf of Mexico - GOM15B Gulf of Mexico | ecosystem: Environmental > Aquatic > Marine > Cold seeps | place: USA: Gulf of...
CCTTGCTGGTTTTAATGCATAGTCTCATCACTGTTGATAAGACTATGCATTAAAACCAGCAAGGCCATCGTCATCAGTAAACTGGCTAGCACAGCAACTACCAAGCTAAACCGGCCTAGCCAAAGCCGTTTCACCGTAGGTTTACTATTTGGCGACCCCTGCCCCTCCCCTAGGCCTATCCCTGAATCATCATTTAGCCCTAGCTCAGTTTTTATGTTAACCGCTCTCGACACACTCAAAACACTTTGCTCATTCATTAGCGCTTCCTCTGGTATTTATCGAATTCGAAACCTTCGTTATTTTTTAGATTTTTAACTTTCACTTCTGAATTTTTTAATCCGTAAATTTAAAACTAAAAACCTCCCTTACTCCACTGACCTCGATAGGAGAATCGCCTATCACTTGAGGCCGGTATCGATTCTTTTTCATTGACTCTAAAACGGCTGCCTTGAAATACTGTAAGTGATCAGCACTGATGATCTTTATGTTTTTAGCAAAACCGTCTACGCCTACCGTAAACTCCACCACCACATTAGATTCAAGCTGCCGAGCCAATGCCCTCCTAGGGTAATTGGGCGTGTTGATACTTAGGGGTAAATAGCCACTGATACTCACAGCGTGTTCTAGCACTGGATTTTCGATTTCTGCTTTCATTTCGCCGAAGTCAGCAATTGGCTGGGCGACAATAATAATCTCTTCATCGAATTGATTTCGGCTTGGCTCATGCGGCCAAAGAGAATAATCCCTCTGGGCTTTGTCCAATTTGTTGAGCAAGATAGTTTTATTACTCAAGCCCAGGGAGCCCGTTTCATTATCAGCGGCCAGGATTTGATCTTCTTGCATAATAAAATCGATACTAAAACCTACATTTTCCTTTATTGAAACCAATGTGAAATCTGTTGTTCCAAGAGTAATGGTCGACAGTAAAACCAATAAAAACAACTGGCGACTATCAGAAGTTAAGTATGTGTCACGATCCAGATATCGATCCATAACAGAGAGGACACGAATAAAATAATCACTTTGAGCGGCTCCAGTAATCGACAAACCAAGTTGATCTTGTACCACTTTATTTTTACCGCTTTTCAGTAGCAGCTCAGCGTACTGCGCATCGGGGATGCCACTATTGAGCACCACATCATCTGCTGCACGCTCGGCTAACTCTTCCGATGTTCGCAACAACCACCACACCGGTGGTAGATACCAAAACAGCGCTACTATTATTCGCGAAAGCGTTTTTCGACAAAAATCATTGTTTTTGATATGGGCAAGTTCGTGCAGCAAAACCATATCGAGGATAGGGCCGGACCATTGCTGGCATTGGCTGGGCAATGAAATAATGGGCATCCTCACCCCCCAGGTACAGTGTAAGCTTGAGCCCCGATCAATGAGAACCTGAACTGGCGAAGTAACTCCAAGCTGCTCTGCTAGCTCTGCACTACGCCGTTCGATTGGACCGTGCACTTTGCTGAGATTGTTCTTACGAACCGCAAGAACAATGTTACCCAAGCTTAAATACAGCAGCTGCCAAATCGTGATAAAAACACTAAAGCCTATCAGCCATTGCCATGGGCCGACCAATACCTCAGCCGCCGAGCTGGACCAGAATGTACTATGATTATTTACGGGGAAGTTAATAGTGAAAGCTTGACCCAAAACATCAAAGGCTATTAACAACGGCAATAAGGCGAAACCCAACGTCACTAAAAAATAACGAAAATTAGCCGAGTACAGTTTAGTATTGCGATACATCGCGTATACCAACATTAGCAACAACATTGGTTTTATCACCGCTGTAAAAATAAATGCCAACATGATTTTCCCTGTCCATTTTAGCGATTTATCGGTAATGGCTTAACTCAATACCAGTAACTGCCATGACTCCCTGAGCTACCTCCCGGCACTATCTCTCTGGACTATATCCCAGAGCCATACCCCCGATTAGCGCCCAAAACTAGCTACAGATTTCACCTGTTTTAGCTGTCTTTTTTGTCCCGGGCTCGGGCTTGTTTGATGGCAGCCTCTAAAACATCCAATTCCGCATCACTTAATTCGTTATTACCGTCGCCGATCAAAGCATTCGCAGCTTTGGCTGCGGAGCCCTCAAAGAAAGTTCGAACTAAACGACCCAGTGCCGACTGGCCAGCCTCCTGCTTTTGAGTCAACGGACGGTAAATATATTTGCCCGCCTGGGACTCATGAACAACCAAGTTTTTGTCTAGCATGCGTGCCAATAATGCCCGAACTGTTGAATAGCTAGGGGCGTCATCCAAGGCTTCGAGAATCTCTTTTGCCGAAGCTTGTTGACGCTCGTATAAAATATCCATTATTTGACGCTCTCGTCGGCTTAACTTACTGCCGGAGGAGGCTGGGGATGATTCATTTTTTTTAGTCATAAGACATTCCATTAATAAATATAGGCCGCAACGATACGAGCACTTTAGGACCCTTCGGCTTGGATAAGATCAACCGGGCATTGCAGTGTTGCTCCTATCTAACAACTCACGTTACCTGCTAATTTTGTAGCACATGCTAAAAAAATAGCAGGACTTATCACAACGGTCAAGCCGTTTTCTTTAAATTCCTTATTTTCGATGATAAAATCTATATCGAAAAATTTTGATATAGATTTTATCTGCTGCTACACTGCGCTCAATGACAGAGATAAAGCAGCCCGAATCCAATGCGACACATCAGCTTGCGAGCCTTCTTAAGGCTGCCGCGGATCCCTTACGCCTTGAAATTCTTAGGGTCTTAGCCCGTGACTCCTACGGGGTTATGGAGCTAGCCGGTATTTTTGAGCTCAAACAATCGAGCATGAGCCATCACTTAAAGGTGCTCGCCTCAGCCGGTTTAGTGGCCACACGTCGCGAGGGGAATTCAATTTTCTACCGCCGCGGCTTGAGCTCCCAAAGCAAGGTTTTAGCTGACATGCAAAAGCAGCTATTCAAGTCGGTCGATAGTTTAGACCTTGACGAATATAGTCAGGCACAGTTAATTGCAGTTCAACAGGAACGCACAGCAGCGTCTCAGCGTTACTTTAGCGAGAACGCGACAAAGTATCGTGAGCAAGCCGATTTAATTGCCAGCTTCCCAGTTTATGAAGAGCAAGTCGCTGAAGTGCTCGCCAGCATTAACCCTCGAGATTCGAGCATCGCTCTGGAGCTCGGTCCCGGCGAAGGTGAGCTACTCCCACTATTAGCCGATAAGTTCTCAACGGTTTATGCCCTTGATAACAGCTCCGCAATGTTAGCCAAGTCTCGCCAGCTAGTTCAAAGCCAGGGTTTAAATAATGTTGAACTCATTTTAGGCGATACCCGAACCCTGAGTGAGCTAGAGATAAAAGCCGATTGCGTGATGGTAAACATGGTGTTGCACCACACGCCGTCTCCGGCACAAATTTTTCTAGAGTTGAGCCAAGCTATGGCTGCAGGCGCAACTCTGTTAGTCACCGATTTATGCAGCCACGACCAAAGCTGGGCCAGAGATACCTGCGGTGATCTCTGGCTCGGCTTTGAGCCTGAAGATCTAAGCCAATGGGCACAAGAAGCTGGCTTAAACCTAGGTCAAAGCGTTTATTTTGCGCTGCGTAACGGTTTCCAAATTCAAATTAGAGAATTTTTAAAGCCCGCCTAAACACTGTAAACAGTTTTTAGTGGCGGCTACAATTAAGGATTATATTATGTCTGAGTACAGCACTTTCACTTCAGAATCAGTATCGGAAGGTCACCCCGATAAAATGGCCGACCAAATTTCGGATGCTATTTTGGATGCGATTATCGCCCGCGATAAAGACGCCCGAGTTGCCGTCGAAACACTGGTAAAAACAGGCATGGCTGTAGTCGCCGGTGAGCTAACCACCTCATGCTATGTAGACCTTGAAGACATTATTCGAGACGTCATTACTGGCATTGGTTATAACAGCTCTGACGTTGGTTTTGATGGCGCTAGCTGCGCCGTATTAAACGCAATTGGTAAGCAATCTGTTGATATCAACCAAGGTGTTGATCGTAGCAACCCTGAAGATCAAGGTGCTGGAGATCAAGGCCTAATGTTTGGTTATGCAACCAACGAGACACCAACGCTGATGCCTGCCCCTGTTTATTACGCCCACCGTTTAGTAGAGCGTCAAGCTCAGCTACGTAAAGACGGCGTGTTGTCATGGTTACGCCCCGATGCCAAATCTCAGGTCACCCTTCGTTACGAAGATGGTAAGCCAGTAGCGATCGATGCGGTTGTATTATCAACTCAGCACGATCCCGATATCAGCCAGGAAGACCTTCGCGAAGCCGTGCTGGAAAATATTGTTAAGCATGTATTGCCGAGCAAATGGCTGCACGCTGACACTCAATACCACATCAATCCTACCGGCAACTTTGTTATTGGCGGTCCTGTTGGCGATGCGGGCTTAACGGGCCGTAAAATTATTGTCGACACCTATGGCGGCATGGCCCGTCACGGTGGCGGTGCATTCTCTGGTAAAGATCCCTCAAAGGTTGACCGCTCTGCAGCATACGCGGGCCGTTATGTTGCTAAGAACGTTGTTGCTGCTGACCTCGCCGATCGCTGCGAAATTCAAGTGTCGTATGCAATTGGTGTTGCCGAGCCAACGTCGATCTCTATTAACACTTTTGGCACAGGTAAAGTTAGCGACACAGAATTGGTAGATGCCGTACGCAAGGTATTCGATTTACGTCCATACGCTATTACCAAAGTACTCGATTTACAGCATCCAATGTATCAACTAACCGCCGCTTATGGTCACTTTGGTCGCGAGCCGTTTGAAAGCAGCTACAGTTATACCGAGAAAGGTGAAACTGTAACCGAAACGTTTACTGCCTTTACTTGGGAAAGAACTGACAAAGTTGACGAGTTACTCGCTGCGGTCGCGGACGCTTAATCGCCCATAGTTAGCCAACTGGAATCAAATGCCGTTGAACTTTGAAATTCAATGGCAAAAAAATTTAAATATTTAACAAATTTATTAACGAGAAAATTATGAGCACGTTTACTGATTATAAAGTTGCCGATATCAGCCTAGCCGACTGGGGCCGTAAAGAAATTGAAATTGCCGAAGGCGAAATGCCAGCATTGATGGCGCTACGCCGTAAGTACAATGCAAGCCAACCTTTGGCCGGTGCCAAGATCATGGGCTGTATCCACATGACTATTCAAACCGCGGTTTTGATCGAGACTTTGATTGATCTTGGTGCAGAAGTTCGCTGGTCTTCATGTAACATTTTCTCTACCCAAGATCACGCTGCTGCCGCTATTGCTGCCGCAGGCATTCCTGTTTTTGCTTGGAAAGGCGAGACTGAAGAAGAGTTCTGGTGGTGTATCGAGCAAACTGTTCTGGCTGCAAAAGATTCCTCTGAAGTCTGGGAAAGCAACATCATTCTTGATGACGGCGGTGATTTGACTCAGCTGTGCCATGAAAAATACCCGCAGTTGTTGGACAATATCCACGGCATCTCTGAAGAAACAACAACAGGTGTTCACCGCTTGCTAGAAATGCTTGAAACAGGCGAATTAAAAGTTCCAGCAATCAACGTTAATGACTCAGTAACAAAATCTAAGAACGACAACAAATACGGCTGTCGTCATTCATTAAGTGATGCGATCAAGCGTGGTACCGATCACTTGTTGAGCGGTAAGAAAGCCTTGGTAGTCGGTTATGGCGATGTTGGTAAAGGTTCTGCTGCTTCTTTAAATCAAGAAGGCATGATTGTAAAAGTAGCTGAGATCGATCCTATTTGTGCCATGCAAGCTTGCATGGACGGCTTTGAAGTAGTGTCACCTTTTATTGATGGCATCAACACCGGCGACATTAGCTGCATCGACGAGCGCCTACTTGGAAATACCGACCTGATTGTTACCACCACAGGTAACACCAATGTTTGTGATTCAAACATGTTGCAAAAACTTAAGAGCAGCGCGGTTGTTTGTAATATCGGTCATTTCGATAACGAAATTGACACTGCTTTTATGCGCGAGAACTGGGAGTGGGACGAGATCAAGCCACAGGTTCATAAAATCTATCGCGATAAAGCCACCAAAGATCATTTGATTCTTCTTTCTGAAGGTCGATTGGTTAACCTTGGTAATGCAACCGGCCACCCATCACGTATCATGGATGGTTCTTTTGCCAACCAAGTACTGGCCCAGATTTATTTGTGGGATCGTAAATTTGCCGACTTGGCTGAAGCCGATAAGAAAGCAGCGTTATACGTAAAAGTATTGCCAAAGAAGCTTGATGAAGAAGTTGCTGCGGACATGGTTGCAGGTTTCGGTGGCGTCATCACCAAGCTGACCGAAACCCAGGCGAAATACATCAGCGTAAGTGCTGAAGGTCCATTTAAGCCAGAAAGCTACAAGTACTAAACCTGTAGGGCTTAACTCAACACTTATCGGGTTTAAAAATCGAAAAGACAACAAGCGCTGGGGCATCTACCGCAGCGCTTGTAAAAAGAGAAACACCATGAGTAATAGCGAACAAGAACCACGTATTAGTTTTGAGTTTTTCCCACCCAAAACTGATGCAGGCAAAGAAAAATTAATAAAAGTTAGAGAAGATCTCTCAATATTTCAACCTGACTTTTATTCAGTAACCTATGGTGCTGGCGGTACCACACGCGAGAGCACCAAAGGCATTGTTACTTCGGCCTTGAACGCTGGCGTCAACGCCGCCCCACACCTTTCTTTTGGTGGCGACAACGAAGAAGCCATTAAAGAATTGCTGCAAGAATATAAAGAAGTCGGCGTCAAGCGTATCGTCGCTCTTCGGGGTGATATGCCCTCTGGAATGGGCGGCGCATCTCAGTTGGTCTACGCCTCTGAGCTGGTTACCTTTATTCGCAAACATTTTGGTGATTATTTTCATATAGATGTAGCGGCTTATCCTGAAATACACCCTGAGGCTCGCAGTTATAAATCTGACATCGACTACTTAAAAGGTAAGTTCGACGCAGGTGCCAACAGCGCCATTACCCAGTATTTCTACAATCCCGATTCCTACTTTTACTTTGTTGATCAATGCCAAGCCGCCGGAATTTATCAACCTATCGTGCCTGGCATAATGCCGATCATGAATTACAAAAACCTGGCTCGCTTCAGCGCGAACTGTGGCGCTGAAATACCCCGTTGGATGGCCAAACGTTTGGAAGATTTTGGGGATGACCAAGAAAGCGTCAAAGCTTTTGGTATCGACCTTGTGACCGACCTATGCGAAATGCTCTTGGACAACGGCGCACCGGGTCTGCACTTCTACACCATGAACCAAACTCAGCCAACCGCTCAAATACTTGGCAACCTCTATGCTAGGGCCGAAGCTGAAACTGAAGCCTAAAGCTATTCAGCAGGCGCCTAGCGTCTGCTGACCTCCTGCGCCTAGTCACCACCCCCAGTACCACCGTCTTAGCTCCACCTGCCCCCATCCAACAGCCCTTGTTATCTCCCAATTATTTTAGCCCAGTGTCGCCTGCTTGACAGCCCTTCACCATTGAGCCAGTTTAGACTAAGACTAAGCTGCTATTTTAGACATAAAATATTGTAATAATAATGAGCTAATTGATAAGGAATACACCATGAGCGACGCTAGCACGAACAACATCGTTATGAATGACGGCGGGCTGACAATGCCCGGAGACGAAAACAGAAGTGTTGAAGAAGAGCGCCTAGATCGAAAACAAAAACTCGCCGCGGCGTTTCGCTTGTTTGGTAAATTTGGTTTTGACGAAGGTGTTGCGGGTCATATTACAGTTCGTGACCCAGAGAAGCTTGACCACTTCTGGGTCAACCCTATGGGCGTGTCATTCAAACAAATCAAAGTTTCGGATTTAATCTTGGTTGACCATGAAGGCAACATTGTAGAAGGCGAGGGTTTATTAAATGGCGCTGCTTTCACAATTCATTCCCGTGTTCATGCTGCCCGTCCAGATGTTGTCGCAGCGGCTCACGCCCACTCGGTCTACGGTAAAAGCTGGTCCAGCTTAGGTCGTTTATTAGACCCCATCACCCAAGACTCCTGTGCCTTTTACGAAGATCACGCATTACTGGGCGAATTCACCGGCGTTGTTTTAGACCTTGAAGCTGGCGATGAATTGAGCCAAGTACTGGGCGACAAAAAGGCAATTATTCTACAGAACCACGGCCTGTTAACGGTTGGTCAATCGGTAGAGGCTGCTGCTTGGTGGTATATCACTATGGAGCGAAGCTGTCAGGCACAGCTTATGGCCGAAGCGGCAGGGAAACCTATCTCTATCCCTCACGAACATGCCGTGAAGACCCATGAAACGGTTGGTAGTGAATTAGCCGGCTGGTTTAGCCTTAAGCCATTACTCGATGTAATACGCAAAGAGCAGCCAGACTTGTTTGACTGATTTATATAAGTGATATCACACTGGTGCTATAACATTGGTGCTATCACATCTGGCAGCCTGCATTTACAGTGGCTGCCAGATACTCATTTAAAAAGCTTCTTCCTCAAAGCCTCCCTCAACTGTCCTAAAGTTCTAGCCTTACACTTTACCTTCAGCGCGAACCTTGCGAATATGTTCAAGGTACTCCGCTAGCTCCTGTTTCACTTCGGGCATCATAATGTACAAGCCGATAACGTTAGGGAACGCGATAAGAAATGCCATTGCATCTGAAAATTTCAAGACCGCATCAAGCTGTAATACGCAGCCGAGGGCGACAAACACGCAAAAGATAAATTTAAACGATAAACTCAAAATTTTATTATCGCCAACTAAATACTGCCATGCCTGCTGCCCGTAATAGGCCCACGAGATCATGGTAGAGAACGCGAACAATACCGCCGCTATCGCCAATGGATAGGGAGACCAACTTACCGTTGACTCAAATGCTGCCGAAGTTAGTGCGACCCCCTCCAAGCCGGAGGACATTAGATCGGTACCGTAAACCGTTGTAATAATAACTAGGGATGAAAGCGTACAGATCACCACGGTATCAATAAACGGCTCGAGCAGCGATACCAGCCCTTCGGATGCCGCGTGTTTGGTTTTTACCGCCGCGTGAGCGATGGACGCCGAACCCAAGCCCGCCTCGTTTGAAAACAAAGCCCGCTGAAAACCAATAATCATCACACCCAAGACTCCACCACTCATACCTTCAGGGGTAAAGGCGCCCGAAAATATCAAGCCAAACGCAGGGATAATCCGATCGGAGTGAATCCCGATAATGACGACACAAGACAGGCAATAGAGAATCGCCATAAAGGGCACAAGCTTACCCGTGACCCGCGCGATGGACTGAATCCCACCGATAATTACGACACCTACAATACCGGCCAATTCCAAGCCAAAAAACCAGGCCTTATCTGCAAACCAGCTTTGCTCTGCACCAGTCACATTAACAAATTGGACATAGGCTTGGTTGGACTGAAACATATTGCCAATGCCCATACAGCCAATGACAATCACGGCGGCATAGAAAGCACCCAAGAACTTACCCGTTTTATGCCAACCTCGCTTTGCCAGCCCTCGATTCAAATAATACATCGGCCCACCCGAAACGGTACCGTCGGGCTTAACAGTTCGATATTTTACGGCCAAGGTGCACTCGACCAACTTGGTCGACATTCCTAATAGGCCCGCCAAAATCAACCAGAATGTCGCTCCCGGCCCACCGGCCATGATCGCAACCGCTACACCACCAATATTACCGACACCTACCGTGCCCGATACTGCCGTGGCTATAGCCTTGAATGGCGATATCTCTCCATCACTCTTTGGGTCGGCATAAGCACCAAAAGCCAAGCGCCAACCAAGGCTGAAGCCTCGTATATTGATGAAACCTAGGTAAAAGGTATAGACCACCGATGCGATCACCAGCCAAGCAACAATGACAGGTACACCCACTCCGTTGACCTCGACTGCATAAAAAACAATGCCAGCGACAGCGTCGGCCACAGGCCCAATGCCATCATTAATAATTTGATCTAGGCCTCGAGACTCGGCGACGGCTTCGGCAGCGCGAGTTATATTTGAAAAAAAGAGAAGCAGGAAGGAAAGTATGGCATTGCTAAAGAGGAGGGGTCGGGGTGCTACCAATCTGGAAATCATTATTTTTGTCTTTTTTAGTAAAGTGTTTCTACCTAAACATATCTATTGTTCTTATAAAACCCCCATGGCGGATACCCCACTAAATTCATCACAAATAACCCTAAGACCGGCGCTGCTAGCTTTAATAACGAAGCCATCACGACCAAAACCTCTATACCCCCCGTAAAATCATCAAGTGTTATGCCCGAACAAGAACCCCCTACAATATTGCAAACATGACTTGATCACGCCAAGACTAGAGACTGCACTTGATAATAGTTACACTGGCCCATATAAAGTAGAGAGCCCCTCCTTTACCTGTAAAGGCGCACAGCACTTAGAGAATATGTAATGAGCGACGTTTTTATACTGCAGAACCAAGATGGTTGCTTTTTAAACAAGCAAAAAGAATGGACCGATGGCCGCGATGCAGGACAACTCTATCGCAGTCCCCATCACGATGAAGCACTTAACCATATGGTTGAAGTTAATTCAAAAGACTATACCCAACGCATTAATATTGTCGAATGTCCCCTGAGCGACAAGCGCCAGCCAATGCTCGACCCTGACACTCTGCCGGCACCGCTGCCAGAAGTTCAGGCTGAGCTATACCAAGCTATGGAAGCTGCGCCCGAACCTGAAGCAATGCCTGAAGCAATGCCTGAAGCAATAGCCGAGCCACTAACAACACTTGAGCCAGAAGAACATATCGATGAGGTGAGTGATAATCAAGCCGTGCGCCGTGATGAAAACAATCCCTCTCTCGTCCAAGATACTAGTGAGCTCAATGCCGAGAATAAATCCGGCCCCCAGAACCAGTTTTACGTTGAGGATACCCCGTGAGCCTAGATTCAAAGTTACTAGACGCATTAAACGACAACGCCAATCGACCGTTGATTACCGGTATCCTTAGGGGTATCGAAAAAGAAAGTTTACGAATTAAAACCGACGGCCAATTGGCCACTACACCGCACCCACCGAGCTTGGGCGCAGCCTTGACCCACCCCCAAATCACAACAGATTTTAGTGAGTCATTACTTGAATTTATTACGGCGCCGTCACATCGTTTAGACGAAGTCCTAGGCCAGCTCGAACAGCAGCACCGCTTTACGGCGCAGCAGTTGGACAATGAAATACTGTGGGGCACGAGCATGCCTTGCATGCTTAACAAAGATGAAGACGTTCCCGTCGCTCTCTTTGGTAGCTCCAATGTTGGCCGCATGAAAACGTATTACCGCTATGGTTTGGGCCACCGCTACGGCCGTAAGATGCAGACCATTGCCGGCCTGCATTACAACTTCTCGCTACCCAGTGCATTTTGGGCAATGCTACATACCCAAGAGGGCAGCAGCTTAGACTTGCAGCAGTACAAAACCGAGCGCTATTTCGATCTCATTAGAAATTTCCGCCGTTATTTTTGGTTGTTGCTGTATTTGTTTGGTGCCTCCCCTGCAGTTTGTCGTAGCTTTGTTGGCGACCGCGAGCACAATTTGGAAAAGTTTGGCGACGATGAGCACAGCTTACATGCTCCGTTTGCGACCTCTTTGCGTATGGGTGATTTGGGTTACCAAAGCAACGCCCAGAAATCGTTAACCGTTTGCTATAACAATGTTGATACCTATCTACATACATTAACCGAAGCAATTAATACCGAATATAAACCTTATAACGCTATCGGTACTGTCGATGCAAAGGGTGATTACCAGCAACTCAATACCAGTTTATTACAAATTGAAAATGAGTTTTACAGCACCATTCGCCCCAAGCGTACGGCCCGCTCTGGCGAGACAGCACTGAGCGCTCTGGATCAACGAGGCGTTGAGTACATCGAAGTTCGCTGCTTAGATATCGACCCATATTCACCGCTTGGTATTAACGAAGAACAGATAAACCTGCTCGATACCTTCTTGTTATTTTGTTTGCTCAAAGAGAGCCCAAAGACAGACTGCGACGAATACAAGCGCATGCAAGTCAACCAAGAGCGAACCGTTTACCATGGTCGCGACCCTGAGATGCGCCTGCAAACTGCCGATGGCGAGCGTAGCATTAAGGACTGGGGCAGCGAATTGATGCAGGAAATGCAGCCAATAGCCGAGCTGCTCGACCAAGCCTATAAAATTGAAGGTCACAGCCAAGCGTTAATTCAACAGCAAAAGGTTTTGGACGATTCCTCGCTGACACCATCGGCAAAAATTTTAGCGGCCATGAAAGAAGAAAATATTACTTTCTACCGCCACGCTATGAATATGGCCGAAAGCCACCATCAAGGCTTCATTAACAACCCATTAAGTGGCAATGACCAAGACCGCTACGAAACCCTAGCCAGTAATTCACTCACTGAGCAGAAGAAAATCGAAAGCCAAGATCAAATGGATTTCTCAGAATACTTAGCGAATATTTATCAGCAATATCAACCCTTTCGCTAGGGCCGCCCTCACTGGCCGAGATAGATAAGATGAACTATCTCGCTCACAGTTTTTTATCCGGCGACCACCCCCACGTTCAGCTTGGGGGTTTGTTAGGCGATTTCTGTAAAGGCCCGTTAAACCACTATTCGTGGGTTAGCGAGCCACAGTTTCGAAATATTACTTTTGGAATTGAGCTGCACCGTAAACTTGATGCCCACACCGATACCGACCCTGCACTAAAACAGGCCTGCGCCCTACTCGGTCCAAAGCTCCGCCGCCCAGGGGGGATTATTCTCGACATTTGTTTTGATCATTTTCTAGCCAAACACTGGCAGCAATTTTGTAAAACTGATTTACATAACTACTCCAATCATTGTTATCGCACCATGGCGCAATGCCCAGTCGATATACCTTCCAGCTTTGAAAGGTTTCGCCAACGCAGCCAAGAACATCAATTATTCCAAGCTTATCAAGATCTCGGCGTTATCGAACAGGTGCTCGAAAGAATTGCCCTGCGGCTCAGCAAGCCTCAGCTCATGAGCGGGGCGTTTGAAGCGGTCGAATCGAATTACGAAAAACTAGAGGCGTGTTTTTTTGATGTGTTCCCAAAGCTGCAACACTGGAGCGCGCAACAACTTAGTACAGAGGGCCTTGACCATACAGAGACGTGGCTAAAGCAGTACAGCACATAATAACGCCTTCGTTTAAAGATGCGCATCGGGTCTTTATTACGACCCACCTTCCCAATTACGGCCCGCCTTCCCAGCCCTTAAAACCCAAGTCTATTTTTGAACAACAAAGTTGGTGAAGAACAGATCTTCAACACCTTTTTTTGTTTTCTCTTCGGCTCTCAATATCGACTTAATTTCTTCCAATGCCTGCTTACGCAAACGCTCCCTGCCATCGAGACTGTTGACCGTCTCTTCGCTCTGACGACTGAACAGCAAGACTAAGTTGTTACGGATATAAGGCAGATGATGGCGGATTGAATTGGCGACATGAATAGAATTAACTCTGACAGAAATTTCAGTACGTAAATACTTCAAGCGACCTTGGCCACCATAGTTCAATACAAATGGCGGCTGCAAAGGAACATAGAAAGGCCCCTTTGGCCCGATAGACATCTCATCGTCTTGGGCAAACGCGGGCAGTGCTAACGCGAGACTCATCAACACTAAAGCCGCTATCGAGATAGCCACCCGAAGATCAATTATCTGGGTATTCGTTTTCATTATTACTCCTAACACTACGGGGAACTGCTTTAGTCTAAACCGGTCCAAACCCACGCTGCTGCTGTGGCACAGATATGATAGTATGCCGACCTAATAAGGACGCTACTGTCTTTAATTTTAGTCAATATTTGAAAAAAGAGCGGACAATGTCACTGCCTAATATTCGTCTTACAAATCTCCTTATCTTTATCGGCTGCTGCGGTCTAATCTTGACCGCTATAGGCTTCCAAGAAATCATGGGCCTGGCACCCTGCCCGCTATGCATCACCCAACGAATTTTTGTGGTGGCTGTGGGCCTCGTTGCTCTGATATCCGCCATTCATGACAACCAGGGCATCGCTCGCCGTGTCTATGCCGGCCACTGTATTGCATTTGCCATTGCTGGCGCCTGTTTTTCAGCTCGCCACCTTTATTTACAAGGCCTACCGGCTGACCAGCTGCCATCTTGTGGCCCGGGTCTGGGCTATATGTTTGAGACCTTCCCCTTTATGGAAGCCTTAGAGATATTACTGTTAGGTGATGGTAACTGTGGTGAGGTTATGTGGAGCCTGTTTGGCCTAAGCATGCCAGGGTGGGTTCTAGTCGCCTTCATTGGCCTAGCGCTGATTTCTACTTGGCAGATGCTGCGCCCTAACACCGCGACCCACTAGCAATGATTAAAGGCTTTCTGACGTTATTGATATTCCAGTGGCTGGGGGAGCTAATTACCCTTGCCACTGGCGCGCCGATACCGGGCCCGGTTTTTGGAATGCTACTTTTGTTATTGGCTTTACTGATCCGTCAAAAAGCCTCCCAATCGCTGCAGGAATCTAGTCATACACTGATTCAATACCTGAGCTTATTGTTTTTACCCGCCGGGGTTGGCATTTTCTTTCTTAGCGATGCAATACAAGCCCAGTGGCTGGCGATCGCCGGCGCCATGATTCTCGGCACATTCATCTCCATGTACTTCAGTGCCGTGCTTGCTAAAAAGCTGCTGGGCGAACAATGATGGAACCCTTGACGTCTCTCATTCCGGTCAGCTGGCAATCCGCGTTCAGCACGCAGTTACAGATGAGCGAGCTAACCGCTATTGTGCTGACCCTTGGCAGCTTTCAATTGGGGCTTTGGTTCTATCAAAAATCCAAGCGGTTTATTTTATTCCACCCTGTGATTATCGGTGGCATATGCATTGCCGCCTTTTTAAAATATTACAGTAACAGCTATGACAAATACAAAGAAAAAAAA